>Ga0209270_1002684_pt1 | contig 17735 bp, 26 predicted proteins | sample MTBAKSrepl1MetaG_FD_187456 | JGI IMG/M metagenome (GOLD analysis project Ga0209270, IMG submission 187456) | Enrichment culture microbial communities from Arthur Kill intertidal strait, New Jersey, USA, that are MTBE-degrading - MTBE-AKS1... | ecosystem: Environmental > Aquatic > Marine >...
GACCATTCAAGGACCCGGATGAGGAGCTCGAAAAGCCTCACGGTCCCCTTGAACAGGAATATGCTCACCACCAGCAATACGCTTACGATTCGTAGAAACATGGCACTCCCTTTTTCTAGAACGGGATATCGTCTTCCGGAGGTGCTCCTCCTTCTCCAAACCCGCGCCCGTCCGTCCGTATGAACTCTAGGCTGTTCACGATGAGGTTGAATGTGGACCTGGTCTGTCCATCCTCGTTTTCCCACTTCTGCTGGTCCAGGGAACCGATGACGCCGACCCTTGCGCCCTTGTGGAGATACTTCTCCGTGACCTCGGCCAGCCTTCCGAAGCATACGCACTTGATCCATCCGGTCTTCTTCTTGGACGCGCTGAAGGCGAGATTGAACTTGGCCACCGGCGCTCCTTCCGATGAATAGAAGACCTCCGGGTCAGCACCCAGATTCCCCGTCAATACGGATTGATTCAGCATTTGAATTGAACCTCCTCTCTTGTGTTATGTGACCCATGTGATTTTGGATATGACCTCGTGACCTTGCGGGCACTTGAACCCTCTCCCGCCCGACTTTCCCGGCTTATTCCTTTTTCCTCCTTTCCATGTGATGTCAGGTGAAAATGGGCTTCTTCCCCAACCGACCGAAAACGGCTGAAGGTCCCCGGGCGAATAGAGCTTCTCGCACCTCTTGCAGAGCAGGGAACCCTCACCCTTGTCGATAAGATCTAAAATGATGAACCCGAAATACTGATAGTGGGACGGTATATCTTTGATGTCCCCATCGTTTGATGTAATGCGATGGAGAATTTTCCCGACTTCCTTCGCATCGTAGGAATACGAATCGTCCTTCAGGTGAACAATGATCGCTTCCCTCTTGAATTTGAAAACCGCTTTTTCGGTTTCATGGAAAACATGATCCATCCGGTTTCCCCTCCCTGTTTAATCTGGTGAAAAACGCGTAAAATAACCGCCCGTTTGAATGATTAATATATATGGACACGCTGGCTTATCCCTGAAATAGGGAAAGAAATCGGAGGAAATGATTGAAATTCCACTTGACAACCGAAAATGAATCGTTACTTTAGCTGATCTGAATTACAATCAAACGAAAAGGAGTTATTATGGCGAAGTCACTGTATGAACTGGCTGCGGAAATCGTGTCGGCCCAGGCATCCGTATCCAAACTCAACCCGGAAGAAATCAATGATCTGATCACCAAGACCTATGCGTCTCTCAAAGCCGTCAAATGCGATGAGGAAGGCGGTGAGGCAGCGGCAGCGGCTCCCGTAATGGACCCCAAGGCGTCGATCAAGCAGGCGTCCATCACCTGTCTGGAGTGCGGGAAGCAGTTCAAGATCATCACCAAGCGCCATCTCAAGGAGCACGGCCTGACCCCGAAGGAGTACAAGAAGAAATACGGGTTCAAGGCGCGTCAACCCCTGTCGGCCAAGTATCTTTCGGCGAAACGGCGCAAGGTGGCCAAAGAGCAGAACCTGGGCCAGAAGCTTGCCGAGGCGAGAAAGAAACTGAAAGAGAACGCATAGACGATTCAGTTTGCAATGTCATGAAGGGGGGACGCTTTGTCCCCCTTTCTTTTTGCTCTCCCGGTTATTCTGCGAGCCCATCTGAATACCGTCATCACTGCGTATCCGGTTGACCCCGCGAATATCCCCCACACGATTGACAGGGGTAAAAGGTTCAGGAGCAGGGAAAGAGCGGCGATGGGGACCGCAAACGAGACCAGGTGATATTTTTTGAGGATCTTGATCGTGTGAAGGACCAGATGGGAATTGGTGAGTCCGAGGACTGCACGAGGGTTCCGAGTGAATCCCCGCATAAAATGGCCTCTCATCATGGTGGGTGTCCTGGCGTAGATGAAAAGCCCGTTTTCCCCGGCAAGGTCGATGTATGCATTTCCCGCTCGCCTGTTACGGGAGATAAGGTCGACTGCCGTATCTATCTGCTTGGGGTCTTCGATTCGGGATAGCGTGGATGCGGTCCGGGGAATGGATTTTTCGTTCGCCTTGAACAGCCTCCAGACCGATTCGTGGTACCGCCTGGGGAGCTGACCGCTCATGAAGACCTTGAGCACTCCTTTATTCTCCGTCTTGGGAATCCTCTTCACATACTTGATCGTGTTCTTGGCCAGGGATTCGCAACCGTTGACAAAGGATGTGCCGGTCAGGCCGATTCCCCCGGCAGCCAGAATCAGGATCCATTTGTCAAAATCATCGGCGTTCGTCAGATACTTCCAGGACTGAATTCCGAGATCCCGTATGTCCCCAAGGATGACGAGGTCGGATGATATGGCCCCCATGCCGGAATACGAATCGTGGACTACCCCTTTGATCACTCCGTCCCATGCAAACGATCGGATCTTTCCTGCCAGGCTGTAATCGAGGTGGGTTTGAAGTTCGTCGAGTTCTCCTGATCCGGCGTTCGAATCACGGAAAAATTGGGCCATGTCCGAAGCTGCGTCCCTCTGATTTTTACCCATGAGCCGGCAAACCTCCGCTACCGGGTCAACGCTTTTCCCCGCATAATGGTTGTGAAGAGCAAGCCCCGAGGCCAGAATCATGACCCCCGCGAGCACGGTCCGTGAGAGTTTCCATACGAATGCCTTCAATACGCCGATCCCTCCTTTCCGTAAAAAGTCAGTTCGATGAGAAAAAAGTTCCTATCACGTATTTATATATATAGTTGTTGACTTTTACTCGGCGTTGGGAGCAATATGGCTGGAAATCCATACAAAATCGGGGCTTAAAAGGAGGGAATCATCATGGCTCAGGACAATGACATTTTGACGATTGAGGAAGCTGCGGATTATCTGAGGCTGGGGAAAAGGTCGGTTTATAAGCTGGCCAAGGCTGGGAAAATCCCGGCGAAGATGGTCTTGAACAAATGGCGTTTTGAACGGGAATCGCTGAGGGAGTGGGTGCGGAAGTCGGGGAAGTGACCGGGTAGAAAGGCACCCCATTTTATACACAAAAAAACCCTGTTCGTGTTCCTTGCTTTTTTTATATTTTGCGTGCTAATTTTCTGTCAAATCCTGCCAATCCTAGTCAAATATACCCGTTGGGCAGATTGAGCAGCAAGCCGATTGTTTCCTTTGCTCTTTACTGCCGTGGCTATTGGGTTTCCCGTCTTCTTGGTAATTTGGATGACAACCTGACTTAGCGAGGGTGTGCTATGACCCGAGCGTCTGAGACCCCATTTCTCAAGGAAGAGAGGTGGGGTTTTGTTTTCTAGAGGCAACAATTGAAACCAATGGCAACCTCCATTTCTACTTTCTAGAGTTCAGAAAATAATAATTTTACCAAACCGTTTGTCCTCAACCCGTTATTCTGTTTGAATAATTCTTTATTCATCGAAAGGAGACAATCCATGGCTAATTACTATCTGAACAAGATTGCTCAGTCCAATGGTGACCATGAAGTTCATAGATCAGGATGCTCTTATATGCCAAGTGAAAATAACAGATTGTATCTGGGTGATTTCTCTAGTTGTCACGGAGCAGTGAAAAAGGCGAAAGAATATTATCATCAGTCGAATGGGTGCTATTATTGTTCAAATGATTGCCATACAACCTGATAAGGCTTTGAAATGTTATTAAAATTAACATGAACGCCGAAGCAGCTCCGGCATACATTTGGCGAGTCCTTCATCTCGCAGCTGGGGAACAGATTTCGTGGGTGTCCAGGATGCTCGGGCATTCGACGGCCAAGGTTACTTGGGATCGGTACAATCGGTCTATTCCGAATCTGACGAGGGAGGATGGGGGTGCTTTTAAGGACGCGATGATGAATCGGACTGGCGCATCATTGAATCAGTCTTCAGATGCGACCTGAAAGCTGAGGGTGATGGAGTTAGCAGGTTTTCCTGATAAATCCTTGTTCGAATAGGTTGACCGATATGGCCAGAGTTGAATCATGCTGAATGAGGAAATAAAGGACTATATCAAAGAGCTAACGATCCAATATCCTGGAATAAATAGCATTTGGCTGTTTGGTTCGAGGGTGAATGGTCCCAGTCGGCCGGATTCAGACTGGGATTTCTTGGTTTTTGGAACGCAGGAAACATTTGACGAGATCCGTCAGAGCACGGATTTCAAGAGGGATAATATCGATTTGATAGTTGTATACAACGGAAATGACTTTATGGAACCTTGGCCTACCGGACGCAAAATTAAAACTGGTACTCTCTCAGAATGGCAATGGAGAGAGATCAACCACCAAATTGCATACTATGTAGGGACTAAACAAATCGAGGGCAGTGATTTCTGTGTAGAAGAAAGACTGTCAATTGCAAACAAAGTATTTCCTGGATTAGTTGAATAAATTGAATAACCTATCGCTCAAATTGACCGGATAAACACAGGCAATTTAAATTTCTTTTATTGAACTTAAATATAAAGAAATTTATAAACTATATTATGATAAATGATATTTTAACAAGATATGTTAAAATACAATTTTCTTTCATCTCGAATCATAAATCATCCCGCTAGATAATTTATTATTTTGAATAACTCATTAGAAAAATACAGAGATGATTTATTAAACACTTTACGTTTTCTTAATGAAAGCTATGATAAAATATTGCTCACTCTTTCCGGAGGGGCATTAGGTTTATCAATTGCATTTTTAAAAGATATTATTCAAATTGATAACATACTCCATGGTGAATTATTATTTTTGTCTTGGCTATTTTTTATCCTAAGTCTAGCATCAGTCCTCGGCAGATTATTATTCGGAATAGAGTCCTATCGAAAGGCAGTTAAACAGGTAGATGATGGTGAAATATATAATAATAAGCCAGGAGGTCGATTTAGTACTTGCACGCGTGTATGTCACATTGGTGCAGTCGCTTTTCTTTTGATTGGACTGTTTTTTATCGTTTCATTTGCATATATTAATCTTGGGGGACAAAATGGCGAAAGAAAAACCAAGTCCGAAGCCTTCGAAACCACCTGCAAAACCGCCAAAGAAACCACCAGTTCCGTGGCCCAAGCCTGTACCAGGGAAAAAGGTACCAAGATGGGATCCTCCGCCTCCTCCACCGAAACGGGATAAGTGAAGAGCGCTTCAACCATAAAGACCATTCAACGCAAAAATGCGCTCGGCCAATTTTATGCTCCAAAAGTAACATTTCCGTGCCGTATGAGCCGTTGCGCGCATAGCCATCTTCAGGACCGAAATCTTGAAATTCGGTTGAAATGCCCCCCTTCAACCTATCGATATTTTGGACGAAGCGAAGTTCTGTTGGGAGACATATATGCTCACTAAAATAATCAGCGGTGGTCAAACTGGAGCCGACCAAGCAGCACTGGATGCGGCCATAGAAATGGGTATTCCTCACGGGGGATGGATTCCGAAGGGACGACTGACTGAAGCCGGGCCCTTACCGGAGAAATATAACCTCCAAGAGATGCCGTCCAAGGACTATCTCAAGCGCACCCAGCAGAACGTTCTCGATTCCGATGGTACGCTCTTTTTCTCTCATGGGGATCTCACTGGAGGGTCAAAGGGAATATCGGTGCAGATGTGGTTCGGGATTTTCGCGGAGCCATTATCGGTCGTGCGGATAAGGGAGTTATCATTACGACAGGGGGATTTACTCCGGAAGCCAGAAAATAAGCAACACGAATTAGTGCCCCTCCTATTGATCTTATGGATGTTTAAGCTCTAAATGACAAACTGAAAAAGATTCGATTGGGAATCAATGTAGAGAGAAGGTAGAGAAAGTGTTAATTGACTCAGATTGGTACAATCATATTTCATTTCTACGATACTCATTAGTCATAGGATAAATAATGATTTCAATTGAAATAGCTATCCATGATAAAGCTAGGGAACTAATAAAGATAGAAAAGGAATACGTTAATAATATACGAAATAGGCCCACTTTTAATAGTAATGCTGATATGGACAAATTTGTCCAAGACCAATTAGAGCTTGCAATAAATGCATTCAAACTTAAAAATGAGATATTGAGTAATTTTCATGAACTTACAAACTTGAAAGTGTTTGACAATGAAGTAATGGATATTTTAGACAAAATCAGAGGAGAAGGACATTTACGTTCTGTTAATTACTATAATTTTGTGGCAAATTTAATTAATAAAAATGCCAAAGACTTTTCTGATAGAATGGAAACATCCATTGAAGACTATCTACATCTAGACTTTGATGAATTATTCGATGACTTCCATTCTTGGTTTGATATAATTTCTTATTATACAGCGAAATGCAAAATTGGACCGATCATTTCTTCTTCTACTGTTCCATCAAATATTAAATTATATTTTAATGAAATAAAAGAAACATTTGCATTTAGTCAGTACAGAGCTAGCATCGCCTTAAGTCGTGCACTTCTTGAAATGTCACTGTTCGATAAACTGGATAAAAAAAAGTTGTTAGACAAACCGACTCAAAATGTATACAGCATTGAAGAGAAAAAGGCAGACAACTTGTTCAATTTTATTGACAAGTCAAAATGGGCAAAAATATTGGATGCTGATGGTGCCAAGTCTGCACATAATATTAGAATTCGATCAAATAAGATACTTCATTTAAAAAGGAATGACGAAAAGATAGGTGAGAGTGATGCTTTTGAAATCATAATTGATACACTGATACTAATTGAGAGCTTGTACAGATAATTTTTATCGAAATATATGTGAAATAGAGCAAATTATGCATTGGACAAAACATTTAGAACGCCTTTCGGAATCCCTGCTTGCTCAGATCGCCCGAATACGCAACGCTTCAGATCACGGCACGACAATAGGAAATTGTGTTGAATGCGTTCTCCGCCGAACACTATCAGATTACCTTCCTCGCTACTTTGAGGTCACCACTGGCCAAGTCTGCAATTTCAAACAAGAGCTCAGCCCCCAATTGGACATATTAATTCACGATCGTTCCTGTTTTCCTCCACTCGCTGTCAACGAAGATGGTTCGGTAATTATTTGTGCTGAACCCACAAAATCGGTTGTGGAGTGTAAAACAGCGTGGGACTCCCCTAGTGTTGAAAAACACTTCAAGAATTTCGCCAAAGTTCAAAACCTTCGTGACGAACGTTTCAATACCCAAGATACTATTGCTGGATACTTCGTTTTCCTAATCGATGGGTGTCCCAAAACTGTACCAGCCTCACTAAATGATGACAAAAGATTCGTTGGCATCTATTCGCTCACCCAGGGCGAGGCACAGCGCAGTGCCGTCCAAACGTTTACTTTTGAACTGGAAATCGGAAATGCCCTTGAGATGTTCCTCCGAGACTTGTTGTTCGACTGCATGAAGAAAGGCCAAACAGAACCCGGAACGTTTGAATGGTCATACGAAACCGTGCAACGATACATGGATTGGGAGTAACCTTAGGACAAATAGCACGACGAATTATCAATGAAAAAGAAATTTGGGGGTTTTCGTTGAATTTGGGGTTCATGTTAACTTATCAGCCCTATATTTAACGGCACGTTATGTTTGAGGGTATTCTATGAAATATATTACGTTTAATTATATCAGCCCTAATTTCGGTCCTGAAAAACTGGAATCTCCAACCTATGTAGACTTGGTTGATGTCTTTGAAGATAGAATGCGAAATTGGTTCCTAATGCCCGCAGAATGTCTTCTTGAGTTACCTCATTGTCAAATCGCAGCTGTGGGGCTCCTAATTTCTTACTTTGAAGGAATTGCAATATATCTTTCGGGAAATGACAGCAAAAACAAGTCTTTTGAGTTCTTTGAAAGGGGATTTTGCGTTGTATTTCCAATTAACCATATAAATAAGGAATTACCAAAAATTGTTGCACATGCAATTTATGAGCAAGCAAGATGTGGGTTTGCTCACGATGGAATGTTTAGATATAAAGTGCTTTTTAATGATTTGCATGCCAATCCAATCTCTATTACATTCCCAGAAAATAATGGGATTCTGGATACTGGTCAAATTAAATCAATTGTTATAAATCCTAAGCTCTTCTTTGAAAGTATCAGTAACCATTTTGATGATTATTTGAAAAGACTTAGGTCCGAAATTGATGCAGTTGTAAAACAAAACTTTGAAGCAACCGTAAAACTAAAGTGGGCTTTGGATGAAGGACCCTTGGAAATTGGGATGGATGAAGAAGAATTCTATGAGCCATAACCTTGCTGCTTCAAGGGAAGGGGCAAAAAGACACGTCGTTCCTGAGCAGCCTGTCGGCGTGAATAAGAAAACAACAAAGTGAGAAAATATGGCTAGAGTATCGTATAAATGTTCCATGGCTGGTGCTGATGTCAAAGTATTGGTTGAGCGAATAATCTCGGATGACCGGCAACTTGGCGCAAAGCACGCCTCACCTGAGTTGCGATTCTGCTCTCATGTTGGGCAGGGGAATTGTCCTGTTCGGGAAGTCCTCGAGAAAGACGCCGACATGCCCGGATGGAACTACACTCAAACTAATGACTGTGCACACCTTAAGGATCTGAAACATTGGATTTAATAGCCCGCTCAGTACCAATAAATCGTGCGGCGTGTTGTAAGAAGGAAGGAAAACAAATTCAATTTATGCTGATCATTGTTTTATTTTTGCTTAATGAAACAGCATATTTTTTTAATGGATACATTTGATGGATGAACCTTCTCATTTCAATGAAATTTGCAGGCAGGTTGGCTTTGTTGTTCTACAATCGCAGTTGATAGAAAGCACACTCGCACTCTACCTTGCTACATCCCTTAGACTGGAGCAATCCGAAGCCATTGGAAGAGTTCAGGCTGCGTTGGAGTCTGCAAACAAGCAACCGATAGGCGTGCTCATGAAAAATATCCGGAAGCAGTATCCACTCCTCCTAGATCTTGAGGACAGAATTTGGAATCTGAAGGAAGAACGGAACTGGCTCGTCCACCGTCTCCATCGCGAGAATGAATCGGCGATTTACTCCCCTGAAGAAGCCGTGGTTGTCTTTCATAGGATCTCAGCAATAGCCCAAGAGATCATCGCCGTTCTGATTGAACTTGACAAAATTGGGGACTCATTAATGACCAAGCATGGATTTGATCTTGAGGAGATCAAAAAACGGGCGGAAAAAACTATCATGGAGAAAAAAGCTAACAAAGGGATTAACTAAGACAAGGTGTTTTGACTTTCTTGTTATGTCTGTCGTTGGTTGCAATAGGAATACATACAATAATGCCAAGATTCAAAACATATAAATATTTGTCAATCGAAAACCCTGACACCTGGGACTATCGTCGAAAATTAATTGCTAACCGAGAAATTTATTTTTCAGATCCAAGCAGCTTTAATGATCCTCTTGATTGCAATATTGCTGCTGCAGCTCGACTCCGTGGGGCTCTTTACGAATGTAGAGTATTTTGTATGTCCCTAGAGTCGTGTTGTGATTTCTTAATGTTTGCTCATTATGCGGATGGCCATCGGGGATTTCGGTTAACGTTCGAAGCTGACACTGACGAATATCTTGATGAAATTGATGTGTTGTCTTTAGGTGAAAAAGTAAACTATGTTCCTGCATTACCGATTGATTTCGATATAAGCAACATACACAGAAGTCTTTTTACAAAGCTACAGTGCTGGCGTTACGAATCAGAATATCGTATTTTGGCAAAAAATGGTAATCTTTTTTATAGGAAAAGCTCTCTCTTAGAGGTGGCATTTGGCTGCAGAATGAACCCTGATTTTGAACCTATAATTCGTAGCTGGGTTCAGAAGGGGGAACATGAACGTGTTTGTTTTCGTCGGGCACGCCTTAGTAAATCGATTGAAGGCTATGAATATGAAAATGCATAAATATTAAAATGCCGAATCGGCTGCTAGAGACTGACCCAGTAGGCCAGCCCCGGCTGCTACACCACTCCTCAAGCTAGTCAGCAGGGGGCGGTCACCGAAACAACCGGGCCGTAAGACGGGTTAACAATGGACCAGGCTATATTGCGCTGGAACACTCCCAGATATGCACCTCACCTAAAATACATGATACGATAACCAGCATAACCATTGACTATTAAATTTCGCTGATTACGATTAATAATAGTAATTTTATGACAATGATATAAATGAATATATTGTGATGCATAAACGATACAATAAAAAGTTTGTTGGTTATCTTGAATCAAAATGCCAAGAAAGCGGGCATTTTAATTCAGTAGATGATCAATACTATGAAAACTTCCTTGCACTCACCAAAAAAGAGATGACAGCGATTGTGATGCAAATAATCGGAGATACTGCTGGTGCTTTTAATAGAAAGCTCTTCTCCGGCGTCTGGGATAGTGATGATGATATGTACGCTTTTGTGATGACTTTTCTCGAACTGGTCGCTGAGGGGAAATTGGTCTTCAATAAAGAAACAGGAAAAATAGGTTTTTGCAAACCAGTAGGTGATCCACCGAGTGTCGAAATGTGGAACAGAATCCAGGAAAAAATAGAATCGTCTCGTCCGGCTATTCGGGAAGCCATTCTAAGAAATGTGCGTGGTCACTAAGTGCACGGCTGGAATGAATAGTTCAGGATCTATCAAAACATATTTCTATACTTCCCCGTCCCTATCACCCTAACACCGCAGCCAGAAACCTTGCGATCATTCTGATCTGATCCTCGTCCGCCCGCTGAACCATATCCAGAACCAGTTCCCTCCTTTTCGCGGGGTCTTCCATCTCAAAATTCCGGAACATCTCTCCCAGGTCCACGTCCAACCCCTCTCCCAGTCCAAAAACCCAAATCGCCTATTTGGCGGAAACCAGAAGTTGGACCAACAGGGATTCGATTCTTGCTCTTCCAAAATGTGGCCCACCAAAAAATGGGCACCTCAATAATTTTCTCTTGACAAGCAGGAAGCGCTTTGTTACCTTGTGAGCATCTCAGTATATGCTCACACATTCTAACGGAAACGGAGGGGCCACGATGGAATCCTTAAAACTCAGAAAACCAAAATTTCCAAAAGGCAAATCGGTGAGAATAAACCTCAAGCTCAGCAACGATTCTCTTAACATTTTTGATAAATTAAAGGCTTCGTGGGCATGCAAAACGAATACAGAGGTTTTTGATCACCTATGTGTTATTCAAGAGGGAATCAATGTTCTTGAGATTGTTAACGATTATAAAATATCGGAACAACCCACCAGGAAAACATTTACTATTAATGAATATGCTTTAGCCAAATTGAGGAATCTAGTCAAAGATTATAATAAATCGTCATCGGTTGATACTGAAATTACTCTTGATGAGTATGTCGATCAAACGCTATACGCAGTAAATTATATCATTGACCAAATAGCAGATTTAAAAAAATGCTCCGACGAAAAATATGTTTTGGGCGAGATTAATGATATATGGTCTAGAATAAGTTCACTCCGATACGGCTTGGAGAAAGTTTTCGATATTGAATATGACACAGGTGATCCTGAAAATCTGAACTGTTGGTTTGCTGATATCGAAAATGGCCTCCAAGAAATTGAGGAACTGGTGAAAAAGTTTTTCAAAGATTAGCCTCCAAAGTCAACTGGTCAATAAGATGGATTTATCACTTCACGCCCAAAAACGTATGCGGCAAAGGGGTTTCCCAAAAGGGTCCCTGGAAATGATGACCCAATTCGGCAGACTCGAAAAGGCCCCCGGAGGAGCAATGAAGCTCATTTTCGGGAATAAAGAAAGAAAGTGGGCTAGAGGCGAGGTGCGGTGTGATTACAAAATAAATATAAGTAATATAGACAAAATAAAGGGAACGATAATAGCTACTCCTTGGGGCAAAATACTAACTATTTACAAATAATTTTTCAATTATGTATTAAGAAGTCTCTATAAGAATAACAGAAGGGAGGTCATATATGATAGTATGCCAAAATATACATAATAATCAATATTTTGTGCTCATTGAAGTAACTCATTATGGCAAGGCCATTTTCGTAACACCAGACGCTAAAGTAAAAGAATTGGAAATTCGACTTTTTACCAATTTTACGGATGAAGATATTGAATTATTAATTTCACAAAATATTATAAATCGCAATATTTTGGCTTCTTATAATGAACATATGACATATTTAGCTGCACAAAATGTGATTCATAGTCATGAGCATTCTCAAAATCAATCAAAAACCCAAAATGGCAGAAAAATTACTTTAAGTGAAATACGCAAAATATTGAAACAAATAAAAGATGAAAAAACCCCTGATCAGTACAACGAAATTCTTCGCAATCTGTATCAATTACTAGGCTTAAATGATATTTATGGCACATCAGAATCTTAAACTAGCAATGAGAATATCGAATGAATATATATACAATTGGATTTACTAAAAAAAGCGCCCGGGAATTTTTCGGCATATTGATTCAGTCTAATATTAAGCGCCTCATTGATGTTCGATTGAAAAATAATAGCCAGCTCGCCGGGTTTGCTAAAAAAGATGATCTAGCTTTTTTCCTCAAACAAATTTGCGATGCTGATTATTTCCATTTAAATATTTTGTCGCCTACCCCTGAATTATTGACTGGCATTAGAAATGGAACTATCTCTTGGAATGAATATGAATCGCGTTTTAATTTACTCATGGAAGAACGGCAAATAGATACGCGCATTGACAAAAATCTTTTTGATGTCCCAGCTGTTCTTTTATGCAGTGAACCAACACCCGAGAAGTGTCACAGAAGGCTTGTTGCTGAATACCTAAACCGCAAATGGGGGTCCGTTGGAATAATCCATTTGTAAAAATAGACGAAAGGCGATGAAAAATGCTGTGGCCGGTGATCTCCAGAATCAAGACACTATTTTGGCTGTAATGGAAATTTCTATTTTTCCCTCTTTCGTCAAACCTGCTTTCTGGACCACGCCGTTTTCGAACTGATCAGGAACTTTGGACCAAATTTACCGGTATATCCTCCTTTTCAAAATTCCCGGCCACGTATTCAACCCATATCCACATAATCCAACTGGCACACACAACTGCACCGAGAAAGATCCAATCCTACCGCTTCCCATACCGCTCGATCTTCCTTACACAGCGCGATAGTGCAATCCGATCGCTTCCGGATTTCACCCATGATGTACCTGAAAATCTCGACCCTCTCCGAGGCGGGAAAACTATACTTCCCCACTGCGGGCCTCTTCCTTCCCGGAACGGAACGCGGAGAAAACATGGGTTCCATACCCTCTACCATGTCACGCAATTCTTCACCGGTCGAAAAGATCGAGTTCCTCATTTTGTAAAACCCCTCTTCGAACCTGAGAGTCCCGAGTGTCACCCTTCCCGGCGAGACCTCATCGAATATTTTCTCGACCGTTTCAGCATATACCTCTCTCCAACCCGGACCTGGCACGATGGGATCGATCCGAATCCTGACCGGGTAACCCGCCTCTTGGACCTTACGGGCGGCACGGAGTCTTCTCTCAAATGTCGGAGCACCAATCTCGAATCGCCGGCTCACTTCCGCATTGTTCATGGACCAGGCGACGATGGTATGTTCGTTGTGGTCAAGATCAAGTATATCGTCCACGTTGTCGCTCTTGGTCAGCATGTACAGGTATCCGTTTTCCGTCTGGGCAAACCAGGGAATGAACTCCCGGGCGGCTCCGGTCAGATGCTCCATGGCCAGGGAATCGGCCAGTTCTCCGCTATTGAAGATGACTTTTTCGGTCGTCTTTGCGAGCCTCTTTCGAAGCTGCTCTTGAATCTTGTCGTACTCAGTGTGAACGGTGATAAAGGGGAACGCAGCCCGGTACGTCAGTTTCAGGTAACACCAGTCGCATTGATAGAAACAGCCGTTGCTGGCCAGTTTCAATCGCTCGAATTCAGGACACATCATCCTCTCATCAGGCATGGTGAAGGTATCCACAGCAGGGCCGGCAGGGGCGACGTGCAGGATCTGTTTCCCGGCCAAAACTTTTTCGAGCATGGTCCCCGCGGCAGGAAGGATATCCGAAGCGCTCACGACTGTCTTAGATTTGCTGTCATCAATGATTTTCGTCGGGATATCCGCGCAGAGGGAGCGGATCCTGCTGGTCACGGGGTCATGTTCCACTTTTCTATTGATGATGATTTCTCTTGGTCTCCACATGGATACGCTCCTTTATAGGTATTGTTTTAGACCCGCGCTTGAGGGCTCTCCGCTTCGGGTTTACTAATTGGCGATTTTCGATGCGCAGGACCCTCAAGTCAAGGGACTCATCGGTCGTCATGGCTGTGAAGATCTTGGCGCGCTCTTTTCGGAGGGTTTCCTGAACATTCTTGAAGGAGAGGGAACGGTAGGCGTCAAGGGTCAGGTCCGTCATGGCCGGCCTCCGATCCATGGATGAGAGGGAAGAAAGCGAATTGCTGATCGGCAGGAATCTAGAAAACCTTGAAGGTCATGCTGACCGATGCGATGGACTGATCTTCACGGAAAGAATTTCTCGACATATCGATTATAAAATTAGAATGGAGCATCCCTGATCGTCCTATCGCCCTAACACCGCAGCCAGAAACCTCGCGATCATCCTGATCTGATCCTCGTCCGCTTTTTCAACCAATTCCGCCACAAGCGCTTTTCTTTTCAATGGGTCTTCTATTTCAAGATCCCGGAATATCGCGCCCAGGTCCACGTCCAGACCTTCTGCCAATCGGATAAGCGTGTTCAGTGTCGGGTTTTCCTTACCCCTCTCTATGCTGCTCAAATACTTCGTGCTGTTCCCCATCTTTTCCGCGAGCTGTTCCTGCGTCATCCGCTTCCCTGTACGAATATCCCGAATTCTGACGCCGACCATCTCTTTCGTATTCAAGGTTCCCTCCCCCGGATTCAGGACTCAATGGGTAATGGTCCCAAAAGACTGGGGGAATAAGAACAAGGCATCACCTTGAAAATGACTGGCATATTCCATGCCACAGATGGTATTATCCGGGCGTCAGACTGAAAATCGATTCCTGAGTATATGCTGTGGAAGGGGTTTTGAAATCGAAGGCGGAAGTTTTATGGGCCCATCGGACAACTGGGCGAGCGCCTGACTACCCCCTCGTATGAAGAAGGAGCCGGAAAATGAGTAATCTGACATCCAGGATTTCCAAGGCCATCGTAAGCGAAAGGGAGTTCACCAGGGATACGAAGAAACTTCTGGGACTCCTTTTCGGGATCCTCGCCATTGTTGCCGGATCACTCTGGTACGTCAGTTCGGGTTGGGGAGGATTCCTGAGGATGATGACGTGGCCGTGGGAAAGCAGTTGGATCAATACGACCTTCTCCACCAAACTCACTTTTCAGTTTCCCGGGTTCCTGAATTCCCTGTGGGGGCTGGCTCTTTGCTTTCCGATATACCTGCGAAATTTCATTCCTTTCAAAGTCCTCTCACCCTATTCATATCTTTCATTTGTCCTAAACTTTTGTCTTTTTTCCGTAATCGCCCAACTGATATTCGGTTCTAGCGGAAGCTTTACCCACAACACGATGAATACCATATTTATTGCGAGCATAGTAATCACATGGATTGGCATGAGAGCTGTTGCTGGTTTCGGTTGGATCGCTGTATTTGTTCTGGCTGTGGTCAATTTGATAAGCGCTGACTACCACTTAAAACAATTTGGGCTCCCATTTGTTTTATGCGCGTTTTCATCTTTCTTGTTCCAAACACAGTTTTCACCAAAAGAGCTTTTTGGTAATTTACTAAGTGATTTCAGAGGTTTCGAGCAAAGCCAAGGCGTGGTTATCAAAGAATCAATGTCAGAGGCAGCCAAGACAGGGGGTAAGGTTATAGTTAGGGTTGGAAAAACCGTTCTTTAATATTCTTCCAGAAAGGAGTATTTATGGGATGGATTATCTTAATTTTAATAATTATTGGTATAATTGTACTATTAATGGCTCGCGGTTCTTCATAGCAAACTTAGTTTAGTATAGCATAATTACATATATTATTAACTGAATAGGCTATTATTGTGTCTTATATTTATAAAACCTTACCCTATGAGACAGGAGGTTCAATAATGACCGATAAAGTCACTAAATGGATTATGATTATTACGATACTCACGGCGTTCAGTGCCTGCCAAACCTCCGGGATCACACCCGTCACGAAAACCACAGAAGCGCAAACCAAATATGACAAAAATAGGATCGAATTCACTTCTACCACGGATATGCTCGACTATGTTCATATTCTCGACCAAAAACCCGATCCTCAAATAACCGTTTGGGGAAACCTCTATATGCCACAAGGGAGCGGGCCGTTTCCTTGCATGGTCATGATCCATGGCAGTGGGGGAATTATGCCCAAGAATCAGCAGTGGGTAGATTTGTTTCTGGATATGGGTGTGGCTGTTTTCCAGTTGGACAGCTTTACGCCACGCGGGATTCGCTCCAATGCCACCAGCTCTGGCTCAAAGGGGACGGGGGCCGTGATGATTTCCGATGCCTATCATGCTTTGAAAAACGTGCTATATCCCAATCCCAAAATCGACAACAAAAATATCGGGGTGATCGGCAATTCTCGTGGTGGAGGCGCGGCATTTCTAACCGCCTGGGAACCGATCGCAGAGAAGCTTGGAGGAGAGCAATATAGATTCTCACTCCACATCAGCCTGTACCCCATCTGTGCCGATTTCGAAAATTGGGAATTCACGGGCGCTCCCATTCTAATCCTGGCTGGAGGAAAAGACGAGAGTACGCCAGCCTCGGCTTGCGTCAATATGGTTCAGATGATGAAGAGGGCGGGATATCCAGCACAGTGCGTCGTATTTCCCGACGCTTATCACGCATTCGATGATATCAAGCCGGTGAAGCACGTAAACCTTGTAAACTCCGGTAATTGTCGCTACATCATTACAGAGAATGGGGGAACGGTCGAAAAAACCACGGGGATTTCTCTGTCGGATCCTGAAAATAGAAAAAGGGCTTTCAAAGAATGCGGTGCTTCCGTAGGGGCGAAATCCGGTATGAATAAGGAAGCGAAGGAAGAATCCATGCGTTTGGTGCGTCAAGCCATAAAGGAACATTTGATGTAGTGATTTTCTGATTTGCTTAGCATAGGGCCCCTTCGGGGACCCTTTTTTTGTATTACTTTGTATATATCATGTATATCCAATCTTTATTGACACCACTACAGGATCTCCATCTCCTTGATCCCTGAATCGAAGTCCACGCCGACATTCTCAAGTCTCCTTCTCTTGAGCTCCTTGGGATCGGTCAGCACCTCACACTCGCAGGTCAGTTTTCTGCCAAGATGATCTTCCAGCATATCCTTCACGATATAGAAATCATAATCGTGCTTCTCGGAGAGCTTCCACAATATGGCGAACGGTTTCCAGTCCGGGTTACGCCGGTCGTGCGCTTGGCCGCATGAGTAAAAAATAAAGTCCTCCCGGCCGATCACACGGTTCTTGGTCAGGGAGTTCTTGAGCGCCTCGATGTATTCCATGTAGAACGCCATGAACTTGGAATCCTGCTCGAGATCGCAGAGGGTTTTGTTGGGTTGCTCTATGACGTTTGCGGTGGTCATTTCGGGTTCCTCCTACTGGTCGTCTTTTTGTATTTTGTTCTACGTGATGGGCGCGATCAGGTGACAGGGACTCAAAACCGATTTCAGTCCCCATCACCCAACCGCTTTTCTCTACTCATCTTTTTCTTCACTCGGTGGTACCTCTGATTCGAAACCCGGAACTGCCACTCCCGGAATTTCGTACGTATACCAAGCGTGGCCACATCCACCGTCCTCTTCGAGGTGACTGATTTTCCTTCGCTTCATGACTACATCATTTTCATATGGGTACTGCTTGTATCCCT
>Ga0209270_1002686_pt1 | contig 17726 bp, 13 predicted proteins | sample MTBAKSrepl1MetaG_FD_187456 | JGI IMG/M metagenome (GOLD analysis project Ga0209270, IMG submission 187456) | Enrichment culture microbial communities from Arthur Kill intertidal strait, New Jersey, USA, that are MTBE-degrading - MTBE-AKS1... | ecosystem: Environmental > Aquatic > Marine >...
CACAGTATGTTAAAATTATAAATCAATATGTCAAAGAACTTGATGTTGCTGTTTAAATTGTTAATATTTAATTTGAAAAAAATGCAATTTTATTTGTTTAGCCATATGGCTTTATTTTCAGGGCAAAATGTTATACCACTTCATATAAGTTGGTATATCTGAATTATATAGAATTAATAAAAAATACATTTTATATCTAATTCAGATAAAATTAATATTTCCGTTGCTTTTTTATCCACTCTGACTGAGTAATAAAATACTTATGCATGCAGCACATAATCCAAGGATTTTCCTTAATGAGAATTTTTCTTCCAGGAACAGCCATGCCAGTATTGCTGTTACAACGAAGCTCATCTGTGATACCGGGATAATGATGCTAGCCTGCCCTTCTTTCAGGGCTTTTGCGAAGAAAAATACCAGGCCGCATAAAAGAAAACCTGAGATAATTCCCATGATCAATGTATTACGAGGTATTCTCATGGAACCTTTGTTATAAGATACCAGTGATCCCAGTACCATCCATCCCAGGCCAGGACCTGAAAGGAACCACAGGTATTGCACACCATTGTTCAAAGCTATTTTATAGGAAATGCCATAAATGGCTCGTAAGAGACTGGCAATAAGCACCATAACCATCATCAACCAGACTCCTTTAATGATAAACTTTTGTTGATGGCGCGCAAAGCTAAAAACAGACAGGCAAGCAAACAGAAGGCCTGAGACTTTTAAAAGGTTAATTGGTTCCGATAAAAAAACAAATGCAATTATTGCAGCGATTGCCAGGTTAAGCCGGTAAATTGTGGAAGCAACTCCTGCTTCCAGCTTACGCATACTATATATCAATAGATAATTAGCACATGCTGACAATGCTCCAATGGTAAGTGTCCACCTGATTGTAATCCATGTTGGCAGATCGTTCCCGCTCAGAATTGCAGAAATGATAAAAACAGAAGACCATACTATTCCCGCTATCATCATAAAATGACTTTGGGAATTACCGCTTACAGCCTGTTTTTTAAATAAAGTGTCATTCGCTCCTGCAAAGAGCATGCTTATTAAAGCATATAAAAAACTGTGTGCCAATTTAATTAAGGTCTTATTGCAACACGTGTGTATTTCCCAGTTGCGGACAATTCAACAGCATCATTAATTCCAGATAAAGGATATATTTTCCCAACCAATTCATCAAAAGGATATTTCTTGTGAAATTTTTCAAGAAATCTTAATGCCATACCGAGATGTCGCGGGTGATAATTATGAATACCTTTGATTGTGAGATACTTTCTTGTCACCTGGTTACCATCAATTCCCAGGTCGCTCCCCGGAGTCACAAGTCCTGCAATAAGATATCTTCCCCCTATTCGAAGTGAATGAACAGCCTGTTTTACAACATTTTTCACACCACAAACTTCAAAGGCCACATCCACTCCATACCCCCCTGTATGATCACGTATTTGCTGATCTATTTGTTCCGGGGTCATTTCCTTAAGATTGAAGCAAATATCTGCTCCAAATTGTTTTGCTAAATCCAGGCGGCTTTGTATAACATCACTGATAAATATCTTTTTTGCTCCGGCTTCTGCTGCTAAGGCAACCAGGTTTAATCCCAATAACCCGGCACCCTGTATCAAGACGGTCTCATCACTTTTCAGATCTATTGATTCTACTGCATTTACGACTGTTGACAATGCACAGTTTGCAGGTGTAGCTGTTTCATCACTTAATACCGCAGGAACTTTAAATACGGTTGTTCCGGGAAACAAAATGATGTACTCAGCATAACCACCTGTTAAATAAGGAGGCTCATTATAACATGTATGACCGTATTTACGAAGCTTTACACACTTCTGGGGAAGATCATTTTTACAAAAAAAGCATGTTCCGCACGATGCCATAATTGTCCATGATATTCTGTCTCCCGTATTTATTTTATCCCCAAAACCATCAGTTGTTATTCCTTCGCCTATGGCCATAACTTCACCGATAATTTCATGACCAAGGATCAGAGGTATTGGTTCACTTCGTCTGCCTGTAATAGTATGCAGGTCAGATCCGCAAATGGTACTCATTATCACTTTGCAGAGAATAGTCCCTGGTTCCATTTTATCTGAAAATTCATGTTCAATTATTTCCAGGGGTTTACCTACCTCACTGAATAATGCGGCCTTAGATCTTATGTTCATAATATAAATTTATTAGTAATCAGGATTTTGCGCCTTTGCGCCTCTGCGTTTTATTTTAATTTAACAAACTGTCTGATTATCTGAATACAATATCCAGATCCAGTAATTGATTCAGGTCAATAATAACAGGAACAGGTATTGTCATTTCCGGCCAATTCCTTTGTACCAGATGATGTTTAAGCCACACCGGTTTAATACCAACGTTCATTGCACCAAAAATATCTATTTTCCAGTCATCCCCGACATATATCACCTGTTCTTTATCAAGGCCAAGTTTTTCGAGGCAAAGTAAAAAAGGCACAGGATCCGGTTTTGGAGGGATACCTGATTCTCCTGCAATGATGATAGGATCAAAAAACTTTTCCAGTTCAGGGAACAGAGTAAATGTATGACTTTCTGAAACGGGTCTGCCCTGGGTATTGGTGATCAGGGCAAGTTTATACTTGGTTGCCAGTTTCATCAATACATCCTCTGTTTCAGGAAAAGGCCTGGTGTGAGTTTTAACGGTATCCCAATATTCCAGTTCCAACTGTCCGAGTAGTTTGTCATCATAATTACGCTGGAAAGAAGTATATAGTTCCTGCCAAATCAATCTCCTGGAAAAATTTGAATTTTCTTTGTTTTTCCCTCTTATTAAACGGTAATTATTAATAAAATCCTGCCAGGAAGTGAGACCAAGATCACTAAATAACTTTTGCTCTACCATTTTTTCCGCCAGGCGAAATCCAGTTGCGGAATCGGCCAGTGTTTGAGTAAAATCAAAAATAATAGCTCTAGTTATCATATATTGACCATTATCAAATCTTCCTTTGTGTACTTCGTGAAACACTTCGTGTCCTTTGTGGTTAACATTATATTCTTTTTCCACAAAGAATCACAAAGTATGTCACAAAATACACAAAGTTAGACAAATCCTATAGAGGCGATGATTGTTATTATTTATTTTAATCTCTGCCCCACTTTTTCAAGTAATCCCCGAAAAGTTCTTCATCTGTCGGGATATGTTCCGGTATCGGATCTGACAGCCATGTATAATTTAAAAAGTGTCTCCAGTTAATATTATCGCTGGTAATATTTCCTGCCCAAGTTCCGCATCCCAGGGAATCGGTGGTAGGCTGACCATTAAACCAGCTTCCACTGTTTGCTGCTGCGTGTGGCATATTACAGTTTACACGGCCCACGTTAGCTTTAATAGCAAGTTCGACTTTGCGTTCGTCCAGTTTGGTATGAATAGATGAGGAGTGACCTTCTCCTGAGAATTTCTGCATTACTTTCATACGTTCGATCATTTCAGAAAAATCAGTCCACTTCCAGACTGTCAGAACAAGCGATATCTTTTCACCGGAGAACGGATCTTCAGGTCCCGGTTGAATTCCATTTACCATTAAAAATCTTGTTTTTTCAGGAATTTTAATACCTGCCTTCTCTGCGATAAATGCAACCGGTTTGGCAACGATTTCGCGGTTTAAAGTCTTTCCATCGGGCCACATATATAGTTTCAGTTTTGCCCTTTCTTCACTGTCACACATATAACCACCTTCCTGTTTCAGGGCTTCCAGCATCTTATCGTAAACACTTGCCTCAATGGCAACAGCATTCTCAGATGAACAGGAGGCTGAATTATTTGCGGTTTTTGATTTCACAATTTTTGCAGCTGCTGCTTTCAGATCAGCGGTTTCATCAATAATGGATATAACATTTCCTGCACCAACAGTATGGCAGGGTTTACCTGCTTCATACACTATTTTCACAAGTGCAGCTCCACCTGTAGCCATTGCAAAATCACAACCTGCCATAAGTTCCCTTGTTTTTTCCCTGTCGGTAACTTTCAGACATTGTAACAAGTCAACAGGTGCACCAATTTTTGCAAGTGCTTTTCTTCCATGTTCCACTGTAAGATAGGAACTTCCCATTGTTCTGGGATGAGGGGAAACGATCATAGCATTCCTGGTTTTCAGAACACTAAGTCCGATACAACACACTGTAGATTCAGGATTGGTACAGGGAACAACATTGGCAATTACACCTATTGGTTTTGCAAATATGCGTAATCCTTTTTCCTTATCCTCTCTTATTAATCCGCAGGTTTTCTGTCCTATTAAATCACGCATCGTACCACGTGTTTTACTCTGTATCTTGGCTACTTTATCTTCATAAACGCCAATACCGGATTCATCTACTGCCAACCTGGCAAGGGCCACAGCTGTTTCAGGTTTCTGCCATTCCCATCCCACTGCTGCAACCATTTCGTCAACTTTCTCCTGGGGCCAGAATTCAATTTCTTTAAAAGCCTTCCGGGCTCTTATGTACATTTCTTTAATGTCGTCTGTCATGGTTTTTTATTTTATGGTTTTAAATATGTTGGGGTTGTTTCATAAATGTTCTTTTACCACAAAGGACACAAAGTATACACAAAGGACACAAAGTATATATTCATGATATACAATACTTTGCGTACTTTGTGCTGTCCTTTGTGTACTTAGTGGTTAAACATATTTTGACTTATGAGACAGCCTCGTTAGGACGTTTTATTATGCGTCCGTTGAGACGTATTATTATGCGTCTCGTTGGACGTTTTATTATCCGCCGTTGAGACGCATTATTATGCGTCTCTACCGACCTTCTTTATCCCGGTCTTTTTACTTGGGTCTTCGATTTCTTCGACGATTGAAAATCCGCTTCCATAAATCTTTTTTCTTTCTTCGAATGCTTTTTTCCATTCATCCGGTGTTTTTGTCTGTGCGGATTTAACAACTTTTGCACGTTCTTTTTGGGAAGGTACGGGTCTATCTTCCGGACCATCATAATCCTCTTTCGGGGTTAAGGTTTGACCCGTTCTTGTATAACCTACTCTTTCAATTTCTTCAATAAAGTGGGCTCCAACTCCCAGTGCACGTGTACAGGCCATGATAGCCCATGTAGCTTCGGGTGTAAAACCAAGGTCCATCATAGTTGCTCCTGTAGCTCCCAGCATGTCGAGATCAACAGGTTCCTTGCTTAATTTTTGTGCCGCTTTTACTATTTCTTTAGTAAAAGCAATATATTCACCTGCCACACCAAGCTTTTCAGCACGTGCGAACATCCTTTTTGCTGCAGGATCTTTCAGCATTAACCCTGATGCCCCAAGTGCCTCATCTGTAATATTTTCCTTGACTAACTTTGTAGCTATCTGCTGTAATGTTTTCCCTTCTTCTTTCCCGCGTTTGAGATATTCTTCCAGTCTGTTCCCAAATGCAGAATACGCGCCATATGCATGCCCAAATGCAAGGACGGATGCACCACAAGCCTGGGTTAAAAAGGTTTTTGATTGTGCAGTTATCCTGGTCATAGCTGCAGGCATGGATAAACCGTCCTCCAGGGCAAGGATCATAACATAATTCAGCATTTTTGCTTCTTCGATCAGAGGAATTCTTGACTGGAAGTCTACAAACAACACATCCACTACACCATATCCTTCTTCCATAAGCTCTGTAGTATCATACCCCCTGGCTACGATCCGGTGAACATTTTTATAAGCGACTTCAGATACCCATTGGAAAGGAGCTCTTTTTGATGTATCAAGGGGAACAGTTCCATATTCCCTTTTACTGTAATCGTAAGGCAACTTCGGACTATCCAGGTTGCCTATTCCTGTTTTGTTTTTTAAATTACCCATTGTTTATATTCTCCTGTTTCTTTTTGTTTTCTTGCATATTCTTGTCTTTCTTCCTGCTTCGGCACCTTCCTGTCCGGAGGTCCTATATATTTGATCATACTAAGATCAATGATCTGTATCATTGGCTCCTGACGGGAAGCACCCCATGCACGGCCTTTTTTCATATTATATAATGCATGTGCAGAACAACTGAAACCCCGGCAGACACTTCCGATGCACCAGGCTGCGTTAGGGGCGAATCCGATGTCACATAAAGCAGTATTCCCCGAACCTACCACATTCACTCCAACATACGATTTCCCTTCCTTTTTCCTCCTGGCGTGGAAGTACTCTTCAAGAGCCCGTTGAAATTCAAGGTATACCCCATCCACTTTCAGCTCTTCCTGTTTCAAATGGATTGGTTCAGCTCTTGGATCACTATCAATATGCTGTGGTTGACCCATTCCCATTACAGGCTTGTTATTATCGAGGTATTCATCCACTAGGATCTTTGCCATCTCTTTCAGGGTTTTCCCTTCCCTGTGGGCACGTTCGATGTACTTGTTCAGCATATATCCATGTGCAGCTCCGGGACCATGGACTCCCCCAAAAGTCATTATGGAAGCTGCAATAGAAGCCGGAAGATTTGGCCTTCCCATAGCCACACCTATAGCTCCGGCAGCAGACGGAGACATTGAATGCTCAATGAAAACTCCCATCTCATAGTTAAGCATCTTTTCTTCATTTACAGTAGGAATACGGTTTTGATATAAAATGAACAAAGCATCACAAAAAGAATATTCTTTTTCTGCCAGTTCACTCATATCATACCCGCGCATCACTGTTTTTTCTTCTGTTTTGTACGAAATAGATGTTTTTCGTCGAAACAATGGATCTCTTTTCACTTGAATAAAATTTAAGTTAATAACTGTATATTAAATAGTTACAAAATTTATATTAAACCGTTTTTATTACTAAACCCGGCATTACCTTTTTATAGCCATCATAAGAGCTGCACTTATTACGCAGGCTACTGCAACAATGGGAAAGATAACCGCTGTATTATTTATCATCATTCCATTTGAAGTATCAAGAACAGAATGTGTTTCAATCATTCTCCCGATAAATGGACAAACAAGACCAGCAAACAGATAGGCGAAAAAATCCATTATACCCACTCCTGTTCCGGTTCGTTTTCTGCCGAGAAGATCAGGACATAAGGCCCAATATGCTGATTGTGATCCATATACAAAGAATCCGCTTAAGAATAAAACTGTAATTCCAGCCCAGTGGTCTTTGGGTAAAAAATACATAATCATTGTAACCACAGCAGCAATGATCATAAAGGAGCTTATGAGTTTCCACCTGACTGAATTAAAGATCTTATCTGACACCCATCCTCCGGTAACTGCGCCCAGAGCCATACCCACCGGGAGTGCAATACTTATCCATGCTGAATTGGATTGCTGCCAGTTTTTTCCGAGAAAATGCACCGGCACCCATATTAAGAGTCCATACCGGGCGGAACTCTGAAAGCCAATAGAAAGGCTTGCAGCAATGAAACGCCAGTTTTTAATAACATGTATATAACGCTGTAAAGATGTTTCTTCTACTCCTTCTTCTTTTTCCATCGCATTTGCAGATTCATTGGAAGGCTCATCGCCGGGATCCTCAGGAGGTGAAAAGCCAAGATCTTCAGGTTTATCCCTGGCAATAAGATAATAGGCAACGCCCCCCACCAGAAGTAAGAGCACAGGGAGTCTGAATATCCAGCGCCATCCAAGATCCATCTCTTTAAGAACGATCAGGGGAGTAATATACGCCAATATAGAGGACATTCCTGCAGCAAGAAGGAAAAAGCCGAAAGCAATCCCCCTTTCCTTATGCCCCCACCAATTCGAGAGCACTTTACTACCGGGGGCCATTCCCATAGACTGCACAAATCCATTCCCTATCCAGGGAAGAAACAAACTAAAGAAATTACTGCCAAAACTCACTATCCAGTTAAATCCGCATGACAGTATAGCACCGAGACTCATCATTACCCTTCCCCCGAATTTGTCAGCAAGGTTCCCGTTAATTGCCTGTCCAATTGCATAAGACCATAGCAAAGCAGTACCCATATACCCAAGGGTTGTTTTACTCATTCCCAGTTCCTCTTCTATAAAAGGAATTGCAAACCCGAATGTCTGCCTGCCTGTATAGTAAAACAGGTAACAAAACATGGTTGCGATCAGCATTCGCCATTTTGCAATATTGTAACCAGGTTGTAACATTGTGGTAGTTTTTGTTAAATCAAAATATTAATATTTAATCCACATCAAAATAGTAAAGATTAACAATTTTTTTTACCCCCCATCCCCCTAAAAGCCTGCCTGTCGGCAGACAGGGGGGAGCCATTTTAATTAAGCAACTTGCAAAAAGTCCCCCTTGGGGGATTTAGGGGGAAATGTCATTGCAATGTAGATTCATTATTTAATTATATCAACCACTGTTATGGTTTGATTTTTTCAAATGAACCTGTAATACACTTAATAAATAGCGTTTATAAATAATAAACAATTATTCTTTAATAAATTATAGTAAAAAAATAATATACCAGATTAAATACCTCACCGAACCTATCTAAAAACGAAACAAATATAAATTTTATTTTTATATTTTTGTTAAAAACAAAAAAAAAATTACTTTTGAATTGTTTAATATTTATAAACAATTAAATGAATAACAATACCCTTTTACTAATTGGCAGGAAGATTAAAGAGATCCGTGTACAAAAAAAAATAAAACTGGTAGAACTGGCTGTCAGGGCTAAAATCAGCAAAGGTTTATTGTCGCAGATCGAAAATAACAGAACTATTCCATCTTTACCTGTACTGCTTCAGATCATAAACGTACTGGAAGTGGATTACTCTGAATTCTTTAAGGAAATTGAAAGTCATACTTCAACACAATTAGTTTTTAAAAGGAAAGAAGAGTATTCCAGGATTGAGAAAGAAGAAGCAATAGGGTTTGAATATTTTTTAATTCATTCCGAGAATATTGGGAACATGAATATTCAGTTCAATATTCTGGAACTGAGTCCTTATGCACACAGAGATCCTGTAACAACAGACGGATATACCTATATATTATTATTAAACGGAGAAGTGGAATACACTTTAGATAAGGACTCATATAACCTCCGGGAGGGGGATTCCTTATTTTTCAACGGAACTATACCCCATGTACCACGGAATTATTCAAATAAAGCTGCGAAGATCTTCGTACTGTATATGTTACCGGCGATGTGATATCAAAGGGTGTTCATTTTATCATCCAGTCCGATCTGGTATTATCTACTTCCCGCTTATTATAGGAAATTCACTGATTCTCAAAGTAGTACAACCATAGGGAATGAGAATTATATCTTCTATAACCGGGTTTTCACCCAGCTCAAGGTTGTAACTATAGCTCCACGGTAATGGGCCTGCCATTTCATTATACAGTTTCCAGGAAGGGATTTTTATTCCTTTGGTACTGATCTCAACCGGTGCGTTTTCCAGATTCCAGGGATAATCAGACATTGTGCGGGTGATAACCTTAAAGCATTCCTCAGATTCCGCAATTTGTGAGGCAGGTAATCCGTAATTCCATGGTGAAGCAGGTTTTACTTCGAAATAGTGATCTCCATATTTATCCGGATCTTTTGTATTAGTAATCTTTTCCCATTTTTCATTAATACGGAGGGCATATACAACCGGTCCCCGTTCAACTGCCTTACTGTTCTCATACCATGTGGAAAAACGAACTTTCATCGGCAGATTGAGTTCCAGTACATCTCCCGATTTCCAACTCCGATGTATTTTCACAATATTATTCTCCCGGGTGAATTGTATTATTTCCCCGTTTATGGTTATCTGTGGTGCAGCACACCAACCGGGGATGCGAAGATGAAATGGGAACATAACAGCTTCCTGTTTATCACTAATTTTAAATTCAAATATTATTTTTTCATCAAATGGGTAATTGGTTTTTTCACAGATTTCCACCACATTATCGTCAGCGACCCTGGCTTTTACCCGGCACGGGGCATAAACCAGCGCTGCCAGTCCATTATCTGAAGAAGCATAGAACAGATTCTGGTTGAACTTTGGCCATCCCTGGTGCATATTTGAGGTGCAGCATGGATAACCCGTCAATAATCCGAAAACAAGGTCGGTTTCATCATGATTAATATCGAAATTATGAATATGACGTGTTATCATTACCTGGTTAGGTTGCTGGAAATACTGGTGTGTCATAAAATCATCCGCAATCTGTGTGGGAAGAGAATTATATGCTATCTTTTCCAGGTGATCTGCAAATGATGCTTCCCCTGTTATCTGCAGGATAGTTTCGATGGAGAACATCATTTCCACGGTAGAGCAAAGTTCTGATCCCTGGGTAGGATTCATCCCGTGCAAAGCTTCGTCACCTCCGAACATGCCCTGTGGTTGTCCCATAAACTTCCTGATATCAGAAAATGCTTTTTTAACAGCATCCAGGTATTTTTGTTCTGGGCGATATTGATAATACACCACGGGCTCCTTTATACCCTGGGCAAGATTCACACAATGCAGGCTGCCCATCCTTGAAAGATGATCCTCAAATAAGAAAGCATCTGTGAAATTAAAAGTTTGTTGATGTAACAGGTCTGATAATTCGAGTAAGAAGGTATCGCCGGTGATATTGTAAAGCCAGAGGACAATCATCAGGTTATCTCCTCCCCTGAATTCACTCCAGAAAGTCCAGTGTCCAAGTGGTTTTTGTGGCAATTCCCTCAATTGATAGCGGAAATAGTTGGTAAATAACTGAATAACTCTTTCATCGCCGGTTGCAGAATAATACTGTTTTAAAACTTTCAGCATAACCATTTTTGGCCACCAGTCACGACTGTTCTCCCTCTGTAATCCTGTTTCAGGTGGATAATCCTTTGCCGGGCCAAAGTATCCGTCAGCTTGCTGGCTGTTAAGTGCCCATTCCACCCATGGTTTAGTTTTACTTATAAGAATACTGTCGTCAAGAATATATGCAAGAGGTAATAATCCGTCGATCCAGTAAGGGCCGCGCTCCCATTGGTCACCGTCACCTCCAAGCCAGCCATTACGCGAACCCATGACGTGCGGGTAAAGTTGATCCAGCATACCTGTGGCTCCATTCTTCTGCCGGAGAAGCATCTCTTTCAGCCATCCTTCCGGTTTTATTGCACCCAGGGGAAGCTCTGAATAAAGATTTTCTTTTAAGGGAGCCCTGTTCTGAAGATAAAGATATCCCTGTTTTTTTTGGATGGGTGAACTACAACTCATACAAAGGAAAACAAGAATGGGTAATAGCGGTGTCAGTTTCATAGTAATTTGAATTCTTGATGTCAATGGCATTCTTTGTGCCAGCATATAATTTTGGTTGATTTATTTCCAGATAGTGAATCCACCGTCCACGATAAGGTTATGCCCGGTTATATAATCCGATGCCGGAGAAGCAAGGAACAATGCTGCACCTTTGATGTCACTTCCAAGCCGACCCATTCTTCCAAGAGCAGTAGCATCACTGTATGATTTTACAAATCCTTCCGGCAATTCGCCTTTATCAAATCCGCCCGGAGAAATACAATTAACATTTACACCATAAGGTGCCATAAATGCTGCCAGGTCTTTTGTCATACCTATAATTCCTGCTTTTGAAGCCGCATAATCAACAGGTTGTTCCATTTTATTATTTTTTTTGTACATACTCCTGTCTCTGCCTACAATTCCTGCTATTGATCCTATATTAATTATTTTTCCATAACCCTGTTCAGCCATAACCCGGCCAACCTCCTGACAACAAAATATAGCTCCGATTAAATTTGCAGTAATCAGATTCTTAATATCTTCCGGAGACCTTTTAAAAAAGTTGCTTTCACTGGCACCGGATCCTCCCCCTGCATTATTGATAAGAACATCTATGTGACCCTTCCATTCTTTTGCCTGTTTAGCCATTTCTTTCACCTGTTCTGGGAAACATTGATCCATAGTCAGCGCCAGTGTATCTACATTATATTTATCTTTTATTTTTTTTATTGAATCATTTAATTTACCAGGAATGCGTGAAGTAAGAATAATATGGCAACCAGCTTCCGCAAGTGCACATGACATATCATAACCTAATCCGGCATTACCTCCTGTAATTATTGCAACCTTATCCTTTAAACTGAACGCATCGGACATTTTATTTTGATATTCCTTTTTCATGTTTTTGTGATCTTAATATTATTTCTGAAAACGTGGATTATTTCATGAATTTTACCAGCGTTGACTATCTGTGAATTTGTTGTATGCTGGCGGATTATCCGATTCGCAGCTGTAGATTGAAAACACATCGGCATTTTGTGCTTTCAGTCGGATTCTTACACGCCGGTCAGCAATTGCAGTACCTGCATCAGCACCCTTCCAGTGTACCCTGTGCATCATTGAATCGCCGGCTAAAGGTTTACAATCTGTTTCACTAAAACCGGTGACAGGAATACCTTCTTCATCCAGTATCTCAAGACGTATCCACCCCTTTGGTTTTACAGCGGCATTCACAAAGACCTTATTTGATGGAAGATTCAGGGCATAGGTTAATAATTCTGCTGTCTCTTTGGTTGCTTGGAGGGCAACAAAGCGATCTGGTTTAATAGTTGCCAGACCAAGACCTGCGGTTTGTGGTTCAAGTTCCCAGTGCTTCAGATGGAACATGTTTGTGCCCATATAGTAGTACCTGATCTCATTTTCGAGAAAGACCGGTGATGATGAACATTGAAGGTTACCCATGTCCCATTCTCCTTTAACTCCGTGAGGGATAAAGGCTTTGCCCTGGGCAGCGCGGTGCCATGCATAGCCGGAACGGGCATAAGATAATTCAGTTTCCTGGTATCCATGCATTTTCTTTCTTCCCATATCTTCCGGGTTGGTATGATATATCCATAATGTACCTATCTCATAAGGGCCATAAACGATCGACCCCATACCGTAAAATTGAATCTGTGGCGGGTCACCACTATCCGGTTCAAACACCATGCGCGGTTCAACCGGCCAGGTGGTGAAGTCGGCAGATTCGCTCCGGAAGACACGACGACCATAACCGGTATAACGATGATATATCACATATCGCCCGTCTGGCATTCGCAAGAAACCCATAGGACAGTCCGGTTTTGTTGCAAGGATGGGAGTGTCCTTAACCGGAATCCAATGTATACCGTCAGCACTATGGTATCCATGTATATGATCTGTTGTTGTGGAACCGGCGCCGGCAACCATTTTATAGCGCCAGTCTTCCCGTGGCTCTTCTTTATCGTATATCACTGCGGGACCGTGTGGATTCTCAGTAAAAATGATGTTAGTCTTTTCTCCCTTGAACTTGAAAATATCAAAGAGCGGGCGTTTCCAAACGATTCCGTCCTCACTCTCCGCATAAGCAAGGTTCATGTTCCATGGCCTGTGAATAACGCAGTACCACATCTGGAAAGGTTTCCCGGGCACTTTAATCACGCTTCCGTAAAGTTGCATGTTACCGTTCTCCCAGGGCGCATCAGCAACAAAAAGCGGATTCCTTGCATCCTTAACTGGTCTTCTCAACTCCCTTGTGAAATTTCGAAGAACCTCTACCTCACGATTATCGAAAAAGAGGATCTTCATCTGATTTTCACTTTGGAGGCTCTTCTCCTTCAGCTCTGCAGAAACCGGTGATAGCAATTTTCCCCCGGAAATGCTATTTCCTAATACCATACCACTTGTTCCCAGTAATGAGGTGGATATGAAATTTCTTCTGTTAATTAAATTTGTCACCTGAATATATATTTAGTTATACAATTAATCCGTCGTGCAATTCTATTTTAATGGAATATAAATGATTACTTTTATTAATTCATTAATAACCAGATAATTATAAATTTTAATCAAATCATATCCTGGGTAAATCCATAAATACATGTTCAAAAGCTCTTTTTCCCCCTCTAAATCTCCCCTAAAGGGGAGACTTAAAGCCCCCTTTAGGGGGTGTGGGGGTAATTAAGATATTTATAATTATTGAGTTACATGTTTAACTTCAATCGCACAACGCGTTAATAATAGTTAAATCTTTTTCACAACATCTGTGTTCTGTAAATTTTAATATTATTAAATATCAGTGATATTTTTTTGAGCAGCCTCTATAACTCTGAGGGATTTGCATCCCTCCCGGATATCACAAAAAACCGGTTTATCGTGAGCAACAGAAATGAGAAAATCACGATCTTCATCCCTGAACATTTCGTCCCGGTTTGATTTACATGTTTCCGATTCCCATTTTCCGCATTTTCTGTTATAAACAGAAATCGTGTATTGATCCCATGATGCAAATTCCAGGATAATCACGCCCTCAACTCCTATTAGTTCCAAATATCTGCGTCTTGGTGACTGGAAGAAATCCATGTGGACTGTAGCAATACAACGATCTTCAAAACGTATCAAAACTTCTGCTATATCAGGGGCTTCGATACCAATATCACTATAGCTGCCATATACTGAATATACATTTTTTACATTTTGTCCTGCAAACCAAATGGCAAGATCCAGGTCATGCATTAGTTCAAACGCTCCTGAATACCTGGCATAATAGAGAGATTTATACTCAGGATGTACATCGGGGAAATGTTCACCCACTAATGCACGTATAGAAACTAAACGGCTGATCCTGCCTGAATCTAATATTTGTCTTACTTTTTTAACACCTTCATGGTAACGGAAACAAAGTCCTACCATTATTTTCTTACCCGCTTTTCCTGCAAGGTCTTCCAGTTCAGTTATGCCATCCGTACTAACCGACAAAGGTTTTTCAATAAAAACATGACAACCGGCTTTGACTGCCTGTATTGCCATTGGAATATGAAGCTTTGTTGGTGTTAAAATAAAAGTTACATCAGCACTTGATAATCCTTTCTCAAACGTATCAACAGATATTACATCCGGTAAATCTTTTTTTAATTGTTCTGCTTGTTCCTGATTCTTATCATAGATCATGATGTCTTCAACACCCATTGAGAAGAGTACCCTGGCATGTCTCCTGCCAATGGAACCGCAACCTGCAATAAGGACTTTCAGTTTTTTCCAGTTGTTAATCATTAAAATAATCTTTTCAATTGTTGATTTTATTCAATTTTGAAATAATCAATAGTTAATTAAATTAAAATAAAACGCAAAGGCGCAAATTATTGATTATTAATTACATACACAAAACCAGAATTAATCATTAAAATATTAATTATCAGTGAGTTAAAAAAAATAACGAAGTATTGAAATAATAAATAAAACTTTGAAGATATAAAAACACAATTTCTCTGACAATAATATCTACTAAAGTAATCTGGCAAATCCGCTATGTGCGACTTTATCACTGATTATTTCATCAATAGAATTATTCTCAATAATAACCTTAATGTCATAAAATACTTCATCTATTGCCTCATGATACTTTTTCACTATTTCCATGGTATGTCCCATTGTCGGATATATTGATAATCCTGCCAGAAATCCCAGTCCCAGCATTCTTTGTGTATATATCGTCCTGAGTTTCTCCGTATCTTTATGTTCAAATGAAAAATGAGCAAGTGAAGGATACCCGGATGTTTTTACCGGTAAGTTATGTTTATCTCCCAACTCCTTCCAGCTGTTCATGATGCTTTCCCCTATCATTGCAACATGATCAGGGACATTACATGTTCTCATTTTTTTCAGTGTAGCCAGTGCTGCTACCGGCCCAAGGCTCTCTGTCCAGTAGGTACTGCTGATAAATGACACATGTGCACCTTCCATGGCTGCCTGTGTTCCTATTATTGCCCCTATAGGGACTCCATTACCCAGCGCTTTGGCAAATACCGCTATATCCGGAACAACATCAAACCTGAGATGTGCTCCTCCGTAATTCAGACGCCATCCTATGGTGATCTCGTCAGATATCAGCAATGCTCCGCATTTACGGGTAACTTCACGGACAAATTCAAGAAAGCCCGGTTCAGGATCCTTATTCCTGCACGGTTCCATAACCACCGCTGCAAGACGTTTCCCGTATTTATTGATTATATTTTGTAATGCGGTTTTATCATTATATGGGAAAGTAACCGTGGTATCTCTCAGTTCCACTGGTACTCCCAACGGGTTTAATCCTGGTAACAAGTGTCCCCGCAATGCATCACTCTCTCCCAGGTTAGCTGCAAGGTACCAGTCGTGCCACCCATGATACCCGCAAACAGCAATTACCGAACGATCCGTTGTAGCCCTGGCAATACGCACTGCCACAGCACACGCCTCTCCCCCACTTCTTGTGAAACGAACCTGCTCCGCCCAGGGGTGAATGTCACACAATACATCAGCAAGCTCTACTTCCTCAGGAGGGTTGAGTGAACACATGCTGCCCAGGTTAATACGGCGACGTAAAGCATTACTTACAGCCGGATCATTAAAGCCAAGAAGACAACTTCCAATCCCATTGGTAGACATATCATAGTAATGATTCCCTTCAAGATCCCATACTTCACATCCCCTTGCCTGCCGAAAATAAGCCGGCCAATAGCCCGGTGCCATCATCTCCGGTCTCTTGCTCAATAACTGAACACCTCCAGGGATCCTTTTTCTTGCATGTTTGTATAGTTCACTAGTCAAACCACCCGGAATCCCTTTCTGCAACACCAGTCGTTCTGCGTTCCCGCAGAAAATGTTTTGTATATCCTCCATGTACAATCCAAACTCTTCTGCCACATTTTTCAATGCCTGCAATGACTCTATCCCCACAAGCAGCGGATTGGATAATTTCTGCTTCTCCCAATCCACGGTACTCTCATCCAACCATAAAAAACCATCTCCCAGGGATACACACTTGCCCCTGAGCTGAGATACTGGAAAATCGCTCCCCCACATCATCCTTTCCGGTCCGAATTCCCTGAGTATAACCATAAGAGCCTCCGTTTCACACACTGCCGACATGTCAAACCAGATATTTTCCAACCCATGTAATTGCTTTATTCCTTCCTTTGCATGCAGGGAATGAAAACATCTTGCAGCATGCGCCAGAATCAACCTGATATTGGGGTATTTGGTACACATTTCCCGGATTTCCTTTATATTTTCCGGGTCGGCGATAGCATCCCTTTTTACCAGGTGTAAAACTACAATGCACCCATATTTATCGGCCATTTCCCATTGCCATTCCGGGAAAAATCCCCTTATAGAGGATTCCCAGGTCGGTTGTTCAGTACTGAAAACATGGTAAGGCTTCATGCCGACAATCTTTGGATGATCCAGTAATTCCGATAATTCACCTGGAGAATCACCGGGGGAAACCAGAACCAATCCCCTGGAAGAAGGTTCTTCCTCCAACTCTGAAACCAGGTATGCATTCTCACTTCCAATATCGCAGCCCGGGGTGGGATTAGGGAAAAACAGTCCGCCTGTTAATTCTTTCCCTGGCATCAGCTTTACCATATGTTCCCTCCACACAGGGATTGAAACTTCCGGAGGCCCTGCATTAAAAGCAGAAGGTTCGGAAACATGCAGATCTGAAACACGGTAAATGTGTGTGTGAATATCAAATATCCTGTCAGGTAAAAAGCCGGTAAGCTTCTTTATTGCAATCAGGTCATGTTCATTAATTGTCCAGTTATATTTCATGGTCTAAAACTTTACTAATTTAATGTGAGTTCGATATAAAATGTATTTTTTATTAATTATATATGATTCATATCTGCCAACTTATATGAAGTGATATAGTATTTGCCCTGAAAATAAAGCCATATGGCTAAACAAATAAAATTGCATTTTTTTCAAATTAAATATTAACAATTTAAACAGCAACATCAAGTTCTTTGACATATTGATTTATAATTTTAACATACTGTG
>Ga0209270_1002689_pt1 | contig 17695 bp, 16 predicted proteins | sample MTBAKSrepl1MetaG_FD_187456 | JGI IMG/M metagenome (GOLD analysis project Ga0209270, IMG submission 187456) | Enrichment culture microbial communities from Arthur Kill intertidal strait, New Jersey, USA, that are MTBE-degrading - MTBE-AKS1... | ecosystem: Environmental > Aquatic > Marine >...
CAACGCCCACGCAAAGCACGGCATCGAAGACTCTAAGAGCACCCGGCCGAGTCTCTCGACAAAGCTTTTCCTATCCTTGTCCCCTCGAAAGATCGCCCTACGTTCTATGCCCCGGACGATAATATGATGTAATGCCATGGGGGCGTCTATGCGTGCTCTTTGTGGCATGCCCTCCAAGTATCACACGCACTTCCTAACCGCACGTACAAATATCACGGACGTCCCCTGTCACCCACACGGACGTCCCCAGTCACCCGGAGAGGGTGCGGAAGGGCGCCGGAAAGGAAGCGGGGTGAGCGATCTATCATCCAATTGGGCGAGAGTACAAAAACCGAAAAATTCAAGTTCTCCTACACGTATTACAGTTAGAGTTTGGTGGCAGGGGCTTTAAGCCCAATTCGAAGACTCGAATTGAGGTCAATTCTTATCTGTATTTGGCCAATGGTACCTCCAAGAGGAATCCTCTTCTTCAGCACACCCTTTATCGTCTTTTCGACTGTTCTTTCTCTCTTGGGGAGCTTTGTCCGCGGATCAAGTGTACTGAATAAATTAGATGTATATTTTCGTAACCGTTTGATATCACTTTCTTTAGGTATGCTTGATATCCCTCCAATTTTAGTCGTGAGTATCGCGGTAGGCTCTGATTCAATCATTCTATCCCAAACCATATGATTATGTGCATTCTTTGAACCGTGATGTGGGATTTTGAAAAGCATAGATTTGCTCTGTGGACGATTAAGAGAATCAACTATAACGGACCACCCTGTCAATGGATCGGTCGTCTCTTCAAGGTCCGAGCCCAACAGGATATTGACAAGTTCACCATACTTTATAAACAAAACGATCGCATTGTCATTCTTTGTCGGTATTGGGATTACTTTCCTTATCTCATTGTCAGAGGGAGTAGGTATTAATCTTCGTATCTCTGTCAATGAATTAACGACAGCGGAAGGAGAAGGAGATAACGACCAAATCTCACGTTTAATAGAAAATTGATTATTTAGATATAGCCGTTTGTCTGCGGATGCGAGATTAAAGGGTTGAAAAGAAACTACTCCTTTTTCACAGCGTCCCTTTATTGTTTTTATTATCGAAGCGATTTCGCAAACACCGGATCTATTTCTGTCTACTAATACAGGGTTTTTCAGCCCTGCGTAACAGTCGATCAATGCAAAAAATTCTTCCTTCAGCAGAGCTTCTGAGAAGCAGATAGTTGCAGCAGCACATGTTCTTGCAATTTCAGATGCACCCCGAATGTGATCGCTATGCCAATGGCTAATAACGAATAGTTTGACATTATCAGCTGCATTCACACCCAACTGATCCAAGTAATGTAATGCAGCAGGTGTTTTGGTCATTGAATCAATACATGAATCAATAATTATCCACTGATTCTCTCCCATATGTACAACAATGCATTCACCAATTCCAGGTCCGAAAAGTGACACCTCTAATTCATCACGTCTAGGAGGAGCAACCTGGATACTCTCTAAAAAACTTCGCAAATTCTTTACCAACCCTTCTTGCTTGTTCTACTTCTTTCTGTGTCCAACCCTTCAAACGGCGAAAGCGCATTTTCGATTCTCTTACTCGACCTCTACCAGGATAATCAAGGTAGCCGACGGACCAATAGAATACTGTCCCTAATCTGAGTAAGGGCAAATCATCCGGTGCTATTTCGTTCTTGTCTATTGTTACCAGTTCATCTGGAAAATCCGTATTCGTCTTATCTGTAATAATAGCATCGAATTCCTGATTACGAATATCAACGACTCGACCCTCCCATAGTTGGAGTAATTTAAACTTGCCTTTCAACGGGGAAAGATATGGTGGAGCGACAGCTAACTTGGGTAGATCACCAATTGCCAGTGTTTGAATAGATTCTGAATCCTTTTGATTCTCGACCAAAATTTGGGGTGGGATTAAGTATTCTGGTTTTTCGTCGAAAGATTCGCCAGCTGTACTTAATCCTGCTGCCGTATTCATGTATCTATCGCCTTTCGTAAAATCCTCTCGCTGATCTCTCTTGCAACACGTAAGGCTGGCTCCCAATATTGTGCTATTATCTCTGTTAGCTCATACTTTGTTTCCTTGTGTTGTTTAGCGTTCAGTTCTACATGACTGTTTATATTAAAGCTAACGCCATAAAATTCAGATCTGACAGAGGAGACAATCACTCTAATGAATCCATCCAAGGAGTCTTGTCTTGGGCTCTGAACCGCGACAGAAGTCATTCCGATACGCTTAGGCAAGGATTCTTCCCATATATTTTTCGGAACTAAGGTATCTCCAATCTTGTGCCAAATCTCCTCCGTATCAATTCTATATATCGTTATCAAGTTCATGCCTAATTGGCTTATCGGGGTATGATATAGAATCTTGAATACCGAAAACATTAGATCTTTCAAAGCAGAAAAATTCGATGGATCGTGTGTCCGTGCAATGAATTTGTTTCGCAAAACATCAATGCCTAACCATTGCAAGGAGAATTTGGAAAGATCCTGGTGTACGATTTCAACATTAGCGTCTTTAATATCATCTTGTGGAATTAGTTCATGACTCACAAACCATTCCGGGTGAAAAATGGCTGGATTGAATGAACCTACCAGTACGATACTTGCTTCTTCTGATTCTCTGCTGAAGTATTCCATTCCAATATTCTTAAATTCCCTGGAGCATGTACGCCTATGTATATATGGAAGTGAGCTTGTTTTTTTTCTCGTCCTGGGGGTGAGTATGACGAAAAGCACGTTGTGTGTCAAGGAAAAGTTTTTCCAGATATTGTAGGCAGCTGACGGACAAGGGTGACGCCTTGGCGCCGGGATCACGACAGCGGGCGCTCAGGGGTAGTTGAGGCAGTCACGCTCCAATTTCGGGTTCCCCCCTGCGCAAGGCCTACCCAAACTCTAAAGAAAAATTTACCAGTTTGCTTATTCAGCTACAAACGAAAAACTGAGAGTGACCTCTATGGCAGAACAAGAAATCAAGAATAACCATAGCCAAGTGTGCTCATCGTAATAGGTGCGAGTATTAAGCACAACTTGTATGACTCAAAAAAGTCCTAATCGCATCTGCGTGTTAACGTATTGTTGCATCATTGTCAATTTTGAGATAGTTTCAGTATAGTAACGCAATACTTGAAAAGTCGGAATCCAAACAAAACTGTCTCACCATGGGGTCGCAGCAGAAAGCTTGTCTGGGTTCTTGTAAGGCTCCGCCGCCTCTTGCGGAACCGAGAGGTGGTTACGAAGCGCATACCCAAAGTCAGGCGTGGATGTCAAGGAGCATTTTTGTCTAGAGGATGCTGGCCTGGTCTCGCAGGGTTGCCTATGAAGGCGGCTCGCAGGGCATTGTGCTCACAATACCCCGATGGTGGAACGGAAAGGCGCTCCGGGATCAGAGATACCGGAACAGATCTCGATCCTTGCGCTCCTGCAGGGCGTCCTTTCTCTCTCTGAGCCCTTAGGCGAGTTCCGCGAGGCGCTTCAAGGCACGGCTAAAGCTGGTCGAGAGGACCCATCCTTCACGGTATCCGTAGGCCCGGTTGAAGCGGGATACATGGTCTATGAGCCCCATCAGGCGCATCTTGCTCCGGACCATCTCAAGCATCCTGTAACTGAAGGCGTACTTGTCACAGAGGCAGGCCAGGTCAGGCAGGAACCCTCCTCTGGCGTACTTGAGCTGGATGAACACTGCCACGAACACCTTTTGGTGGTTCTTGTTACCCGGGAACAGTATGCTGAAGAGGCCCCAATTGAGCGGTCCCCTCGTCATCGGAGCCGGGACCTGCCTGTTGGCCGAGAGGGGGCGGAAGGGCGCTGGGACCATGGCGAAGGCAGCAGTCGCCGCCGAGACCAGGGCACCCGAAGGGATGGCACCTGTCGGAAGTGTCCGGACCCAGGGGGTCACGCTCCGAGACAGACCCGGCCGAGCCGCACAGGAGGGACCGGACCATGGGGTGCGAGATGAGGTCATGGTGACTGCGGCCGCGAGATTCTGGCAATAGGAGCCCCTCAAGAACGGCACGCCTTCGCCGGGAGCCTGAGAATCTGGCCTGTTCATCCGGAAGTCACCTCGCCACCGGAGCCTGGGCCTGCCTGTTGGCCGAGAGGGGGCGGAAGGGCGCTGGGACCATGGCAAAGGTAGCACTCGGTGCCAGAACCCGGGTCCCCTGAAAGGAATGGGACCTGCCAGAAGTGCCCTGACCCAGGGGGTCAAGTTGAGGACCGACCCGGCCGAGCCGACTTGGAAGGACCCGGGACCCTGATGCTGGAAGAGGTCATGGGACCTGCCACCGCAGAGATCGTTTGCTTCGAGCCTCTCAAGAACTGCACGCCTTCGCCGGCAGCCTGAGGACCTGGCCAGCTCCCGCAATCCCATGGTCATGGTGCAGCCGGAGCCCCGGTTTGCCTGTTGGCCGAGAGGGGGCGAAGGGGCGCTTGAGCCATGGCGAAGGTAGCACTCGTTGCCAGGACCAGGGTCCCCGGAAAAGATGGCGCCTACCGGGAAGTGCCCAGACACGGGGGCCATGCTCAGGACCGACCCGGCCAAGCCATTCTGCAAGCACCCAGGCGCATGGTGCTGGGAGAGGTTGAAGGAACATCTCCGGGACGTCCGGGAACATCTCCGGGACGTCCGTGACATCCGGACTTCAGTTCAGAATCTCTTTTAGGCGGTCCTCTCGTACCACTTTTCGTCCCCGAACCACTGACTTGCTCACCGCCGACGGGTCGATGTTGAGTTCTCCGTAAAGCCCTACCGCCGTCGCTCCCAACCTGCGGATTGCCAAATAGCACACTGCCGAGCGTGCGCATTCACAACCGCGCGCGACTTGCTTGCACTTCCGAAATCGTCCGTATCGATCCCGTAGTGCTGTGCCATCCTCGCTGACAACGCCGAAACGCTGACCCCCTTCCCATGGGCCAGCGTGGGGGCTTCAAGCTCCTCGTCGGCCGCTTTGAGAAGGTCCAAGACAAACCCTCCCCCAAGGATCCGCTCATCGCCTTTGATGCGCAGTCCCTCCCGGCGAAGCTCCCGCAAGGCCTTTCATACCCCCACAGATCGGACGAGGCCGCCGCCTGTCAGATCGGGCCGCCGTCCCTCATCGATCCCTTTGGCAACGAAGGCGGCATAGCCCGCCCGTGCCTCCTCCTGCTTTTCGCCGAAAAAACCAAGAACATAGGCCGCGCCCTGCCACTCGAGTTCCACACGGCCGATCGGTGCACTATCGCCCCTCCACCGGTAGTCTGTTAGCAGCATCACATCGTCGACGATCCTCGACCGAATCGGATGGAGATAAATGTAGCGGGCAGTTCCAGCAGCTACGGATCCTTTTCACACAGTACTGAATTGTATCGATTCTGCAATAGCTGCCCATGGCGGTTGTAGCGGCGATTAAACTCCCAAGCCCCTGAGCGTATCCCGTCAAGGGTCGCCTCATCACCATGGAGATCGGTGCCCCCGATAGTTCGCAGCAGCAAATGGACGTGGTTTGGCATCAACGCCCACGCAAAGCACGGCATCGAAGACTCTAAGAGCACCCGGCCGAGTCTCTCGACAAAGCTTTTCCTATCCTTGTCCCCTCGAAAGATCGCCCTACGTTCTGTGCCCCGGACGATAATATGATGTAATGCCCCGGGGGCGTCTATGCGTGCTCTTTGTGGCATGCCCTCCAAGTATCACACGCACTTCCTAATCACACGTACAAATATCACGGACGTCCCCTGTCACCCCCGATCCTTGTCCCCTCGGAAGATCGCCCTACGTTCTATACCCTGGACGATAATATGATGTAGTGCCCCGGGGGCGTCTATCCGTGCTCTTCGTAGCATGCCCTCCAAGGGCAAATATCACGGACGTCCCCTGTCACCCACGGACATCCCGTGTCACCCAAGCCCCCGGTTCCAAAGGGGGAGTGCAAGACGGGTTTTCATCCTTCGTTGTGCCCACGCCGGGCATGGGGGTTAGTTGCTCTTGTCAACAACCTGCCCTTGGTTTTCCACAGGCATCTATACCCAACCCGGCCGAGCCGACACCAAAAAAGGTCAACGCCACCTGCCAGGAGTTCTCCCCGGAAGTGGTCAGGATTTCGGCCTCAAGGCACTACATCCCCCGCGGCACCCCTAATACGTCTCGGGGCAATCATCTCTGGGTATTTTTCCTTTCTCCCACTGGGGAGTATAGAATCATGTGGAGCACCGAAAGCGAAAAGGAGCATGACGTGGTGTCTTTTCCTGGCTGCACCAAGGACTTGCCGCTGTTACCAACTCCTTGGTAAGTTTCATAAATCGCTGATGCCATACCCCCCGTTCGGCGGGTCTGGCGCCCATCAACTCGAACAAGGTTGAACAAACGGGAAACGCTATGGCCCAGGCGATACACAAATGAGTTACGGGATAACCTCAGGCAAGCGGATAATCAGCTCCGGTAATCCGCAAAACATGGAGAGCCTTCCCATGAGAGCGGCAAGACGCAAACGCCCGGCAAACCGTCAGATAGCCGGCACGATCCCAGGAGTCGACCTTGACGAAGTGGCGCGACGGGTCAGTTACACCGGAAGCCCGGAGCACAAGGAAACCGTGTCTTTTGCCGGGCAGCCGAGACCAAGGGCCGATGCATCTATCTGCGGGCGTGATTTGGCGGCACAACGGGAACTGGTACCGAATGGCTAAGGGCTTGTGCAAAAATAAGTTCCCCTTTTCAGGTGTCGAGGCGCACGCATGGCAAGGCGCGAGGAGGGCGAATGGCTGGCCATTTAACCGACGAGCAACGCCGCCAGGCGTGATGGATCGGCGCATCAAAATGGGAAGTTATTTTTGCACGAGCCCTAAGGACCGCAATTCGTCGCGGAGCGATCAGCACCCTCTTGGAAGGTGGTTTCCCGCGATACGCATGGCACAAGGAAGGCACAATCGTTTACGAGACTCGTCTGGTGAACCAGGGGCTTGGACAGTACAAGGGATATCCTCTTAACGGCACAGAGTGGCCTCGAGGACTGGATTCGGTCTATGAGTGATATCACCATCGATTTTGAGTGGACAGACCCGTTGGCTGCCAAGGGGGTTGAACTTAGAGCCACGTGGGCGAGACTGTCCATCGTGGTGGATGGTTTTCCGGTAACAAGGGTCTACGACGAGCCATTGAAGACCATGCGGGATGCCGTGTACTTGCCTTTGTACCCCCTGGCAGAATGGCTGGCCGAAAAATGGTGGGCTTTGTGGAATGAGCCGGGTCCGTCGCGGACTGTGGATCGCAGGGGATATGACGAGCGGCATTGTCTTGTCCACGCGCGGGAAGGGTACGCACTGCCCCCGCTAAGAATAGAACCGGCAGGTTCTCTTGTCCTCGCCTCGTGGTCTTCCGAGCGGCTGCCGTTTCATCGTCTCGAGTTTCGGGGCCATGGTCAGGTTTGGCTTGACACGGAAACCACCAGGGACAAGTTCGCGTCGCTGGTCAACGCGGTCGTGGGCCGGCTCGATATCAGCGGAATCACCAACACCCCTCTCCAGCAGGACTGGCTCTCGATTCAATCGGCCGATACTGAGGAAACAACGTTCTGCGAGTGCGCAGGTGCACTCGGCCTTGACCCGTACACCTTGGAAGAGGACCAGGAACGGGAAATAGAAGAAGTGGGCAATCTCATGCCCGAGGAAATCGTCGCCGAGTTCTTCCGAGCGGCGCGCACAGGAAACCAGGGGCTGAGAGCTGACGCACATGAAGTCCTCGCCGCTGTGGAGAAAGCACAGAGCAGTACAGTGGACATCGAGCGGTTTCGGGGCCTCCGTCAGGCCGTCTCCACATGGGACACCCACCCCGGGGCAGCTCCCTGGGAACAGGGCTATCTTTTCGCACGGAGATTGCGTACCCACGTCGGATTGGATGGATCACCCCTGCAATCCATGGAGAGCATCTGTGCTGCAATGGGTGCGACGCTCTCAGAACTCGAAAGGGCACTGAGCGAGTTTTCCGGCATGACGCTCCCATTCGCCGCATTGGTGGGAGTCAATCGAAGAGAAAGTCCATCATTTGTCCTTCGGCCGGCACCCCATGAAACATCGAGACGGTTTCATTTCTGCCGAGCGCTTTTCGAATACTTGCACTCCCCCATCAAACGCTTTGCCCTCGTAACGGATGCCAACACGGATCGGCAAAAGCGCAACGGTGCGTTTGCTGCAGAACTGCTGGCCCCGGCTTCGGTACTTCGCACTCTGATCAGCCCGCCGATGGCGACCTGGGAACAGGTAGAAGAGGTCGCGGACCGGCTTGGCGTGTCCGCATACGTTCTCATTCACCAGTTGGAGAACCACGGTATCGCCGCCGTACTACCCCTATGAGGCCGCACATCGTTCAGCAGTGCTCCTCTGGCCGCAGGGGGAAACGCCCAGAGCAGAAGGGGTGGGGATGCCTGATCATCATGGGCCACATCCGACAAAATGCGGAATAGGCCTTTCTGGTGGGCAGTGCCCACCCTACGAAAACGTCAATTCCGGAGCGGAGCCAAGCATGTGGGGACGGCGTTTCCAAAGGTGATGCCGGCAGAAAAGGAGAACCGCCTGGCCGGAACGATGATCAAGACCGGTGGGGACGTTGTAATCCTCGAGGCGGACACGCGAAGTTGCCGTGCCGTCTCCGCCACCGACAGCCCAGACTCGTCAGTGAGCTCAATGGCCGGTCCGGAACGAGTGGCCCATACTCGCCGCCGCCCTTTCTTCCTGCAACGACCGTCCCTCACTGAATCTATCAGTTGCCTTTGTCAACAACGTGCCCTCTGTTGTCCCCGATCACCACTGGTCCCAAAGCACCTCCAACAAGACGACTGCGCTGAAAAAGGATCTGAGAACGGCTGGAAGACGGCGCAGATGGGAACACCTATCTGACCGCAGCGGGCGACTTGTTGTTCAAGGCGGCGAAGATCCATGGCCAGATGACGCCGCGTGCCACCTGGCCCCAAGCCGATGCACGGCCGGCCTGGGCCAAGAACCGTGTATCCACAACGGAGCACCATCGCCCGAAAGGGTGGGAGCGATACGTCGAGCGGATCTGTCAAACCGACTGCGTTTCTTACGTCCGGGCGGATCCATCGGCATCCAGGGGCGGTGCCCATGTGCGAATAGTGGATCCTGAAAAGGGGGTGACTGGTCTGCGATACGAAGCCGTCGGAACCGCCATGGCCTTGTCCGTGGAAACGACGGCCAGAGGGGCCGCGCAGACGGAGCTCGTGGGGCAGTATCCGGGCAGGCTCAAGTAGCGGCTGACCCTCAAGGAGGGGGCAGTGGGTTGCGCAGGGTTTTTGGAGCCTGGGAAACACCCCCCTCTGACCCCCCTCGAGGGGGGAATTTTCGGGAGTCGCCGAGACTCCCAAGAGCGATAGATTCACGGGTATTGCCCCTGAACCCGCTCATCCATGCAATGCTCGGGTCCTGCCGACCGATCTGCCTGAAGGGACTTTGACAGCCCAATACCGAGCAGGCCGGCTTGCCGTCTTCTGAGAAATCCTCTCCCCTGGGCCCATTCCCATTCCCTCGATTTGAAGGCCCCTGCCGCACCGCCGTAATAGGCAACAGGTGACCCATGGATGGCACTCACTCCACGAAGGATGAGGGGGGACCGGATGATTTCCTTGGCGCAACTGCTGAAGATATGCGAGGATGTGGAGCACGATTTCCGGGAGATGGGCTGGCGGGACCCTCCTCATTTTCGGCTGTGGTTTCCAGGGGACGGGGGGCCGGGATCCACGATCGAGTTGTTGGCCAAGCCGCCGGGTTTTGCAATGACCTGCCTGAGGGTGCCCGTCACACGAAGAACCCGGACCCAGTTTCGCGTCACCATACTGTGTCGGGATCTGCGGGACTATGCGGAACAATGGGACGCCTTGTCTCGCCCCACGCCGCTGAAGTTCGCGTGCACCACAAGGAACCGAGCCCTTCGCCTCGCCCGCAGGTTGCGGGAACGCTTTGGGCGAAGAAACCGATTTGATCCTTTCAACGACGGTGATATACCATTTTGACCGTCGCACATTATGGATCGCAAGGATAGAAGGGCGCGTAAATGGCGGCTAAGATGTTCCTCATATTCAACCACCGCATCACAGCTTTCCAGGAGGCGGATGCCCGGCGGCAATTGGCTGTGGAGCAGATTGTTGAACTTCCCCCCGGGCTCAAAGATCTGTGGCGCCATATCCCGCCTGAACTGTTCGAGATCAGGGGGTTTCTCTCCCCTATCATGAATTGGCTTGACGAACAGGCAACCCCTGGCGACCATGTGCTCATTCAGGGTGATTTCGGGGCGTGTTTTCTCATGGTGAATTTGGCCCTGCAGAAGGGTTTGGTGCCCGTCTATTCCACGACCCTGAGAGAGGCCGTGGAGGAGCACCGCGCTGACGGTTCGGTGGAATTGACCCACAGGTTCAAGCACAGGATGTTCAGGAGGTATATGAAACCATGAGCCGGGTGTTAATAAGCGTTCTTGGGACCAGCGACTACGTTCCCTGCCCATTTACGCCTTGAGCCCAATTAGATAAGAATGCTCTCTCTCATGGTGCCGATCCGACAGAGTGCGATTAAGGAAGTGAGGGATTATGCACAGGAAAGTTCTTTTTTGTACAGTTGGGGGATCCCACGAACCTATACTCACGGGCGTTAAAGTGCTATCACCTGACTACGTCTACTTTTTCTGCACAGAGAACACGCCCGGAGGAGCTGGTTCGGAAAAACAGATCAGCGGGCAGGGGAAAGTCATCAAAGCCAAGAATAGCGACGAAAAGGCTAGCCTTCCGAATATCCCTACTCAGCTCGGTTTGCAGCCGCACGAATACGAGGTTGTCTTGGTGGCGCACGATGATCTGGACCTTGCGTACCAAGAGATGGTACGTTCTTTCACGAAGGAAAGGGGAAAATACCCGGAAGCTGCTCTGTATGCCGACTACACCGGTGGTACAAAAACGATGACCGCGGCATTGGTGATTGCCTCTCTCGATCACCGGGTGGAACTTCATGTGGTGACGGGGAAGCGAGCGAATCTCCATAAAGTCGCTGACGGAACCCAGTGGTCCTTTCCCGCAAATGTTCAAAGCGTCCGCTTGCAAAGAGAAATAAAAGAGCACCTCACCTCATGGTTTTTTTACGCTTTTGGGCAGGCAAGCCGAGGCGTCGCCAAGATCTCGCCCCCAAGTGATGGGGGCCTCAGGCAACAGTACACCATGGCCATGGCGCTCAGCAATGCATTTGATGCTTGGGATCGCTTCGACCATCAAGAGGCCCTGCGTCTTTTGTCAACGTACAAAAAGCAGGTTGCAGGCGAGTATGCCCCCTATCTGGTTGCGCTCCATGTTCTGGCAACACCCCACCAGAAGAGGGAGCCTGCCTTGATATGGGACCTCTGGCTCAACGCTCAAAGACGGGCGGCCCAAGGGAGATTCGACGATGCCGTGGCCAGGGTGTACCGCATGGTTGAATGGACGGCGCAGTGGATGCTGAGGACCCATTGTGAAGTGGATTGTTCCGATTTGCCCGAGGACTTCATACCGGAAGATCTCGTCATACACAAAGGTCATTCGGGGAAATACCAGGCGCCTTTGCATGCTGCGTGGAAGTTGGTCGCCAAGAAAGTTGATTCGCCTGGTGCACAAATCATAAAAGAACATGAAGGGGGCCTATTGCACTTCTTGGGGTACCGGAACGGCTCTATTCTGGCTCACGGTTATACACCTGTCGATGAAAAGCTCTGGAGTAAGGTGACCGCATTCCTTGACGAGGGTTTTCTTCCATTTCTCAAGGAGGAACTGAAAACCGCAGGACTGAGGACCTTGTCGCCACAATTGCCCAATAAATATATCTGGTTGTAGAGGAACCACCTCCCCTGGCCGCTCCACGCACAATAGCCGGGAGTGTTCACCTTGCCGGCCGTACCCACGGTAACCCAGGGGCGACGAAACCGATTCTTGCCGGGCGCAGCTTCCAAGAGAGGATGCTATGCCGCGCCGGGAAAAACTGCTTGGAACCCTTCAACGGCACCTCCCCCCCCTCAGCCTGCCTGAAAAACTGAAGGGACGCGTAGCAAGGATCACTTTCCTTGGCATTGATCATCGTTCCGGCCACTTGGGACGTCGCGTGGAGTGCCTTTTTTTGGTGGGCGGTGCCCACCCTACGAAAACCTCAATTCACGATGGGCGTCATCCATGGATGCTCAGCCCTGCTTGGCGTGAGGCGGGTGGAAAACAGGTCCCGCCTGGCAGGAACTGTGATCAAAGCCCTTTCCTTTCTTTGAACCATTCATTCTTTTTTTGAAAACCCCCCTTTCAACGCCGTAGACATCAGTGAACACTGAAGACACCATGAGGGGGTGCACGATGACTACGCAAGCGCAGAACAACGTTGTGGAGAAGCTCCGGGTGCCGGCCGCCCAGGCGGAGCCGATGGGTGGGGACGAGTTCCTGGGGGAAAAGGACCTGGTCCCGGTGGGCCGGAGCGCCGCAGAGAGGAGCCTCAAGCGCGCCTTGGCGGAACTTGCGGCGCTGATGGCCGAAAACAGGTGGGAGGACATCCTGGAGCTCTTCCACCCGGCCGCGGACAAGCTGCCCGAGCTGGTCCCCCACGGGCTGGACCCCCGGGTGCGCTCCAGGGTCGCCTTTGCCCTGGGTCAACTCAAGAGGTTCGACGAGGCCATCGCGGAGCTGCGCGTGTGCGTCGAAAAGGAGCCGCAGGACTTCCTCTATCACAGCTCGCTGGCGTACGCCGCGTACAACTCCATTTACTCGGCCAAGAACCGGGAGGTCTTCCTCAGGGGCAAACCTTTGCAGGAAAGAATCGCCCTTGCCCACCGCCACTTCAGCAAGGCCCAGGAGCTGCGACCCGGCGGGGTGACGAACTTCTACCGGCAAGGAATGCTCATCAAGCAGATAGAAGGAAAGCCCGAAAAGGCCCTTGCCTATTTCGAGAAGGCCGTATCGAACTGGACCGGGCTCACCGATCAAGAGAAGGAAGTCCGGCACCAGGAGCGAAAGAACTTCGTCAAGGCCCTTTACCACATGGCCGCTTCGCTGCTCGCCGTGGAAAGGGCCGAAGAGTCCCTGGTGCGCATCCGGCAGTGCCTGACCGAGGACGACAAGACCAACCACATGGACCTGGTCTTCAAGTACTTTGCCCTCGGCAAGGTCTTCTTTCACCTGAACCGATTTCCCGAGGCCAGGGACGCGCTGCTGTTCGCCGGGCAGTGCCACACCACCAAGAACAGGGACTTCGTGTTCGAGCTGCTGGCCCGCACCTACCTTGCCATGGGGAGCGCCTCCAAGGCTGCGGAGGCCCTCGATCGTGTTCCGGAAACCAAACGCCGGCCGTACTACCGGTGGACCGAGGCGGACGTCCACTGCGCCCTGGGGCAATACGAACGGGCCAAACTGGTGCTCATCGCGGCGCAGGAGAGAGACGGCCGGTCCAAGCACAAGGCCCTGATCCGACTGGCCAAGCTGGAATACTTGCTGGGGAGCTTCGAGAGGGCCGGAAAGTGGGCGGCGGCCGCGACCTCCTTTTTCCAGGAGAAGTGGGGAAGCGCCCTGCACGAGGGACTCTTTTGGCAGGCCCTTTGCGCGTATCGGCTTGGCGACTTGGAGAAGGCCGGGGGGCTGGCGTCGGAACTCAAGGCGTGCTGCCCCCATTTTCCCAAGCTCCATTTGCTGCTCAACAAGATCGCAGCCGCCGGGAATTGAGGCAAGACCCATGGACACGCACGCAAGACCGGAAGAAAAGGCGGGGCCGGACTTCAGGCTGGTTTTCAACCGGGTCGAAACGGAAATAATCCGCGGAAAGCACCTCGAAGCGTGCCGCAGGATGTTGGCGCGCGAAGGGGTCTGGAAACGGCTCCAAGCCCCCGATCAGCTCAGGTGGGGACAACTGGCACAAATGGCCGGCGATGTGGAAACGGCGCTCCAGGTCTTTGCCCACATCAACCGCACAAGCCCCCAATGGGTCGAGCCGTGGGTGGAAAGGCTGGGGCTGCTGCAGATTCTGGGGCGCAGGGAAGAGCTCGCGGCGGCCCTGGCCCTTTGCAGGCAGGAAGTCGCACAGGAGCTTTACCGCCCCCTTGAAGAGCGCTTCCGGCTGCAGGCGGAAAGTGCGGCGGGGGACGGAGACATCGACGCGGCCCTCTCGCCGTTTGAGGCGCTGCGGCGCAAGGAACAGGCCCTGGCACGTTACCTTGCCCTGTTTTCGGGCAGGGAGGACTGCTTCGCCAGGCAGTGGGTGGACAAGGCCGAAGGAAAGCACGGTTACGTTCCGGTCCATAGGCCCATGATCCTTCAGGACGTGGACGAACACCTCCAGGGGCGCAAAACCTACGGCATCTATCTTCTCAAGAGCGACAGCACCGTGAAGGCAGCGGTAATGGACGTGGATGTGAACACGCAGTTCAGAAAGGACAAGCTTTCCCGCCAAGACGTCCAGTCCGTGCACCGGGAGCGCAATTACCTTCTCAGGCGCCTCCAGGAACTGGCCCGGGAGGCCGGCCTGGATCCGCTGCTCGAATTCAGCGGGGGCAAGGGCTTTCATTTCTGGTTCTTTTTCGAACCCCCCACGCCCGCAGCAGCGGCTCGCAGGGTCCTAAATGGCCTTAAAGGGGTCCTCGCCCAGGACCTGTCCGCCTTCAATCTGGAGGTGTTCCCCAAACAAGACACCCTCTCGGGCAAGGGAATGGGCAACCTGGTCAAGCTTCCCCTGGGCATTCACAGGATGACGGGCAAGCGCTCTTATTTCATCCGATGTGCGGACAGGGGGACCGAAGCGCAGCTCGATTTTCTCTCCTCCGTGTGCCCGGTTGCCCTGGACCCTTCGTCTGCCCCGGTTCCCGGAAGTCGTGATGCGGACCTTCTCGTACACCCCCGCTGGCAGAAGTGGGCGGAAAACTACCCCGAGCTCTTTCGGCTCGAGCGCACCTGTCCGCCCCTGGGTCAGATCATCGCCGCGTGTCGCGAAGGAAAGGCCCTGAGCCTGCGCGAGGAAAAGGTGCTTTTCCAGACCGTGGGTCTTCTGGACCGGGGCAAGATGCTGCTCCACTATCTGATGGGCGCTTCTTCCGAATACAACCCGCACCTGGTGGACTTCAAGTGGAGCCGTCTAAGGGGAACGCCCCTGGGCTGCAAGAAGGTCCATGGGCTCCTCGGCTTCGAAGGGGCGTTTTGCGCATTCCCGGAAGCCCCCTCCTATACGCACCCCTTGCTGCACCTGGGCGTGGGAACGAACGGCCTTACCCCCAAAAGCGAAACGGTCGAAAGCTTGTCCGAAGCTTTGAACAGCCTGGAGCTGGCCATCATCCAGGTGCGAAGGTTCATGCACTGATGGAAGCCATTTATGTCCTCGAACCGGGCTGCTACATCCGCCGGGAGGGGGCGGCCCTCAAGGTGGTCAAGGGCGCCGAGGTGGTGGACCACATCCCGGCCGAAAACCTGAAAAGGCTCATGCTGATCGGCTACGTTTCCCTCAGTGGAGCGGTGCTCGACTTTCTCATCCGCAACCGTGTGGAAACGGTTTTTGTCACGCCCACGGGGCGTTTCCGCGCCCGCTTGGCCCTGGACGAGCACGGGAATGTGGAAAGACGCAGAACCCAGTACTTGCAGCTCAGCAGGCCCGAATTCGCCTTGAAGAGCGCCGGGATTATCGTGGAGGGGAAGATGGAAAACATGGCGCAGTTTCTTGCCTTGCGGGCAAGGCAATACGGTGAAGAGGCGATCAGGACCGCCGCGGCAAGGCTCCGGGGCATGCGGCGGCTCGCCGAAGGGGCCAAGGACCTGGATACCTTGCGGGGTGTGGAGGGTGCCGCTTCACAGGCCTATTTCGGTGCATTTCCCCACCTGATTCGCAACCCCGAGTTCACTTTCAAGGGGAGAAACCGCCGACCGCCCCTGGACCCTGTGAACGCCCTCCTGTCTTTCGTTTACACCCTTCTTACCAACGAGGTCCTTTCGGCCATAAAATCGTGGGGGCTCGATCCCCACCTGGGGGCACTCCACGAGGTGAGCTACGGAAGGCCCTCCCTGGCCTGCGACCTGGTGGAAGAATACCGCTGTTTTCTCGGGGACCGACTGGTCCTGGGTTTGGTGAACCGCAAGGCGGTGGAACACAAGGACTTCGTGTACCGGACCCAGGTGCCCGACAACTTCGTGGACGAGGAGGAAATGAAGGCCAAGCGGCCCGTGGAGATGAAGCCGGCCGTGGGGCGGGCGCTCATCCGGGCCTACGAGGAAATGATGAAGCGCAAGGTGCACTATCCGCCCGAAGGCGGCAGCGTCACGTACCGGCAGCTCATCCGGCTGCAGGTCCGACGGTACGAACGGCATCTTTCCTACCCGGACGCGCCCTATGCACCTTTCTCTTGGCAGCGATGATGTTCTGTCTGGTCTGTTTCGACATCGTGGACGACCGCACCCGCACCCGCGTGGCCAAGGCCCTGAAGGAAAACGGCACACGGGTGCAAAAGTCGGTGTTCGAGTGCCCGGGTCTTACCGAGGAGCGCTTTCTCAGGCTGAAAAATCGCCTGGAAGACCTGATAGATCACACCGAAGACAGCGTCCGCTACTACTTCCTCTGCAAGGGCTGCCTGCCCAGGGTGGAGTATTCCGGCACCGGGAGCCTTCCTCAGGACACACCCTATCGGGTGGTTTGATCCCCCTTTACCCATTCCTTCCTTGGGGCTGAAACGGCTAAAAAAGCCGTTGCCCACAGGGCCCATTCTCAAGCCGTTAGGACGGCCTGTTCCTCACCCACTGCTGGTGTGTGCGACAATGTAGCAGCTACGAGGCGCTCTGCGCAGCAGGTCGCTTTGATCCGGTATGGAGACTTTGCCGTTAGGTCTATGGTTCTTGCGACGACGTAGGCAGCGGTGGTGCCGGACCGCGCCGAGCCGGTAAGGATCGCCAACTTTCCTTACGAGGCCCGCTAAGAGGCGGCGGGCAGCGCCGTCTATCACCGGAGCTAGGAAGTGCGAGAGCCGGTAGAGGTGCGGATTTCGTCTGCTGACTTTGTTGTGCTCAGCCACCCGGGACCGGATCCTTCGATAAGGCTGGAGCCGCTTCGGGTTCGGCAAGCCGTGCCGCGGCGCTGCCGCAACCGGCGCATCCGCGAGTTTCTCAAGGAACTGGACCTTACCGAGATGCGAGCCACGGGGATACCCCGGATTCTCCGGGCCATGCGTCAGAATGGCTCGCCTGCGCCGCAGTTCGACTCCGACGAGGACCACAGCTACTTCCAAGTTCGGTTGCCGGTGCATCCCGAGGCGCCAATGATAGACGCTACGGGTGCCGGACAACAAGTTACCGAACAAGTTACCGAACAAGTTACCGAACAAGTCGGACGGCTCCTCACAGCCCTGGGAGACCGCGAAGCCAGCACAAGGGTGTCACCGACACCGCTCACCGAACCCCTGTGCGGCGATTTCGATCGGACCCCCCTGTTACTCCTTGCAAGAATGGATTTTCATCCGTGGTTGGAAAAAATAAGGACGTCCGTGATATGTGAACTTGCGGCTAGCAAGTGCGTGTGTGCCATCTCCGGGACGTCCGTGACATCCGGACTTTAGTTCAGAATCTCTTTTTGCCATCTCCGGGACGTCCGTGACATCCGGACTTTAGTTCAGAATCTCTTTTTGCCATCTCCGGGACGTCCGTGACATCCGGACTTTAGTTCAGAATCTCTTTTTGCCATCTCCGGGA
>Ga0209270_1002693_pt1 | contig 17638 bp, 13 predicted proteins | sample MTBAKSrepl1MetaG_FD_187456 | JGI IMG/M metagenome (GOLD analysis project Ga0209270, IMG submission 187456) | Enrichment culture microbial communities from Arthur Kill intertidal strait, New Jersey, USA, that are MTBE-degrading - MTBE-AKS1... | ecosystem: Environmental > Aquatic > Marine >...
CACATCACCGGCCTGACCCACGACGAGCGCGGCTATCCCATCATGGACGCCGATACCCAGGCGCAGATGATCGGACGGCTGCTTTATAAAATCCGGCACAACGCCGAGGACATCATCAACGTCGAGGAATATTATCTGGACGACGCCGAGGTGGTGGTGGCGGCCTACGGCATCAGCGCCCGTTCGGCCAAGCGGGCCATCATGGACGCCCGCCGGGAGGGCATCAAGGCCGGACTGGTCAAGCTGAACACGGTCTGGCCTTTTCCCGAGCGGATCGTGCGGGATTTGGCCGGGTCGGCCAAGACCATGATCATGGCCGAGATCAACATGGGTCAGATGGTCCTCGAACTCGAACGGGTCGTGGCCGGTCGCTGCCCGGTGCGGCTGGTGCCGCACGCCGGCGGATCGACCATCCGGCCGGCATCCATTTTGAACGCCGTCAAGGCCGCGGCGAAGGAGACCTCATGAGCGCCAAAAAGAAAGAGCGCATCCTGCCTCACCCCCAGGACGGGCTGCTGCGCACCGACCGCCTGCCGCACATCTGGTGCGCGGGCTGCGGCATCGGCACGGTCTTCAGCTCGCTTCTGGCCGCCATCCAGAAGTCCGAGCTGAACGTGGACGACGTGGCCGTGGTCTCGGGCATCGGCTGCACCGGCCGCATGGCCGGTTATATCAAGCTGGATTCCTTCCACACCACCCACGGCCGGGCCATCCCCTTCGCCACCGGGCTCAAGCTGGCCCGACCCCAAGGCACGGTCATCGTGGCCTCGGGCGACGGCGACCTCCTGGCCATCGGCGGCAACCATTTCATCCACGCGGCCCGGCGCAACCTGGACCTGACCGTCATCTGCGTCAACAACTTCAACTACGGCATGACCGGCGGCCAGCAGGCCCCCTCGACGCCCTTCGGCGCCCGGACCACCACCAGCGCTCTGGGCAGCCCGGAGGAGCCGTTCAACTTCTGCGCCCTGGCCGCGGCCTGCGGCGCGGTGTACGTGGCTCGCTGGACCTCGCTGCACCTCAGGCGGCTGACCGACGCCATCGGCCGGGCCATGAAAAAACCCGGATTCTCCTTTGTCGAGATTCTGGCCCCCTGCCCGACCTCCTTTGGCCGGCGCAACCGCATGCGCACCTCGCTGGACCTGGTCCGCTTCTACCACGAGCGGTCGGTCATCAAGAACGACATCGATCCCAAGGAGGCCACGCTCAACTTCAAGGAGCACCTGGTGGTGGGCAATTTCGTGGACATCGAAAGGCCGACCTTCATGGACAACTACGGGCTGATCCAGCGCCGGGAGCTGGGCGACTGGCCGGCCCTTGAAAAGCGGCCGGCCAAGACGACGGAGGCGGCCTCATGAGCGCGGGCGGCGAAAAAGAGATTATGATCACCGGCTTCGGCGGTCAGGGCATCGTCCTGACCGGCAACATCCTGAGCAAGGCCGCGGCCCTGCACGATGAAAAGCACGCCACCATGACCCAGTCCTACGGGCCTGAGGCCCGGGGCGGGTCCTGCCAGTCCCAGGTCATTATCAGCAACGAGGAGATTCTCTCGCCCTACGTCGAGACGCCCGAGGTGCTGATCGCCATGAACCAGGAGGGGTACGACAAGAGCATCCATGCCCTGGCCTCGGGCGGGCTGCTTCTCTGGGACACCGACCTGGTCGAGCCCGGGGAGGTCGATCCCTCCTTCAACACCTTCAGTATCCCGGCCACCCGCTTCGCCGAAAAGCTGGGCAACAAGATGATGGCCAACATCGTCATGCTCGGCTTTCTATCCGCGCTCAGCGAGCTGGTCAGCCCGGATTCGCTCCGCCAGGCCGTGCTCAGCTCGGTGCCGCCGGCCACCAAGGACAAAAACGCCGAGGCCTTTGACCGGGGCCGGGAATACGGGGAGGCCATCCTCAAGAGTCGCTCGAAACAGGATCAGGAGCAGCCGTGAGCCCGGCGAGGTCCGATATAACGCCTGAAAAGGGCGTGCTCATCGTCGGCTCGGGCTTTGGGGCCCTCAAGGCGGCCGAGGACATGGCCCAGTCCGGCATCCCGGTGCTGTGGGTCACGCGGGCCCATCATTTTCTGGAGCTGCCCGAGGGCATCGAAGGCTACGAGGAGTGGCCCGAGGACCTGAACTTCCAGTTCCGGCCCCTGTATCTGCGCGTGACCCGCCACCCCCTGGTCACGCCCCTGACCCAATCCCATCTGGCCTCCCTGACCCGCACGGATAATGGATTCGCCGGCGAAATCCTCCAGGACCCCATCTACATCGACTATGACCGGTGCACGGGTTGCAGCCGCTGCATGGAGGTCTGCCCGCTTCAGGACACGGATCATCCGCCCCTGTCCCGGTCGCCGGCCTTCTGCCCCTCCCGGTCCCTGGAACTCGAAAAACGGATGCTCAGCCCCTGCCGCGAGGCCTGCCCCCTGGGGGTCAATGCCCAGGCCTACCTGGCCCTGACCGCGGCCGGCCGCTATGACGAGGCCCTGGCCGTCATCCGGGAGGTCAATCCCTTGCCCGGCGTCTGCGGCCGCGTCTGCCACCACCCCTGTGAGGCCGCCTGCCGCCGCGCCGAATTGGACCAGCCCCTGGCCATCCGCGACATCAAGCGTTTTCTTTTCGATTACGAAGCGGCCCAGGGACCGCCGAAGCTCCCCAAGCCCCAAAGCCGGAAACGTAAGCGGCGCGTGGCCGTGGTCGGTTCGGGACCGGCCGGGCTCACCGCGGCCCACTTCCTGAACCAGTCCGGTTTTCAGGTCACGATCTTTGAAGCCCTGCCCCAGGCCGGGGGCATGCTCCGCGCCGGCATCAACGCCTTCCGCCTGCCGCGCGCCGTGTTGGACGCGGAAATCAAGGCTCTGGAAGACGAGGGCGTCGCCATCCGCACCAGCCAGACGGTCGCCTCCCTGGACGCCCTGTTCGACCAGGGGTTCAAGGCCGTGCTCTTGACCACCGGCACCCACGCCGACCTGAAGCTGAACGTGCCGGGCGAGGACCTCGACGGCGTCATCTCCTGCGTGCGCTTCCTGGGCCAGGTGAACCTGACCGGCCAGGGATCGGTCGGACCGCGCACCGTGGTCATCGGCGGCGGGAACTCGGCCATGGACGCGGCCCGCACCGCGCTCAGGCTGGGCGCCGAAGCCGTGACCGTTCTGGCCATCGAGCGCGAGCACGAGCTGCCGGCCAGCCCCCGCGAGGTGCGCGAGGCCAGGGAAGAAGGCGTCGAATTTGTTCTGGGCGCGGCCCCGGTGGCCATCGAAGGCGCCGGCCGCGTAGGGCGGGTGCTCCACCGCGCCGCCCACTGGGATTTTCCCCAGGACGGCCCGCCCCGCATCGTCTTTGAAACCGAGAGAACCGGCGCGATCGAAGCCGACACGGTCATCGTGGCCATCGGCCAGCGCCCCGATCTCGAACGAACCGGCCTGGACAAACAGATTCGCCTGGGACGCGGCGGCCGCATCGAGGTGGACGAGAAGGGCCGCACCTCGAAGCCGGGCGTCTTCGCCGCCGGCGACGTGGTCACCGGCCCCTCGACCGTGGTCCAGTCCATGGCCTCGGGCCGCATGGCCGCCGGCCGGATTCTGGCTTTCCTCACCGGCGAACCCATGCCTTTTGTCCCGCTGACCTCTGATGCCCGGGGCGTGGGCGACTATCCGGCCATCTCCGAGGACATCCTCCGCCAGCCCCGCCAGGAGCCGGCCCAGCGCCAGCCCAAGGTCCGCCGCCGCGATTTCGACGAGGTGGACTTTACCTTCACCCCGGACCAGGCCGCGGCCGAGGCCAAGCGCTGTCTGGCCTGCGGCGTCTGCGCCGAGTGCCGGGCCTGCGAGGCCGTTTGCGCCGACATCGGGGCCATCGACCATTTCCGCACCGGAACCCGATTGATCTTTGAAAGCCCGGCCGTCATCGTGGCCGACGAAAGCGAACTGCCCGGCCCGCTGGACGGCGGGTCCAAGGGCGTGTTCCGCATCACCGACCTGCGCGCCTCCACGAACCTCATGGACATCCTGGTGGCGGCCAGCGCCTCGGCCGGCCAGGCCATGACCGAGGCCATGGGTCTTCGGATGCCGACCCGGCCGGTGCGGCCCGAATCGATCCCGGTCGGCGAGGAGATGCGGCTGGGCTTCTTCCTCTGCTCCTGCAACCAGACCATGGCCTCGCCCCAGGCGCTCCAGCGCATCCTGGACATGGCCGCCAAGGTCCCGGATATCCGGCACTGCCAACTGATCGTTTCGGCCTGCAACGCGGCCGGCGCCGATCAGATCGCGGCCCAGGTCCGCAAACACCGGCTCTCCCGGGTCATCCTGGCCGCCTGCATCTGCTGCCCGCTCGAATTCCAATGCATCTCCTGCAACGACCAGCGCAACCGGGCGCGTATCCACCTCTTCGACCGATTGGGCCTGCCCCGGGAACGGTTCGAGATGCTCAATCTCAGGGATCACCTGCCGGGCGAGAACAAGACCGACGACGAGGTCGTGGACAAGGCGAGGGACCTGCTTCGTCACGCCTTCATCCGTTCGCGGTTCATCGAGCCGCTTCAGCACGGCGCCACCGAGATCGGCCACCGCATCCTCATCCTGGGCGGGTCCGAGGTGGGGGTTAGCTGCGCGCAAAACCTGGCCCTGCAAGGGTTCAAGGTCCATCTGATCCACAAGTGCGGGCTACCCGACGAACCCCTCCCGGAGACGGTATCGCGGCGGCCCGTGGCCGCGGGTTTGGGCCGCGACGTTCAGGAGACCGGGGAGGCCGTGGTCGAGGCGGTGCGCGGTCACCTGGGGGATTTCACGGTGACCGGCAAGGCCCAGGGCAAGCGCAAGACCTGGCGGGCCGACGTGGTCTGCTTGACCGACGAGAACATCCTGCCCCTGGCCATCCACGAAGACATGATGGGCCTCAAGAAATTCTACCGGTACGATTTCTCCTTCTTCCACACGCCGCAGATCGGGCTGTACCGGGTCATGCATCGGACCCTGAAACGGGTCGAGGCCTATCAGGCCGGTGCCGCCCTGGCCGCGCAGGTGGCCACCACCGCGGCCAATGCTTTCCTGAATGACCATCTGCTCAGCCCCCGGGTGGACCCCGAACGCTGCCGGGGCTGCGGCCGCTGCGCCGACATCTGCCCCTTTGACGCGGTCAGCCTGATGCCCAACGACCTGGGCGGCTACACGGCCCAGGTGCTGCATTACAACTGCGTGGGCTGCGGCGGGTGCGTGGGCCGCTGCCCGGTGACGGCCCTGGACATGCCCTATTTCTCGAACCAGGCGCTCGAAGAGATCGTGGCCGGAACCCTGGCCGGAGAACGCTGACATGGAACCCGTGAAAATCCTGGGTATCTGTTGCAACTGGAGCCCGTATGCCTCGTACAACGCGGCCGAGCGGGCCGGTATCGAGATGCCGGCCAACTTCCGCCTGATCCGCGTCATGTGCATCGGCCGCATCAATCAGGCCTTGATCCTTAGGGCCTTCGAGTTCGGCGCGGACGGGGTCATCGTGCTCGAATGCAAGGACGAGGACTGCCGCTACGGCCCGGGACCCGAGATCGGCCACACCAACGTCCACCGCGTCCGGAGGCTCATCGATCTCTTGGGCATCGGTCAGCGGCGGCTGGTCGAGCGCAGCTTCTTCGCCCACGAAAAGGAAAAGCTGGCCGAGGCCATTTGGGAATTCACGGCCCGCATCGAGGCCATGGGACCCAACTCGGCCAAACCCAGTCAGGAGCGTGAGGCGTCGTGAAACTCTCCGACCCCAGAATCAAACAGATGATCCGGCAGCGGTCGCTGTACATGTGCCTGGAGTGCGGCAAATGTTCGGCCTCCTGCCCGCGCATGACCGCCGGCAAGGAGTATTCGCCGCGTCTGCTGGCCCAAAAGATCATCGCCGAGCAGGAAGACGAGGCCTTCATCGAAAACTCGGTCTGGGAATGCCTGACCTGCGCCCTGTGCGAGGAACGGTGCCCGTCCGACGTCGAGTTCAGCCGTTTCATCGTCGAGATGCGGGCCCTGCTGGCCGAAACCAAGGGCCTGACCGGCTACCGGGCACACGACGGGGCGCTGCATTCCTGGATGCGGCTGATGACCTCCCCGGAACTCAAGCAGAACCGGCTGGGCTGGATCGGCCCGGAGCTACGCACGGCTAGCCAAGGGCCGGTGGCCTTTTTCACCGGCTGCGCGCCTTACTTCGATGTCTTCTTTTCCGGCATCGAGGTCGATACGCTGTCCATCGTCCGGGACAGCATCCGGCTGCTCAACTTCATCGACGTTGACCCCGTGGTGCTGGCCGAGGAACGTTGCTGCGGCCACGACCTCTTGCTGACCGGCGACACCGAGAACTTCAAGACGCTCTGCCAGCTCAACTACGAGGAGCTGAAAAAGGCGGGCGTGGAGGAGGTGGTCTTTTCCTGCCCCGAGTGCTACTATGTTTTCGACCGCTACATGCCCGAGATCGTGCCGGGTTACGACCTGAAAGCCACGCTGCTCATCGATATGCTCAGGACCGAAATCGACAAGGGCGGCATTTCCTTCCGTCCGCTTGAAAAGCGGGTCACCTATCAGGACCCCTGCCGCCTGGGGCGGCTATCGAACCGCATCGAGGAACCGCGGGCGCTGGTGAACATGGTCCCGGACCTGACCCTGGCCGAGATGGAGAACCACGGCCGGTCGGCCAACTGCTGCGGCAACAGCGGTTTCATCAATTGCGACGCCTATTCCAAGGCGATCCAGCTCGAACGGTTGAAAGAGGTTAAGGCCACCAAAGCCGAACTCCTGCTGACCGCCTGTCCCAAGTGCATGATCCACTTGACCTGCGCCATGCGCGACCCGGTCCGGCGCGGCTCGCTTAAAGTCGCCATCCGGGATATGGCCAGCTTGCTGGCCGAGCAGATCGAGTGGTCCGAGGAAGCCCAGACCCGTCGTTTGGCCAAGGCTTAGGCCGGAACGCGGGATCAACTCCAACCGTAACCGGAAAGCGCGAAATTCGAGAGAGGACGCAAAAGGATGGCGCAAAAGAAAACCAGCGACGATATCCGGATCGGGGTGTACGTCTGCCACTGCGGCCTGAACATCGCCGGGGTGGTGGATTGCCCGGCCGTGGCCGAGTATGCCAAGACGCTGCCGGGCGTGACCATCGCCGAACATGACGGGTATCTTTGCTCCGAGCCGGGTCAGAACCGGATCAAGGCCGACATCCAGGAACATGGCTTGAATCGCGTGGTGGTCGCTTCCTGCTCGCCCCGCCTGCACGAGCCGACTTTTCGGCAGGCGGTCGAGGAGGCGGGACTCAACCCGTATCTCATGGAGATGGCCAACCTGCGCGAACAATGCTCCTGGGTGCACACCCATGATCCCCAAGGGGCCACCCAGAAGGCCAAGGACCTGGTCCGCTCGGCCGTGGCTCGGGCCTCGCATCTGAGCGTGCGTCAGGAATCCGAAGTGCCGGTCAAGAAAGCCACCCTGGTCATCGGCGGCGGGGTGGCCGGCATTCAGGCCGCTTTGGACCTGGCCGACTCCGGGATCGAGGTGGTCCTGGTGGAGAAGCAGCCCAGCATCGGGGGCATGATGGCCCGGCTGGACAAGACGTTTCCCACCATGGACTGTTCCATCTGAATACTCGGTCCGAAGATGACAGATGCCGGTCGGCATCCAAACATTACGGTCCTGACGCAGAGCGAAGTAAAGTCCATCACGGGGTACGTGGGCAATTTCGAGGTCCGCGTGCTGAAGAAGGCGAGGTACGTCAACGAAAAGGAATGCACGGCCTGCGGCGACTGCGTGGCCGAGTGCCCGGTCGTGGTGCCCGACGAGTTCAACATGGGGCTCAGCTCCCGGAAGGCCATCTACCAGCCTTTCCCCCAAGCCGTGCCCTCCTCCTACGTCATCGACCTCGAACACTGCCTGGGCCACGACCCCATCATCTGCGGCAAGTGTATCGACAAGTGCGAGAAGCGCTGCATCGATTTTAATATGAACGACGAGGAGTTCACCTTCCAGGTGGGCACCATCGTCGTGTCCACCGGGCTGGACGTCTATGACCCGACCCAGCTCGACGAATACGGCTACACCCGTTACCAGAACGTCTTGACCTCGGTGGAACTCGAACGGCTGATCAACGCCGGCGGGCCGACCCAGGGCGAAGTGATTCGTCTGACCGACCGCAAGCGGCCCCGTTCCGTGGCCTTCATCCAGTGCGTGGGTTCGCGTTCGCAGCGTCGGGGCGAGCCGTACTGTTCGAACATCTGCTGCATGAACACCATCAAGGCCACGCTTCAGCTCAAGGAGCACTACCCGGACATCGACATCAAGGTCTTCTACATCGACATCCGGGCCTTCGGCAAAGGCTTCGAGGACCTGTTTAGGCGGAGCAAGGGCGAGGGCGTGCGCTACATCCGCGGGCTGCCGGGTCTCATCAAGGAGGACCCCAAGACCAAGGACCTCATCCTGACCGTGGAAAACACGGCCACGGACAAGCTGGAGACCCACCGGGCCGAGATGGTCGTGCTGGCCGTGGGCGTGCGGCCGCCCGAGGAAACGGGCGTCATTCAGAGCATGCTGGCCCTGCAGAAAAACGCGGACGGCTTTTACCTGGAAGCCCACCCCAAGTTGCAACCCGTGGATTCGGCCACCCGAGGCATTTTCTTCGCCGGCTGCGCCGAGGGTCCCAAGGACATCAAGGAATCCGTCACCCAGGCCTCGGCCGCCGCGGCCCGGGCCATGCGCCTCATGAACCCGGGGCATCTGACCGTCGAGGCCATCACGGCCGAGGTCAACCCCGACGTCTGCACCTCCTGCGGCATCTGCGCCCAGGTCTGCCCCTACAAGGCCATCCACGTGGATAAACGGGCCAAAACCCCGGCCCACGTCACCACGGCCGCCTGCGCCGGCTGCGGCACCTGCGCCGCCGAATGCCCGGAAGGCGCCATTGAGATGCACCATTTCACCGACGTCCAGATCGAGGCCCAGATCGACGCCATCCTGGAAAAGGACCCTCAGGAGCGCATCGTGGTCTTCGCCTGCAACTGGTGCTCCTACGCCGGGGCCGATTTCGCCGGCGTCTCCCGGCTCCAGTACCCGGCCAACGCCCGGGTCATCCGCACCATGTGCTCCGGCCGGGTCGCGGAGAAGTTCGTCTGGCGGGCCTTTGAAAAGGGCGCGCCCGTGGTGCTGGTCTCAGGCTGCCACATCGGCGACTGCCACTACATCGACGCCAATCATTGGACCGAACGCCGGCTGAACCGCATGTGGCGCCGCATGGAGCGGTTGGGCCTGAACAAGGATCGGCTCCAGCTCGCCTGGATCAGCGCGGCCGAGGGCATCCGCTTCAAGGAAGTCATGGAGAAGATGGAGCGGCTGCGCCAGGGCGTGAGCAAGAAGGAAGTGGCCGACACCCGTCAGATTCTCAAGGCGGAGCGGAAAAAGCCCAAGCCCAAGGCCAAAACGCCCAAGCCGGAAGGCGGCCAGGAGGCCGAACAGCCGGGAGTTTAGAGTAAATCACGGGTGAGACACCCATGTTACAAGTAGGGCGGGTTTGAAACCCGCCCCACTTACTTTTGGGAATAGACGTCCGCGGAAAGCGTTGTTACACGCGGCCTTCCAGGTGGTAGAAACGCAGCGCGTTGTCCCGGGAAAGCCGCTGCTTGACGGCCTCGTCGAGCTTGCTTTCCTGGTGAAAGCGATACAGGTCCTCGAAAAAGTGACCGCCCGAGTCGGTGTCGAGCTGGATGCGGTCCAGCCGGTCCGGGTGGGCGGAGGCCACGGCCTCGATGTCCGCGGCCGAGCACTTGGGCGGACTCATGGTCATGCCGGTCTGGAAGCCGGCCTGAAGCGCGGCGGGCAGCGTGTCCGGGGTGAGGTGATCGATGAGGATGCGGTCCCGCCAGCGGCCGTAGGGGGCGAGCAGGTCCAAGGTTTGCGCCAGCACGCGGGCCTTGTCCTGGCGGGGGGTATGCACGCCCAGAACCTGTCCCCGCTGCTCGATCTCCGGCGCCAGGGCCAGTTGTGCCGACAGAATCTCGACCTCCCGAGGGTCGCCGGTTTCCAGGCCGATCTCGCCCAGGCCCAAACAAAATGGGTCGTCCAGGAAAGGCAGCAGCAGGTCCGGCACCGCCTCGGGCGTAAGGTCCGGCGGGATGTTCCGGGGATGCACGCCCACCAGATGAAAACAGGGTAGGCCTCGGGCACGGATGGCCCCAAAAATTTTCACCCTAGCCGCGAAGTAGTCCTTGAGGTCCTGCACCGAATCCGACCGGCGGGAAAAGGCCCAGGACACGGGCAGGCAGCCGACCTCCCGCATCCAGGCCAGCCGCTCGGGCCGGCGCTCGAAAACGTGATCCAAATGCATGTGGCAGTCCACAAAGGCCACGTGAAAATCCTTCGCTTGGCTCGTCCCCTGGGTCATTTCCCTTGCCCCTGCAGAAAATCCCCTGGAGTATAAAAAATACGGCGGCCCTGGATCAAGAATTTTTGAGCGCTTGATGGCGTCCAACGCCGGTCCTTTGCGGGCCTCCCGCGGCTTTTCAGAAGCGGAGGCTGCCGGGTATTTGATTGACACACCGGCCCAAACTTTCTATATTGCCTGCGATTAAAAGGAAGCCTTGCCCGCTAGAGAAATGACCGGCAACAGCGGCGAGGGCAAGGCCTTGGACGCAGGCGGAAATCCGCGCCCGAAAAGGGTCGCAAGAAGAGACGAGGTATTTTATGGCTGAATTGGAAGAATTCCGAGCATCGGTGCGAAGCTGGCTGGAGGAAAACGCCCCCAAGGGTCTCATGGGAAAAATCGGAGACGTCGAGGGAGGGTTTTGGGGCGGAAGAAAACCAGTCTATCCCTACCCCGAATCCAAGGCCTGGTTCGAGATGATGCTCGAAAGAGGCTGGACCGTCCCTCACTGGCCCAAGGAATACGGCGGCGGCGGGCTGAACAAAGACGAAGCCAAAATTCTCAACGAAGAGATCGCGCGGCTGAAACTGCCCCTCCCGTTGACCGGTTTCGGCATCACCATGATCGGGCCGACGCTCCTGCAATACGGCACCGAAGAGCAAAAGAAAAAATTCCTGCCCGAGATCGTGCGCGGCGAAATCCGTTGGTGTCAGGGGTATTCCGAGCCCAACGCCGGGTCGGACCTGGCCAACATCCAGACCAGGGCCATGGTGGACGGCGACGATTTTATCGTCAACGGTCAAAAGGTCTGGACCAGCTACGGCAACCTGGCCGACTGGATCTTCATGCTCGTCCGCACCCAGACCGAAGGCAAGAAGCAGGTCGGCATCACCTTCCTGCTGGCCGACATGACCACGCCGGGCGTCGATGTCCGGCCGATCAAGTTGATCAGCGGCAACAGCCCCTTCTGCGAGGTCTTTTTCGAGGACGTACGGGTGTCCCGGGCCAATGTGTTGGGGACTGCGGGCGGCGGTTGGGAAGTGGCCAAGGCCCTGCTCGGCCATGAGCGGACCATGATCGCCGGCATGGGCAGCAGAGTCCGGACCGGCAAGGCCGAAAACCCCATGGAGGCGGCGGCCAAGAAATATGTCGGTCTGAAGGACGGTAAGATCGTGGACCCGATCATCCGGGACAGGCTGGCTCAGGCCCAGATGGACGAATCCTGCTTCGCTCTCACGGTGCAGCGCAACAGCGACAACATGAAAGCCGGCCACAATCCCGGACCGGAATCGTCCATTTTCAAGATTTACGGCACGGAACTCAACCAGCGACGCAACGAGCTGATGCTTTCCATTCTCGGCCCGGAGTGTCTGGGTTGGGAGGGCGAAGGGTTCGACAAAGACGAACTGGCCCTGTGCCGCGCGTGGCTGCGCTCTCGCGGGAACACAATCGAGGGCGGTACTTCCGAAATCCAGCTCAACATCATCGCCAAGCGGGTCTTGCGGCTTCCGGACTGATCGGAAGACGCCACTATCCGTTGGGTTATGATTCAAAATAAAGAATAGGAGATTGAACCATGGAACTGGTTCTCAACGAAGAACAGACCATGCTGAACAATACGGCCCGGGAATTCATCAAAGACAATTCCCCGATTACCCGTATGCGCAAACTCAGGGATGACAACGATCCGCTGGGTTATTCCAAAGAGATGTGGCAGGAGATGGCCGAGCTGGGCTGGACATCCATTCTCTTTTCCGAAGACGACGGCGGCTTGGGCTTGGGCATGGCCGAGGTGGTCGTAGTGACGGAAGCCATGGGTCGAGGTCTGGCGCCCGAGCCTTTCCTGTCCTGCATCATGCTGGCCGGTCAGGCCCTGGCCCAGGGCGGAAGCCCGGAGCAGAAGGAACAATGGCTCGGCCCCATCATCGAGGGGTCCCAGGTGTTGGCTGTGGCCTACCAGGAAAAAGGCGGGCGTTACGACCTGGCCCACGTGGCCGCCAAGGCGGAAAAGACATCGAACGGTTATCGTTTAAGCGGCGAAAAGACCCAGGTGCTCGACGGGTTCGGCGCGGACGCGATCATCGTCTCGGCGCGCACCTCGGGTGAAGTCGGCGATGCCGAGGGTGTCACGCTCTTTCTGGTGCCCAAAGACGCGGCCGGCCTGACCGTCACCCGTCAGTCCCGCGTGGACGCCCGAAACGTGGCCCTGGTCAAACTCAATAACGTCGAGGCCCAGGAATCGAGCGTGGTCGGCGAGGTGGGCCAGGGCGTCGAATTGCTCGGCCGGGTCGTGGACCTGGCCACGGTCGCTCTGTGCGGTGAGATGCTGGGCGGCATGAACGCCGCTTATGAACGCACCCTGGGGTATCTCAAGGAACGCGTTCAGTTCGACGTGGTCATCGGTACGTTCCAGGGACTCAAGCACCGCGCGGCCCGAATGTTCATGGAACTCGAACTGACCCGCTCCGTGGTCATGGCCGCGGCGCGCGCCCTGGACGAAAACGCTCCCAATAAAGAGATCCTCGTGTCGACGGCCAAGGCCCGTTGCTCGGACGCCTATACCCACATCGCCAACGAAGCGGTGCAGATGTTGGGCGGCATCGGCATGACCGACGAGGAGGATGTCGGTTTCTATATGAAGCGCGCCCGGGCCGCGGAAATGACCTTTGGCGACGCCGCTTATCACCGGGACCGTTTCGCCACCTTGAAGGGCTATTAATCCCTTCGATCGAATCGATAACGAAAACGAAAAGGGTTGGCAGGTTTACTGCCAGCCCTTTTTTTATCCGCCATCTCCACGGGTACGAAATCCCTTGGTGAAGACGGTTTCTTTTTACCCAAATGGAGGCTATACGCTCTTGATCTCTCTCTTCAAGTGTCACTAGCGTAACACACGAATGAACCCGTGTCAATAATATAACATATTGAAATAATTTATAATTTTATTGACGTTGCGTGGCGCCCAATGGTATTTATGAGGGAAGGGCAAAACTCACACAAAGGGGGATGTGATGCCGAAAAATCCAGCGGGCAATGTTGAACAGACGCAACTCATAGAGATGTTAAGCCATCTGAGTTGGTCAACGGATCGTTTAAAAGAAGAACAGAACTTGGCCTTGCGCGATCTCATAGCCCATGCCAAGCGGCACGCACCATTTTACGCGAATCGATTATCCCACATCGATACGGAAACGTTTACCGCGGAAGACCTCACTACAATTGAACCCCTTACCAAGACGGAATTGATGGACCATTGGGATCAAGTGGTAACGGTTCCAGATATAACCCTGGAAAAGTGTGAAGCGCATTTAATGAATATCAGCAAGGACAATCTGCTGCTGGAAGGGTATCGCGTGGTTGCCACAGGAGGAACCACGGGCCATCGGGCGATCGTACTCTACAGTCCGGCTGAGTTTAACGCGCATTTTGGCGGCGCTGTTTTGATGCGATGGTATGTTTACTGGGCAATCACAACCGGGAATAGGGAGCTATTAGGCCAGAAGAACGGGATGATCGCTGAAATATTCAGTTCCTCTCCGGCCCATGCCTCGGGAGGCGCTGCCGCGAGTGATCAGATAAAAGTATTTTCCGTTACGATGCCACTTCCCGCCATCGTCTCCGGTTTGAATGAAGTCAAACCTCTGGTTCTGATGAGTTATCCATCCATGTTACGACTGCTGGCCGAGGAAACGCTTCAAGGCAGATTGAAGGCCAGCCCCTCCATCGTCTATTCATTCGCCGAACCCTTGCCACCGGACACACTCAATATTATCAAGCAAGCCTGGGACGCGGTGGTTTTTAATGTGTATGGGGCTTCTGAAGCGGGCTATATCGCCATGAGCAGCGGCCAATCAAAAGGAATGTATTTAAATGAGGATTTGACGATGATTGAATTGGTGGATTCCCATGGCAATCATGTAAAACCTGGTGAAAGCTCCACTAAAATCTTCGTAACCCCGCTATTCCGCCGTAGTCTTCCTTTATTACGCTATGAATTGTCAGATGAAGCCGCACTTCTCGAAGAACCCACCCACAATGGCCTGCCATTTCGCCAGATCGATCACATTCTTGGCCGCGTTGACGATATTTTCTACTATGAAACCCTTCCCATCCATCCGAATCTCTTCCGATCCGTTATCGTAAAATATAAGGCCATCACCAGCTATCAAATAAAGCAGACCCGGGCAGGCGCTGACGTTCATTTTACGGCCAAGGGTCCAATAGATGGCGATGCATTAAAAAAGGAGTTCCTGGTTGAATTATCGAAGGCTGGACTCAATGCCCCGCAAATTACGGTCAGCCCGGTCGAAACCATCCCGCGATCCGGAAACGCTCAGAAAATCAGAAGATTTGTGCCCCTTCCTTAAGGCAACACACGGGGTATAACCATCAACGTGGCTTATTAGAAGACCTTTTCCATTCATTTCGACTCAGACATCATCTTCAGAAAGAATTGATGTATCGCAGCAGAGGGGTGAGAGGTTGTGCTGAATCAGCGCATTTGAAGATTTCCCGCAGCTTGCTGCCGAGAATTACAATCTATCGCCTTGGACGACGGGTTACCCGCGGCAACCTCCCCTATTTCTTGGGTGGAATCATCGCGCCGCAATGCTTACAACGAACGGCGCTATTTTTCTCTGAAGAGTGGACGATCTGGTCCTTCTTGCAGACCGGACACGCTCGTTTCAGGCCCAATATCGCGCCCGTAATCGACGCGGCAAGAAACAGCGGGTTCATTTTGGTTCTCCTTTCTGCGGCGTAAACAAGGGCAAGACCTCGGCGATCTGTTTTTGCGATCCGAGCAGAAAAAGCACGTCGTCCGCTTGGAAAACGACATCCGGCTCCGGGTTAACGAAAACGGTCGCGTTGCGTTTCAAGGCCACGACCGAGACGCCGTATCGTTTGCGCATGGCCGTGGAGGAAAGCGTCTGATCGATCAAGGGGGACTCGGTGGCGATTTTTAAAACGCTGATGTCGATATCGTTCAGCGGTTGCTTCATATCCGAAAACGAGACGGTCATGTGGTGCAACTGCCGAAACATATCATAACCGTCCGAGCGAATTTCCACTACGATTTTTTCAATCTGGTCCTTGGGAACGAGGTATCTGGCCAGGATTCTGGCGAAAATCTCGACCGAGGTTTCAAATTCCTCGGGGATGACCTCATTGGCGCCCAATTCATACAGGCGCTTCATTTCCTGCACGTAGCGCGTTCGGACGATGATGTGCGCGTTGGGACTCATCGCGCGGACGTTCTCCGTGATCCTGCGGGTAGCGGCCGGATCGTTGATCGCCACGAGAACGATCCTGGCCTTTTCGATGTTCACATGTTCCAAAACGGGTCTGAAGCTGGCATCTCCATAATAGATCGGCTTCCCCTCTTCTTTTTGTCGCCGCACGGTATCGGGGTTCATTTCGATGACGACATATGGAATCCGGAAAGACTCGATGGCCCGAACCACGTTGCCGCCGGTCAGTCCGAAGCCGATTATCACGAGGTGCGACGATTGATCGAAAGGCGTGGCCTTGTGTTCAGCGACCATTTTGGAAAACCATTTGGAGGTCGCGGGCAGGTCCGCGAAAAAATCCAATGCCTTGGGTACGGCGCTCAGCAGCAAGGGCGTGGCGGCCATGCTGATAATGGCCATGGCCAGAAGCGTCTGATACTGGGAGGTGGAAAAAGTTTTGTATTCGATGCCCGTCTGAGACAAAATAAAGGAGAATTCCCCCAATTGACAAAGCGCGAATCCGACCAGAATACTCGTCCGCAAGGGAAAACCCAACACCCGTGAAACCAATCCGCTAATCAGGGCCTTTGCGACCATGACCACCAGGGTCAGCAAAAGGATGAACCCGATTTGACGCCAAAAAAAGGACACATCGAGCATCATGCCGATGGAGACGAAAAAGAAAGTGCTGAATATCCCTTTCAAGGGCAGGATATTTCCCAGCGCGGAATGGCTGTATTCCGTTTCCGAAATAATCAGACCGGCCAGAAACGCCCCGAGCGCCAACGACAGACCGGCCGCGGAGGTCAGCCAGGCCACGCCGAAGCAGATGACCACGATGCTCAGCAGAAACAGGTCGGGGCTGCGTGTCTTGATGATCTGGTAGAGCAGGTTGGGGACAATGAACTTCACCGCGAGAATCACGAAGACGATGATGAGCGCCCCCTTGCCGAGCAACACCAACAATGGAACGAGCGGGCTGCCCGCGGTTCCGCCGAGAATCGGGGTGATCAGCATCAAGGGGACGATCACGATGTCCTGGAATATCAAGATGCCCAAAGAGGTCCGGCCGTGCGGCGAATCCACCTCCGCCTTCTCCTGAAGCGTTTTCATGACGATGGCCGTGCTGCTTAGGGCCATCAGAAACCCGATGAAGACGGCCTCGCTCGCCTTGCTGCCTAAGTACCAGGCCGCGAGGGAAGCCGCCAGGATGGTCAACGAAACCTGCAACGCCCCGCCGACGAGCACGGTTTTTTTGATGCGCAAGAGCTGGGCGAGAGAAAACTCCATGCCGATGGTGAATAACAGAGCAATGACGCCGATCTCGGCCAGCGTGTCCACTTCATGAGCATCGTGCACGAGGCCCAGCGCCGAAGGTCCGATCAGAACCCCGGTGAACAGCAAACCGACGATGGCGGGAAGGCGAAGCTGCTGGCAGACAAACAGAATAACGGTCGATACGCCGAAAACCAGTAAAATTCCGCTTAACAGGAGTGTGTCCATGATGTGATCTGCGTGATCCGTATGGTCTGTTATGCGACCGGCGCCGCGATTGCCTTGCTCAAGACCCTCTAGCACCGCTCGTCGCCGGTCAAGAGGCGCGGACTATGCTGGAAGGCTTGCGCACACCTGGTCGAGCTGTAATGATCATGTCATCCATGACCTGTACCGATTGTTTATCATGGTGGAATTAAAAGGCGAAGCAAAAACGAACGCCAAGTATGGGCTGGGACGGGAAACACGGAATGAAACCCTGCTCGCCCACGGATCAGCCGCTCTCGGCGCATTCATGAATGGCTCCCCCCCGAGCCGATCTTTGCACAGTCTTCGAGGCGTGAAAGGGGTGGTCGATGCAATCTTGGGGCAAAAAAAGCCGCCCAGAATCGACATCCCTGAGCGGCCTATGCTGAGGCTGGTCAAATGTGTAGATGTTCAAACAGTTTGAGAAAAATGCGCAAACGGTTTGAGAAAAGTCGAAAAAGGCAGGGCGCAAAAAACCTGTCTGATTCAAGCGGTTAAATCAGTCAGGTTGAAGAATCGGCCGTGATCG
>Ga0209270_1002698_pt1 | contig 17611 bp, 8 predicted proteins | sample MTBAKSrepl1MetaG_FD_187456 | JGI IMG/M metagenome (GOLD analysis project Ga0209270, IMG submission 187456) | Enrichment culture microbial communities from Arthur Kill intertidal strait, New Jersey, USA, that are MTBE-degrading - MTBE-AKS1... | ecosystem: Environmental > Aquatic > Marine >...
TTGTCCCCCAGGTGCTGATATAGTTTCTTGGGCCGGGATAAGACCAGGAAGAACGGAAAAATACATTCCGACCAGGTTTTCGGTTCTATTTCTTTGTCCAGGTTACGAGACAAATGCTCCCGCAATTGGTCGAAAAGTCTGGGCGGAATTTCTTACCCCAAGTCGGCCCAGGTTTTTTCCGGCGCTAAGTTCAGGGCTTGCCGCACCTCCCTCCGCGGGCAACTGTGAAGCGACGCGCCACAACACAACGCATATAAAGAGCGGCTTTAAAGGCGTATTCCGAGTCGCCTAACAAGGACCCGGCCAAAACAGCTATTATACCGGTTAAGTTCGAATGGGCTGATCAAGCCCAGCCTGAACCCCGCCGGATCCTTGGCGAATAATCGCCCCGCCCATGATTGACAGGATAAGTCATAGGCACAACCGATCCCCTCGCTGACACGGCCACACAGGCGCGCGTGACGGCCCGCATGTCCAATCCCGATCCAAAACCCCCGCCCGGCTCCTGAAGAACGCCACTGGCGCGCTCTGGGGCTGCGTGTACGGGGAGCTTCTCACCTTCAACGACCGACACGCCTACCCGCCATCGACCGGTTGGAGGGATTCCGCCCCGGCGGACCCAGCCTCTACCGCCGAGTCCTGGTTGCGGCGCAGGCCCACTGAACCGTGCTTCCGGCCTGGCTCTATGTGGGACAAGAGCGGATTTCACCCGGACTCCGACCACTGGGCGGTTTCTCCTGGCCGCGATAGAGTTTACTCGGTTATATTCGGTCAAATCGGTAAAACAAAAGGACAAACCGCTTGACATTGGACATCCGTCTGATTTATTGTAACCCTGTTTGTCATGGTTTATTGGGATGCAAGCTACGAGGACCGGAACGTGGGATACCGATCAACCAAAAGAAAGAGGCTGTTGGGAGGCAACCGATGAAGGCAAGAGTGAGCGGGGTCGAATGATGGAAGACCGATGGCTCTCCGTGGATGAGATTGCAGACCATCTCGGGATAAAACGGGACACGGTCTACAAGTGGATTAGTGAGCGGCAAATGCCAGGGCACAAGATCGGTCGACTCTGGAAGTTCAACAAGTTGGAAGTCGATGAGTGGGTGCGTGGTGGAGGAGCCGACGATAAAAGCCGCCAGAAGGATAAAGAGCAGTAGGAATGGTGGACAGCAACATGACGGAAAAGAGCAAGACAGGACACAGGCAAAGACTCAGAGATCGCTTTTTGTTGGGCGATGCGGAGTCGCGTTCTGACGAAATGTTGCTGGAACTGCTTCTCACCTTTGCCATCGGGCGCAAGGATGTCAAGCCGCTCGCTGAGGAGCTCATACGGGTTTTTGGCAGTCTCTCCAAGGTCCTGTCCGCCTCACAAGATGAACTTGCAAAGGTGAAAGGCTTAGGACAATCGTCGGTCGCCTTGCTCAAAGTGGTTGATTTAATTGCAACAGGAATTATCAGATCTGTTATTTCAAAACCGCCTCCCGCCAAAGTGGCAGCAGGAGCAACCCAGCAAAAGTTGTTTCAAAAATTGCCGAATGAAGAAAAAGCGAACCCCTCGTCTTCCAATCCCCAAAAAAAGAAACAGGTGGAATCGGTAAGTCCCCCTGTCGCGGAGCGGAAACCGGTGTCTCCTGAAAATACAAATGAGCGTAGCGTGAGTCCACCCTCTTCAAGGCCTTCAAAGGAAAATACTACCTCTCCAAAAAACACTCGGCGTAAATTTCAGGTCAGCAACGGCTACCTCCTGGAGTTTGATCAACTTGCTCGGATTCTTCATTTCCTCCTGGAGAACCGACGGGCGAAGAAAATTAACCGCAAGGTTCTGCAAGAAGACACCGGACTTGCGGATCGACAAGTTGAAAGCTTGATCAGCATTGGCGCGGCGATGGGATTGATTAAGCCGGGAAATCAGGTGTTGACGACGACAGGATTACTCTTTGCAGAGCATGATATTTTCATTGAAAAGACAGGATCACTGGAGTGGTGTCACTACGTCGGTGCCGGCTCTTTTCGCAATCTGATCTGGTTTGAAATATTCAATCACCTGCTGACTCAAGCATCGGCAATGACACAGGAAGAGTGGACTGAACGTCTCAGAAGCGATCTGGCCGGGAAATACAGCAAGCGGACAATCAGCAAAGGCCTTTACGAGGAGGTACGCTTTGTCATCGACGCTTACATGAAACGTAATTTCAACAAGTTGGAACTGCTGCACCGGTCACAGGATGACCGCCTGTACCGCCGTCGATACACTCGTTTCTCACCCCTTGTGCTCAGCGCCATGATCTATGACTTCTGCGCCGCAAAAGAGGCCCACCTTTTCCAGGTTGGCGAAATGGCGGCGACACCTGGTTCGCCGGCTGTGGCTTTCGGACTTGATGCCGCATCGTTCCGGCAACAGATCGAAGGGCTTCACGACCGTGGCTGGCTGCGTTACGAAACAACCCACAATCTCGATCAAATTCGTCTCAAGCCGGGCCTTTCGGCGATCAGTTTTTTGTCCGCCCATTTTGAAGACCGCGAGCCGCGTGAAGACAGCAAGCAATCACCGGGAGGCATTTTTCAATGAGCGATCCAGTGAATATGGTTCTGTTTGTGAATGAGCTGTCACGAAGGCCAAAGGCAAGAGCTGCGGTTGTCCTCACCCACGAATACAAAGGCCAGAAAGAGTGGGCTGAGGAATTATCCCGGCAGACGGATACGGAACACATAAATCTAATTGATCTGTTTACAAAAGAGCCTGAACTTGGCAGTAAAATCGGGCAGTTTTCGGTCCAGCACCTTTTTGATTACCTGAAAAACAAAAGCCAGGCACCGGTATTGATTATTTCCGGCATGGAATTCCTCAAAGCCACATGGATAAGTCAGCCCAAAGCTGCGCAGGAATTTGCCAGTCGTGTGCAGACTTGGAATCAAAGCCCGTGCCTGCTATTCATCCTTCAGTATGACAAATTGATTGCAACCTATGATTTTGGAAACCGCTATCGGCAATACACTTTTGTGGTCGATCAACGGGAGACGCTGGCACTATGAATAAGAGTGAAGATAACTATTTCTGTCCATTACCAATCAAATGGAATGAAGTTTATGGATCGTTGCTTCAGGTTTGGCGGAAAGCTTGTCTGCCAGAAAGCGACAAGCCACCGATACCATTAATTCTTGCGGCTTGGCATGAAACAACAGGTTTGCAGAAATTGTTGAGGTGGGAAGAAACTATTGAGTGGGCAAAAAAACACGATTGCAGTCATTTGATCCCAGAATTGAAGGATAATGAAAAATTTAAGGGTTAAAGATGAAGAATAACGGCCTGTTCAGCTCGCTTTTCATCGAGGAATTGAAAGATGTCGTCAAACTCGACGATGCCGCACAGGGCCGCATGGCCACCCTGGCTCAGACGTGGCGGTCTCGGAATTCCCAGGACACCGAGTCCCCATGGGAATCTTTCTTGAAACAGGCGTTGAGCTATCTCGAGTTCGTCCCCCCCGGCAGTCCCACCGCTCCAGGTGTTTACCCGCTTTTTGAAGACTGGGGATTTAATGACTGCATTGGCGTGCTCTATCTCGCGCCTCCTGATTCCGACATTGACAATGTAACCGTCGGCAGCTTTTACCCCGCCAAACTTCTGGCGCAGCTCAGGGAACGTAAGCTCAACTGGGGAATCCTGACCAACGGCGCCCTTTGGCGGCTTTACTCCCCCAAGAGTTCAAGACCCTATGAAGACTACGTGGAACTGCCCTTGGAGCAGGCGCTGGAAGGATCGGATGAGGCTGAATATGGCCTTTTCGAGCGATTCTTTCACAAGGATTCCTTCATTGCAGAAGACGTTGATGATGCCGAGGCCGGACAGCAGGACGAGTCCGTCGGCGTTTACAAGTGCAGGCTCGACCGCGACCGGGAACAATCGGAGCAAGTGCTTGAAGACTATGTCAAGACGCCGTTTCTTGCCCAGGTGGATGAGGTCCTGCAGTACATCTGCAACGGTTTCATTTTTGACACCCCAAAAAGCGGTGAAGAGTACACCGAGGAAGAAAGGGCGGAAATCTTCGAGAGCGCCGTCAAGCTGATTTACCGCTGCCTGTTCCTGTTTTATGCCGAGGCCAGGCGACTGCTGCCCTCGGACCCGGAAAAAGCCGATCTTTACCAGCGGCACTCCATCCAATCGCTTTGTAAAGAGGCCAGAAAGTTCCGCTGGGGTGAACGCCGCGACACGGACCAGTATGATTTGTGGAAGCATCTCAAAGGGTTGATAAACGCCGTGAATGACGGCGACCCGGAATACGGCATCATGGGGTACAACGGCGGCCTTTTCGATGACGAAGAGGAGCGGTTCCTGGGTCAACATCAGCTGCGCAACGATTTTATGTGCCGAGCGCTTTACCTGCTGGCGTTTGTTGAACCCTACAACAACGAGCCGGATGGAGAGTACGCCATACCTTATGAAGACCTTGAGGTTCGCCACCTTGGGGAGCTTTACGAGAACATCCTGGAGTACACGGTTCTGCTTGCCGATGCCGACCGCATCCGTCGCCGCACCAAGAAGGGCGTGGAGATGCTGTTGGCTTCCCAGACAACTAAAAAGCAGGGCGACACCCTGATCAAAAAGGGGGATGTCTATTTCGGTGAATCCGCACTGGAGCGTAAACAAACCGGCTCGTATTACACGCCGGAGGCGCTGGTGCGTTTTCTCAACGAAAAAACCATCGTCCAACCCCTCAACCAAAAATTCGAGCAGGATTATCGAAATCGGTTCGACGAGCTGTTGGAGCAGGCACGGAAAGGACACGATGTGGGCACCCGGCGAGGGGCGGCTCAAGCCGCCTCAGCGCTGGTTGAACGCTTTGTCGAAGAGGATGTGCTGGAATTCAAGGTCTGCGATCCGGCAATGGGAAGCGGGCATTTTCTGATTGATGCCGCGAATCAGATGGCGGGATTTGTCGTGTCCTTGTTTGCCGAGTTACCGGAAGAAGGAATTAGGAATTACGAATTAGGAATTACGAATGATAGGAATAATTCGTCATTTTTAATTCGTAATTTTTCATTGAACTTCTGGCGGCGTCGCATCACCCGCCACTGTATTTACGGTGTCGACCTCAATCCGCTGGCCGTGAACCTGGCCAAGCTTTCTCTCTGGCTCAACTGTTTTGCCATCGAACACAAGCTGACCTTTCTTGACCACCACATCCGCTGCGGAAACAGCCTGATCGGAATTCGATCACTCGATCAGCTCGCTTCCATTCCGGAACGCAGAAAGGAGAGCAACAAAAAGAAAGACCAGCAAAGGCTGCTTTTTGACTACAACGACCTTTCCTCTGCCCTGGCCGAGGCTGGGCAGGGAATTGCTTCAATCACCCAGATCGATGAAGACGACACGGACAGCCAGAAAGCCGTGTTGGATGAAGCGCTCGAGGCGACGTCCCATTTGCGCCCCCTGGCCGATCTGTTCACGGCTTACTTGATGGACCAAAACATCCCGCCAGGTGATTACAAGGACATATTTGAGCGGCTTGCAAAGGGAATGTCTGTAACCAACACCCTGAATCCTGAGCTCCCTGAATTTCTGGAAGCGGTTGAGGCATATCGTGAATGGCATCATTTTTACCACTGGCCTCTGGAGTTTCCTGACGTATTCGGTCCAGAGGGGGATGGTGGGTTTTCTGCAACCGTTGGTAATCCACCCTGGGATACAGTACTGCCAAATTCGCAGGAATTTTTTTCTGCCTACGACCCGGCTTTTCGAACCTATAAAAAGAAACAGGCCAAGCAAGTCGCTAAAGCCCTAATGAAAAACAATCCCGCTATTGCAAAAAAATGGGAAGACTATGGGAATAGGCTTACTCAGCAAATAACATATTTCAAAGAACCAATTAATTACGCTTCGATTGGGAAAATTCACATCAATACCTATAAGCTTTTCTTAGAGAAGCTATTTACTCTGCTTCGCAATAGTGGCCGTATGGGCATAGTGGTGCCCAGCGGTCTTTACACGGATCAAGGGTGCCAGCCTTTGAGACAACAGTTTTTTGTTCAAAGCCGAGTGGAATTTCTATACGGCTTTGAAAATAGATGGCCAACCGTTTTCAATGCAGTGGACGGTCGTTTCAAGTTTGTCATTTTCGGTATCCAGAAAGGCAACAAAACAGAAATATTCAAATGCACCTTTATGGAACATGACCCGGAACGACTTCCACTTATTGATAAAAATGCTATGCAATTGACATTCAAACAGGTCAAAAGATTGTCACCCAACAGTTTAAGCATAATGGAATTCGATAACCAGCGGGAGATAGACATTTCAGCGACTATATATCAAGAAAATCCTCTCCTTGGAAGTTATCTAAAAGAGAATTGGCAGACAGCCTTTCAGGATGAGTTCAATATCACCCATGATAGTGATTTGTTCCTAACTGAAGAAGAGTGTGTAGATGTTGATGATGTGATTCCTTTATGGGAAGGAAAGCAAATCTGGATATTGACTAGTGAATTTGCAACACCAACAAGATGGATGCTTCTTTCCGACTCAAAAATAAAACCAACAACCCAAAAAACCAGGGTCGTGTATAGGTCTGTGGCATCAAATACAAACGAAAGAACACTAATTCCTTCGATTATTCCTGCAAGGTTCCCAACGGGCAACTCTGTTGATGCATGCCCACTTCCCTCATCTTTTGCCATCAAGGTAGGCGTTATCATGGGGTCCTTTGTAGTAGACTGGATTCTCAGAAAAAAGGTCACCACAAATCTAAACAAATTCATTACAGCACAGCTCCCAATTCCAAAACAAATTGGGGATCAAAACGCGGTAAGATCGTCGGATTTACTATTAGCTATTGGGAGCCGATTAGTATGTACAAATTCAATCTTTTCGATGATTTGGAAAGAGTGTTATTCAGAAAATTGGAATTCACAAGAGTTCTGGTATAATTCCGCTGTCCCCATCGACAGTTATGGGCCTGCCCATGAGCAAGAGATTCGCAGTAATCTCCGAGAAGAAACACAGAAGCTGACACGGGAGTGGGGGCCTCACTGCGGTGTTCACGACCGGCTTCCTGATCAAAGAGACACTGGCAACCGAGCACAACTTAGAGCAGAGATTGATGCTCATGTAGCGCACCTTTACGGACTCTCACGTGAAGACCTCGCTTATATTATCGATAGCTTTCCTGTTTTAAGAAAAAAAGAGGAAAACGTCTTCGGCGAGTTCATGTCAAAGCGAAAATGTTTAGAGGAGTATGACAGGATAAAGAAAATTATGAATGCTGAAGGATAAATGATGAATAAAAGACAAAAACCAAAAAACATCGTAATCTGGAAAAGTTTTTACATTCCGCATTCATCATTCATAATTCATCATTCCGAAGGGGATGAATGATGAATTTGCATGACGTGCAAAATCTCGTTTCCCAAGGGGAGTCGGAAATCCTCGAACTAAAGAAATCCACCGCCCAATTGCGCCGGGCGGCCGAGACCCTGTGTGGAATGCTCAATGGCAATGGCGGAATAGTACTGATCGGAGTGACGCCAAGTGGACGGGTCGCCGGACAGGTGATATCCGACAAGACCTTGCGTGATGTGGCGGATGTGCTGAGCAGGTTTGAGCCGCCCGCCGTCGTTAACCAAGCTCGAATCGACATCGGTGATGGCAAGAAAGTCCTGGTTCTTGAGGCGCTTCCCAACCCGGAGCTGCGGCCCTATGTTTTTGATGGCCGCCCGTATCGGCGGTTGGGTTCAACGACCTCGGTCATGCCCCAGGAAGTCTATCAGCGGTTGCTGAACGAACGGAACCACGGCAAGACGCGGTGGGAGAATCAACCTGCGGAGGGATATGGCGTCTCCGAAGTGGATCGAGAGGAAATTCTTCGCACGGTCCGGTTCGGTATTGCATCCGGTCGCCTTCCCGAATCAACGGGCAATGATATTGCCGACATTCTCACGCGATTCGAACTGTTCAGAGACAAGCGTTTGAACAATGCCGCGGTTGTTCTTTTCGGCACCCGTTTTATGCCTGAATTTCCACAGTGCCAACTGCGTATGGCACGCTTTCGCGGCATAGATAAATCAAAATTTCTCGACCAACGCCAACTTGAGGGTCATGCCTTCGCACTGCTTGATGAGGCGATGCTTTTCCTACGGCGCCATCTGCCTGTTGCAGGCCGCGTCGTACCGGGATTGTTCGAACGGGAAGATGAACCGCTTTTTCCGCTGGAGGCATTGCGGGAGGCTCTGGTCAACGCCTTTTGTCATCGCGACTACACCATTGTGGGAGGCGCAGTGAGCCTGGCAATCTATGATGACCGCCTGGAAATATGGAGCGACGGCGCGCTGCCCTTTGGCCTTAAGCCGGAAGATCTCAAACGCGAACATTCATCCAGGCCGCGAAACCCGTTGGTCGCCAATGTTTTTTATTTGCGCGGTGTCATCGAACGCTGGGGGCGCGGTACCCAGAAAATCGTAGAATTGTGCGTCAAGGCCGGACACCCGGAGCCGGAATTCGGCGAACAGGCCGGGAGCGTATGGGTGCGTTTTCTGCCCAGCGGCTATATTGCGCCGCACCGCGTGGCACATGATCTGACGGAACGGCAGAGAGAATTGCTTCAAATTCTGGCACAGAGGGGACCTGTGCCGCTTCGAGATATACGAAAACATCTTTCTATGCCTCCATCGGATCGCATGATTCAAGAAGATCTGGCGCATCTGCGCAGGCTGGATATGGTGCGGTCTTCAGGTCGGGGCCGGGGTGCGCTCTATCGTCTGCGGAGTAGTGAATGAATAGCGAAATGAATAGCGAAATGGCGTTGCGTTATTCTTGCACTATTCCGTGTGTCGCAAACCATGATATTTTGGCGATGGCCGGGGTAGAAACCCGGAATTGGACGGAGAATAGACGGAATAACACGTTGAATTAGACGGCAGACGATACAAATAAGGAGGATCCCGCCAAGTTATTTGGAAAAGGCGACAAATAGGGCCATAATAAGGCAGACCTAATCCGCCTTATTGTGGCAGGAGTGGTAGTGGATGACCCGAGAACGCATTACGAGCGGAAAAAGCGCTAAATACGTGCGCGCTTATAATTTATTCGAGCGCGCACATAACCGCTCGTATCATTAAACGATGGGGTAAGAAAATGGCTAAAATATCCGATGTGGTCAAATTGAAATCCGGCTATGCCAATTTCGTACATCTCAAGGAAGATTTTGAGGCAACCCAGATGAACGCTGACCGGATGGCTATGTATCGCCCCACTAAAGCGCACCGGGCAGCCTTTGAACGTATTTGCAGGGGGCTTTATCAGCCCAACGACAAGAAATTCTATTTGCTCAGCGGCTCTTATGGAACAGGTAAGTCGCACCTGTGCCTGATGACGGCCAATGTGCTGAGCCGGTCCAGCGGTGACCCGGAAATTGCCGGGTTTCACGAAAACTACGCCAAGCTCGATCCGGAGAAGGCCAAACTGCTGAAAAACATCCGCAAGGACGGTCAGTACCTGGTGGCGATCTGCGACTACCACTCGGGACGTCACTTCGAGGATGTGGTCATGAAGGCGGTGTTCGACGCCTGCAAGGCCAAGGGTTTGGATGCCGGCGTGGAAACGGAGTTTGACGAGGCGGAACGGCAACTGGCCGAATGGGAAAAAAAGGGAGACAAAGGCGGCATACGCAATTTTTACGTGGACTTCGGCAAAGCCCTCGAAGCGGTGGTGCCCGGCCTCACCGTTGATCAGCTTCGCGCCGGGCTCAAGAACTACGATTCGGACGTGCTGGACAAATTCCGCACCGCGTTTAAGGAAATGATGGGCGGCATTGAGTTTCAGGCTCGGGCCGGCAATCTTATTCCTATCATTCGAAAACTGGTGAAGAGTCAGGCATTCAAAGAGCGGTTCAAGGGGCTGGCCATATTCTTTGACGAATTTGGATTTACCCTGGAAAAAGCGGGCTACTCAAAGGACATCCTGCAGGGGTTCATGGAGACCATCTGTAAGAATGAACCGGACGTTCTGTTCGTCGGATGCATTCACAAAGATTTCAAATCCTACGCCGACCGGTTCAGCAAAGACGACGCGGCTGTCATGAGCGCCCGCATCACCCAGGTAGACCTGCTCAACGAAGGCATCGAGGAGATCATCGGGGCCATCGTCGAAACCGAAAAGGACAATGAAGCCTGGAAGAAAGAGATTGCCCCCAAGACGGGCATCTTCGATCAACTGGTGCCGCCGTGCAAGTCCCTCGATCTGTTCCCATGGATTGACGATGTGAACCGCATTCGTGAGCGAGTGCTGGAAGACATTTACGGCGTGCATCCCATGGCCCTGTCCTGTCTGTTGACCCTTTCCTCTGAAATCGGTTCGGATGCGCGCAGCACCTTTACGTTTTTCTCAGGCGAAGTGGGCGGTGAAAAGGGGTCGTACGCCGACTTCATCGAAAATGCCGACATGACGCTTTCCGGCGGAAAACTGAACCTTTATACAGTTGATAAGTTGTTCACGTTCTTCAGCAAGGAGTTGTCACAAAAAAACCCTGAGCTCCGGGACCGGCAGCGGCAGTTTGTCAATGGCTATTACGCGAGCATGGACGCACTGCGCAAGGCGGCGGAAGGCGAATTGCCGGGTTTTCAGGAAGACGAGCGAATCCAGGTTCTCAGAACGATTTTGATTTATCAGCTTTGTCAGATCCCGGCCAGTCTGGAAAACATCCAGTTCGGGCTCTATTGCCTGAGCAACTCTGAAAAGAATCAGGTCAAAGGATTCCTAAAAGACCTGGTCAAAAACGGTGCGGTCTTTTTCCGGCAGCAGTCGAAAACCTACGAACTGGCAGCGAGTACCGGCGAGGACCCCTATGATCTGATTGAACGGTACGTCGCCGACCCCAAATTGCATCCATCGGATATGGTGACGGCTTTTCTCGAAGAGGCTGCCGGAAAGCACCTCCCCGAATATGCCGAAGCCAAGGGGTACAACCTGCCTTTTGGCGAGGACAAACGCTTTCGCACCCGTTTTGTGCGGGCCAAGGACCTCGGGGACGCGTTTTGGGATGAAATCCGAACCGACTACAGCGAGAGTCGCAACAAGCCAGGCAAAAGCTTTGAAGGCACCCTTGTCTATGTGCTTTGCGAGGACGACAGCGAGATCAAGGTGGCTCGGGAGGCAGCCAAGGCCGTTGCTGATGAAAATGTGGCCCTGGCTGTGCCCCATGCGCCGCAACCCTTTGCAGAGACCCTGCTCAGAGTGAAGGCGTGCCGTCATTACCTGCCGCCCAACGAGGCGGAAAAGATCAGCGCCCAGACCGAGTCGCGGCTGCGGGACATTTTTGAAAATCCCGACGATGGATATCTGCCGACGTTGCAACGCGTTTTCCGCGACATCGCGGAGGGCAGCGGGGCCTGCTGGTACTGGCAAGGCGGCAAAGTCCTGGTGGACAAGCCCAAGCAGTCCCACAAACCGGCGGACATGTTGTGCGAGGAGCTGTTCAAGAAGCGCTGCCGGATCAAACACCCTGACCTGAATTTCTGCCATGACGAAAAATGGCGCACGGGTAAAAACACCGCTTTGAAGCAGGCTGTAGGCGTTCTGCTGGGCGCGGAAAAGGTTTTTATTGACAACGGCAATCCCGACAATCACGGCGAGAAGCGGTATCTGGAAAAAGTCCTGCTGAAGGGTGCAGGGGCTCTAAAGAAGGCCGGATCAGAAGGTGTTGTGTCTTACTTCACGTGCGAGACCGATCCCGCCAAACTCCACGATGATTTTCCGGTTTTCAAGGAATTGTGTAGTCGCCTGGCCAACCTCAATCCAGGGGAAGCATTTTCGGTGGGCGCGTTCCTGGATGAGGCCAAAGACGCACCCTACGGCGTTGGCGGCACGCCCCTGATCCTGTCCCTGGCGCATGTCATTCGGGCCTATGGCGAGCGATTGATTGTGTACAAGGACTCCACGCAGATGGTGGAGCAGCCGCTCAGGAGCTATGAGGACCTGGTCAATATTGTGTCGGATGCCGCAGCCAAGACTGTGTTTGTCGTCCGTGACATTTCACATGCCCAAATAAAGCTTGTCGATTTGGTTGCAAAAGCCGTTGACGCGCCGCCATTGAAGCACGGAGAAACCACGTCTCTCAACTCCGCCTTTGAATCACTTAAACAGTGGTGGAACGGGTTACCGGCCGTCGCCAAAGTGATCGGCCTGTATGAGGAGGGTCGAAAGACGCGCTTGAGCAGCCTCAAGAGCCTGATGGATGAGTTGAGCGGCAGTGTGGACCGATTTGATTTCATACTCAAACAATTGCCTGCCGTGTACAGCGCTGATCCGGTGGGCGATACCCTGACGGAAAAGGATGCCAAGAGCATCTGTGAGGCCTTTGCCGAAGATGTGAAACTTTTGAACTCCGGTGAACAACTCGCTCAGGGGCTGGCGGCGCAGGCAGTTTGTGAGATTTACGGTGCCAAGGGGGACATGATCGAGTGCGAAAATGTGGTCAGCAAGTGGTACGCGGGATTGAATCCAAGCCAACGCGATCCGTACAAGTGCGATCACGAAGACGCGAAACAATTCCTCGTGCGCATGGCCGATCAGTCTGCCGCCTTCAGCACGAAAATTATTAAGCTTCTGCCTAAGGATTACGGATTCGGTGCTGTAGCGGAGTGGACGTCGCTGCACATCAAGGACTACGCAGCCAAACTTAAACAGGCGAAAGCCGAGATCGACAAGGCCAAGCCGGTTGTCTACAAGCCTGCCGTTTATGAGGGTGTGCATGAAGTTCGCGAGTCCCAACAGATGTATGTTGACATCCCCGAAGGCGCTGCTCGATTGGTTTACACCTTGGATGGAAAAGACCCCCGTCACTCGGACAAGGCTCAGAAAGCCGACAGCAAATTCGATCTCGTCAGCCTTCTAAAAGACCGTCCCAATGTGAAAATCAAAATGCGGGCCGAGGATCAGGACGGCAATGCCAGCGACATAGTCAGCGTCGAGCTGGTAAGCGAGGAAAGGAAATACGACATACAGGTGGAGTCGGATATATTTGGTGAAAAAGAAGCGACGTTTAAGTGCCCCAACGACACGGAAGGACTGCTGGCTGTCCTCCGATCCGTTCTCAATTATGGGGTGAAGCGAAAACTGCTGAACAAGGACAAGGCCCAGAAAATCGAGGCGCTTTTGGGTGAGTTGAACAAGGCCAATTAGGACCTGGAGTGTGACGGTGGATGACGGAAAGCAAATATCAGTCAGCTATATCGGAGACTTGGCTCACACTCCGCCCAAAGATGTCCTTTTGGTGGAGCGCGATGAGGACTATGTGCGCGCCTGCCGGGAACTGTCCGCCACAGAGGCGTCTACATCGGGATTGAAAGTGTGGGTGCGTAAAAAGAACCACTTTGCCTGGCTGAAGGATTTTACTGAACAGATTGGTTGTCCAGCCTTTTTCAGTGAAAAAACGCCTCGCCTGGTACTTGCGGAAAAGTGGAATGTCGTTCTGCCTGACTGGTTGACGGATGCGGAGGTTCTTGACCAGGGACTGTTGAATATAGATGCAAAACCCCAGGCAGGACAGACGAGCTTCAGCAATCGATTGCTAACACACTTCCTGGGCTCAGCCTTCGAAGAGGATGCTTTCAACGCGAAGGACCTCGTGGATGTGATCAAAGCGCTTGTCAGCGCTGATGCTAAGGCGGTCTTCAAACAATATCCCGTACTGTATCGCTCCCTGGAATCAAAATGTGAAACGTGGGCGCAGCGCAGTAAGGAAGCGTGGGTAAAGAATCTGTGTTCCCGCATTTTTGAAAACACCGGCGACCTGTGGCAGTGGCTCAGTTTGTGGGCCTGTTTGCACGGCTACCCGGAAAAGCGGTTGGAATATGTTTTGGCTCCTGAGCAGGTTCTGTTGGTTCGTAACATCCCTGTTGAGGCGGTTTACGATTTACCTCTGGAGCCTATGGCCAGGGAACAGATACTGACACAAATTGAGATGTTGTTTGAAGGAATCCAGAGTCAAGTCACCTCCGGTGATAAATTCCGGAAGGTATTGGGATGGACCTCCGGTCGGCTCTTTCAGGAGTATCACTTTATTTCTAAGATGCTCGGGAGCCGTCAATTTTCTCCCACCACAGAGGATGTTCAACAAGTACAGGCCAAGTTTAGGCATTGCCCGGGTGTGAGTGAAAGCAGCCTGAACTCACTGCGACACTGCATTGCACCTTCCCGACCAAGGCTAATCGGCCCGGATGAAAAATGGGACAGCGCGGAGTGGATAAGATGGACCACAGAGGAATACACGCCGTACCGCACCTGGCAAATTTACAACAAACAATATGACGAGGAATTGGAACACGCCGTTGCTCGCTTTTCCGACTGGTTTATCGAGGAATACACCGCCATCCACAAAGATCCGAACCTCAGCCTGGCCCACTGTCTGGCGGACATTTCTTTAAGCGGAACGGAAAAACAGTTGTCGATCATCCTCCTTGTTGACTGTCTGCCGTTGGAATTTGCGGGCCTCCTGGACAATGCGCTCCGTAACGTCGGCTACAGCCGCCATGACTTAAGGTATCGTTTCGCAGCGTTGCCGACCATTACGGAATACAACAAACCGGTCTTGGTGAGTGGGCAGTGGCAACATGGCCCGGGAAATTATGATGCCATTCTCAAGGCGCGCGCCCAGGCCGACTGGAACAACACAAAGGTCGTTTATCTTAACAATTTGAAGTCGTTGTCCGAACTGCCGGCACCGCAGGAGTCTGCCGTTGTCCTTTTGAATTTCTTGGATGGGGACGAGCTGCTCCACTCAGACGTGGAATCAAAAGGAACATCTTACGATGAAGAGCTGCATCGGTTGTTTGCGCGCATGGCAGCGTCTGTGGACAGAATCTCAAAAGAGTGGACCGGGGTAAGGAAGCATGTCAGCGTCTACGTGGTGACGGATCACGGTGCCTGCCGAATATTGGAGGAAGAAAAGCAATCTTTCTATTCCTCGGTCGTCAGCAAGCTGTTTCCCGACGAAAAACATCGTTTCGCGGCGCTAGACGAGAAACATGTGGGGGACATTCCCGACAACCTCTGGGAGTTGGGGTATCAATTCAAACAACCCTATGTGCCGGACAGCAGAGTTTTTTTCTTGCCCAGGGGGCACAACACCGTGAGACAGTCCGGCAAAGCAAAGGGCTTTTTGCACGGTGGAGTGACGCCGGAAGAAGTTGTGGTTCCCACCGCTTTGTACAAATTGGTAAAAGCTGCCTGGAAAGCTCCCGCTGCGCGCTTCCTGGACTTGGATCTGATACGGGAAACAGGCAGGGCCAAGTTCTACATCCAGCGTGTCGTGACAGTAAAAATTGAAATACAGAATCCGAACACCGTGGACATCAACGTTCTCCGGGCCAGTGTGGCCTCCCCTGAAACCGATCTCAAGAGCTGCGACGTCGGGGTCATACCGGCCGGGGCCGTGAATACGATCCAGATGAACTGTTATTTCAAAAAGGCGGCTTTGGGGGAGAAGAACCTTGAAATCGAGATCGCATATGAAATTTCCGGCGAACAGCACACCAAGGCGGCTTTGGGGGAGAAGAACCTTGAAATCGAGATCGCATATGAAATTTCCGGCGAACAGCACACCCTTGCCCTGACGCTTGAATGTGAATTCAAATCAGCCATGGCCGGCGGGTTCAGTTTGCGAGACCTTTGATGGAGGCAATAAAAACGATGAAGTCATTTGAAAGCAAAGCAAAGGACTATTACGGAGAGGTCGTTATCAACAAAGGTCTCATGGGAAAGGCTGGTTTCGGCGCTCGCGCGATTCCCGTTTATGTCGGTGAGTGGATCATCAGCCAATTCATGGACGGAGATGAACTCACTGAAGACGGCCGAACAGAAATAGTCAACACGATTTCAAAATACCTGCCGCAAAAAGCGGACAAGAACACGATCCTGAATCGCCTCATGGAGCAGGAAGAGGTTCGCATATTGGATGATTTCAGGGTCAACGTCAACCTGGAGCGCCACACGCACGATCTGAGCATCCCCCTTCTGGACGTCAGCAACGGAATGGTTCAAAAGGACATTATTGACAACAACCCCATGCTCTTGAAGACGGGTATGTGGGGTCTGGGCACGTTGAGATATGTGCCGCCTGACGGTGAAGACGTCAAAAAGGGGCAGATATGGATGGTCGAATTCAAGGCCTTTCAGACGCCTGGGGTTGATCTGGACTACTTTCGGGATTCACGCAAGCACTTCGACATAGACGAGTGGATAGACCTCCTGGTGTCGAGTTGTCAATTTAATCCTGACGTTCACCGGCTGTCTCAGAAACTCCTGCTTCTCAGCCGAATAATTCCCTTGGTCGAACCCAGGGTCAACATCACAGAGCTGGCTCCGAAAGGAACCGGCAAATCCTTCGTGTTTGACAACATCAGCCGATATGCGGCTGTCATTCCCGGCGGAAAGCTTTCCGCTCCGGCCCTGTTTTTCAACAGCAACACGAAGCAGATTGGCCTCATACCGCGCTATGATGTAGTTGTGGTCGACGAAATCCAGAAAATTCACACCGATGCATCCGGCGAGGCCATGGCGGCGCTAAAGATGTACCTTGAAAGTGGAAGGTATCGCAGAGCAACGGGGAGTTTAGGAACGTCTGAGTCCGGGTTCGTGATGCTCGGTAATATCACCCTGGGAAGCAACAGGCTGCCGCTTTACGAGAGCGACGGAATATTTAAGGAGCTGCCGAGCGCTCTTCAGGAATCGGCTTTTATTGACCGCATTCACGGGCTGATCGAGGGCTGGTTCATGCCCCGCGTTTCCAGAAACACGCCATCCAGGACACTTGGATTCAAGGGTGATTTTTTCAGCGAGGTGTTACATGAGCTGCGTGTTGATCTGCGGTATGCCGACTATGTCTCACAGAGTCTGCACCTCCCGCAGTGTGAGGACATGCGCGACAACAAAGCAATTGCACGGCTGGCCGAGGGGTTTTTAAAGCTGCTGTTTCCAGATCTCGTCCTGAGCGAGGAAGAGTTCATTACCTACTGTGTAAATCCAGCGGTGCGCATGCGGCAACAAATTCGGGATGAGTTGTCGAAAATCGACCAGGAATACAAATGGGTGACCATTAAAAGCGAAAACCCTGACGAGTTTCAGCTGTCTCACCCGGATGAGAAACCGGACCCTGAACAAGAGGCGCAGAAAGTCGATCCGTTGTCACCAGACCGAAGCCCTGAGGAAAAGACGCTGGATATCGCCGAAGGCCAGAGAGGGATCTCTTATGAGAAGCTGTTTCTGCCGTATCTCAAGGGCGCAAAACTAATCAAGATATGCGATCCATACATTCGGCTGCAGTACCAAATATACAATCTCATGTCTTTTTGCGAAATGCTTGACCCCTCAGATGGGCCCTTAAAACTCGACCTTGTTACAACATGTGATTCTTATTTGGAGACCGAGTTGAAAACCAAGCTCAGTGAACTGAAAATCGGACTGAGTAAGGATCAGATCGACTTTGATTACATATTAGACAGCAGCATACACGACCGTTGGATAGAAGCAGACACCGGCTGGAGAATAATCCTGGGTCGCGGTCTGGATATTTTTCAAAAGCCGGATGACAAGTTTACCCTGGGTTTCATGGATCAAACAAAA
>Ga0209270_1002700_pt1 | contig 17589 bp, 12 predicted proteins | sample MTBAKSrepl1MetaG_FD_187456 | JGI IMG/M metagenome (GOLD analysis project Ga0209270, IMG submission 187456) | Enrichment culture microbial communities from Arthur Kill intertidal strait, New Jersey, USA, that are MTBE-degrading - MTBE-AKS1... | ecosystem: Environmental > Aquatic > Marine >...
CTGACCAAGGAAGCCATCAACTGCAACCTGGACGCCGCCGGCCTGGAACAGGCCCTCAACCTGGAAGACCGCAACCAGACCCTGTGCGTGGCCACCATCAGGTACGAAGGCCAGTCCCCGGACACCAGGTGACCGCAACTGGTTCATGGGCATGGTGTTTCCGGGTCTTTCCGCCCGGAGTTGAAAATCCAGATCGGATTCCCGGTTCCCAAGCTCCAGCTTGGGAACCAGCCAACCTGTAGCAATTATTTCATTTCCGTCCCGTCCCTCGGGAACGGGTGTTCCGTCAAAAACAAATTTCAGGAGGTTTCACCTTGTCCCAACCCGTAATTCTAGTCGAAAAAAAGGACGGCTTGGCCGTTGTGACCCTTAACCGTCCCCAGGCCATGAACGCCATGTCATGGGAACTCCGCCAGGCCCTGACCGCCGCCCTTGAAGAACTGGCCCTGGACCCCGACCTGCGCGTGGTCATCCTGACCGGGGCCGGCCGGGCCTTCTGCGCCGGCATGGACCTCAAGGAGCTTTCCACCGAGGCTGGCTTCGGCCAACCCGAGGAAGGTCCGATCGGGCTGAAACTTTTTCAGACCATCTGGGGTTTCGACCGGCCCATCATCGGCGCGGTCAACGGCCCGGCCGTGACCGGCGGCTTCGAGCTGGCCCTGGGTTGCGACATTCTTTATGCCTCAACCGAAGCCCGCTTCGCCGACACCCACGCCCGGCTGGGCCTTCGGCCCGGCGGCGGCCTCAGCCAGAAACTCCCCCGTATCATCGGCGAAGCCCGGGCCAAGGAAATGTCCTTCACCGGCAACTTCATCAACGCCGATCAGGCCCTGGCCTGGGGCCTGGTCAACCGGGTCCTTCCGCCGGATCAACTCCTGCCCGCCTGCCGGACCCTGGCCCAGGACATCATCTCCTGCGTGCCGGCCGCGATCAAGGACTACAAGAAGCTTATCACCACGGGGATGGCCAAGTCTCTGGAGGAAGGTCTCCGCCTGGAAGGCGAAATGTACGACGAACAGGCCCGCAAATTCTCTCCCGCGGGCGTGGCCGCCAGGCGTCAAGGGGTCATGGACCGGGGCCGCGAACAAAAAAACAGATAGAGCCAAGCCGGTTAGGCAGGGACCCGGCCCGCCGGATCCCTGCCATTAAATTTTCGTTTGGGCCAACTCCCGATAAATCACGGCCGAACAGGCCGCCGGCCTCCAGACGCCCATGTTTTCACCATCAATTACGAGACAGTCGTTCCATGGCCCCCGGCACCGAGTCCCGCCCCGATAAAAATGCTCCCGGATCAAAACCAATCAAGCGGATCGAAAGATCGGAAAAGCTTCTTCTTATTTCGGTTAAATCGGAATTAAAATTTCCTGTAAGGCTCCAAGATTTAATAGACTGTTATTTTTATAAAAAACGCCGACTAATTCCTGAAGGGCCTGACTTGCCTGTCCGAAAGGAAATAGCAATTCCTGTTATCTGACTGCTCCTGCCTGACAAATCATATAAAATCAAATAGTTAAATATTTTGCACGAATCTTGCTTATCTGTTAGCCAGAGGTATCTGCTGGGCTGGGCTCCGAACTTTAGATATTTGGGTGTCCAGCCCAACTGCATTGAAAGAGACGGTCAGTTTAAATAACAAGCTCAGGCGGCGGCGAGGCGTGAGAGATGCGGGCAGGAGCTTGAGCTCGTTTTTTTTAGACCGGTGGAATATTTGTTTCTGGCTCTGGGGAAGGGTAAATATATGCGAAGGGTCTATACTTTGGATTATTCCTGGAATCCGGCCGGAGCGCTGCGGCCGGATCCGCTGCGTCTGATTAAAAGGAATCAGCCTTTACTCCGATCAAATGACTTGAACGACTCGACGGCCAGGGTGATCATAATCCTGGGTTTTTTATTGGCCTTGGGACTGGGCTTTTGGTTTTGGCTCGACTCTCCCGATCAGATCATCAAGATAAAGAACCAGATCAAGGGAGCCTATCTCGGTCACCTGCTCGTTGGCGCGATCGGACTCAATATCCTGGTGCTGATCTGGCGGATTATTTTGGTCAGGAAATACCGGCCGGGCCTGCCTTGTCCCGATAAACATCTGCCTGTCTGCACCGTGGTGGTCCCGGCCTACAATGAGGGCCGTCACGTTTTGGCAACTCTGCGCAGTGTGGCGGCCAGCGATTACCCCATGGATAAACTCCAGATCATCGGGGTGGACGATGGGAGCAAGGACGACACCTGGTCCTGGATGCAGCGGGCCTACCAGGAATTGGGTTCAAGGATTGAATTGGTCCGTCTGCCGGTCAACTGCGGCAAGCGCCGGGCCCTTTATGAAGGTTTCCGCCGAGCGGTCGGTGAAATCCTGGTAACCATCGACAGTGACTCCCTGATCGAGCCTCGGACCTTGAGGTACCTGGTCAGCCCCTTCCGCCACGACCTGTCCGTCGGCGCGGTGGCCGGCAACGTCCGGGTCCTTAACATCAAGGAAGGGCTCATCCCCAGGATGTTGGACGTCAATTTCACTTATTCCTTTGACTTCATCCGGGCCGGCCAGAGTCAGGTCAACACGGTCATGTGCACGCCGGGGGCTCTTTCAGCCTACCGACGCTCGGTGATCGATCCCTTGCTCAACGATTGGCTTAACCAGCGGTTTTTAGGCCGGCCGGCCAATATCGGCGAGGACCGGGCCCTGTCCAACCTGGTCCTGCGCTCCGGATACCACGTCCACTTTCAGCGGGAGGCCGTGGTTTTCACCAAGGTCCCCACGGATTACCAGGGGCTTTGCAAGATGTTCTTGAGATGGTCCCGCAGCAATATTCGGGAAACCCTGGTCATGTCCGGGTTCATCTTCAAACAGTTCCGGCGGACCCCGGCTCTCGGAGCCCGCATCAATCTGCTCTTAACTCTCTTCAGTATGACCGTGGGCGAACTTCTTAAAACCGGCTCTTTCTACTGCCTGATTCTTAATCCCATCCTCTTCCTCAACGTTCCCTTGGGTGCGGTCGTTGGTTGTCTGCCGCTGGCCGTTTTCTATGTCTTGTCCCGCCAAGACGGCAGAAATTGCTTCTGGGCCTTCCCCTACACCTTGTTTTGGACTTTCGGCCTTTCCTGGATCAGCCTCTATGCCTTGTTTACCGCCCACCGCTCCGGCTGGCTGACCAGGGAAATCAAACAACCGTCTCCCGCGTTCAAACCGGTGGTCCGCCCGACCTCGACCTCGGCCCCCAACCTGAGCGCCGGGATCGGTTTCGATACCTGGCCCGAACCGATACCCGTCCCGATCCGCCTGGAGGCTTCAAGATAAAAATTACGGCGGGATCAACCATCTGAATTTCCGTCAAATATCGGCAAAACAACCGAAGCCGCACGAGTCCGATCTTCTCTCGGAAGCCTGTCCCGGTTTGACTGGGCCGGGAAGACCGGTCCTCTTTGGGCTTCGCTTATGGCTATTTTATATTTATAATGAAACCAATTCCCTTATTGAAAAACCGCCCGATCGAGCCCCTCATCGGGTCGGCTAAGGGTTTTCTCAATCGGGGTGAAGGTCTATAATTATTGGGACGAAAGGGCCGGGGAAGACCAGGTCCGGCCCACGGGCCCAAGACGCGATCATGATAGAGGCGAGGACATTTGAAGGCCGGCCGGCCGAATTCGTTCCCCCGCCGGGGGGGAAGGTGTGCTTTTACGGCCTGAATCGTTCCGCCGCCGCCTTTCTTCTGACCCGGATTATCTCCGGTCGTCCCGAGACCTATTTGGTTTATATGCCTACGCCCCTTGAAGCCGAGGACTTTGTCCGGGACCTGGGTTTTTTCTGGCCGGAAGGGGCCAAGTCCGGAGCGATTCTGCTTCTGCCGGGCTACGAGGTCTCCATCTTTAAAGGCGAATCGCCGGCCGCCGACCTGGTCTTTGCCCGGCTGACCGCCCTCTATGCCTTGCTCTCGGGCCGGCGGCCCTTGGTGGTGGTGACCTCGGCCCCGGGCGCCCTCCAGTTGTCCTTGCCCAGACAGGCCTTGTCTGAAGCGGCCCAGCTTTTGGAAGCGAATGAGGAAGTCGACCGCGAATCGCTGGTCGATCAACTGGTCCGATCAGGCTATTACTCGACCAGCCTGGTCCAATCCCAGGGTGACTTATCCGTGCGCGGCGGCATCCTGGACCTCTTCCCGCCGGGTCAACCCAGGCCCATTCGGGCCGAGTTCTTCGGCGACTATATCGAATCCCTGCGGACTTTCCGAATTCTGGATCAGCGCTCGCTCGAGGAGATAAAGGAAATCATCGTCCTGCCGGCGGCGGAGGTCATTTTGACCGCGGACCGGGCCGCCCAAGCGGCCGCAGCCCTTGAATCCCTGGCCCGCCAAGCCGGCTGGCTGGACCTTCTCTGGAAACCCCTGGTGGAAAAGATCGCTCAAGCTCAATTTTTCGAGGGGTTGGAATCGTTTCTGCCTCTTTTTTACGAACGTCTTTCTTCGGTGGAAGATTACGCTCCCGGGGAGACGGTCAGGGTGGTTTTCGAACCGCAGCGCCTGTTCGAAGCCGCCGCCGAACATACGGCCCGCCTGGAAGCCGATTTGGATAAAGTCCGGGCCGAGGAACGCCCCCATCTGCCTCTGGACCTGCTCTATTTATCCCCGGAGGCTTTACGGCAAGCCCTGCAAAGCGGGCGTCTGATTGAAATCGGGGACCTGGCTTTTCAGGACCGGAACCACGAGACCAAAACCTATAATTTTTCCACCGAAACCAACGAGGACCTGCGCCTCCTGATTGACCGTTCGCGGGATTCGGCCGGATTGCTGGGGCCCCTGGCCGCCAGGATCAAGGCCTGGCTGAGCCGGGGCTTGGACGTGGTCCTGGCTTGCCACACCCGCGAACAGGCCCGCCGCTTGACGGGCCTGCTTGAAAACTACAGCCTCTATCCCCAGTTGGAACTCGACGGCGTCGATCGGTTGGTCGAAACAGGCGTTCGTTTCCGGATTGTCGTCGGTTTTCTTTCCGCCGGCTTTGCCCTGCCGGCTTTCGGCCAAGCCTTCGTCACCGAAGATGAACTCTTCGGCCCCAAAAGACGTTTGATGCGGAGGGCGGCCGAGGAAGTCAAAGGGATACACCTGTCCAGTTTTCAGGATTTGGGGGTGGGCGACTTCGTGGTCCACGCCGACCACGGCCTAGGCCAATATCTGGGACTGGTCAAACTCGAGGTGGACGGCCGCCCCAATGATTATCTTGATTTGGTTTACAAAGACGGGGACAAACTCTATGTGCCGGTGGACCGCTTCAACGCCGTCCAGAAGTACATAGGTTCGGACGACCATCCGCCGGCCCTGGATCGTCTCGGCGGGGCTTCCTGGGAACGGGTCAAGGCCAGGATCGAGGCCTCCATCCGGGAAATGGCCGAGGAATTGCTTAAACTTTATGCCGCCAGGCAGGTCAAGGCCGGTTACGCCTTTGGTCATCGGGACAGCATGTTCAGGGAGTTCGAGGCTTCTTTCGAGTATGACGAGACCCCGGATCAGATCGAAGCCATCGACCAGGTCCTCGAGGATATGGCCTCGGCCAAGCCCATGGACAGACTGGTCTGCGGAGACGTGGGCTACGGCAAGACCGAAGTGGCGGTCAGGGCGGCCTTCAAGGCCGTTCAAGAGGGCAAGCAGGTGGCCTTACTGGTCCCGACCACGGTCCTGGCCGAACAGCATTTCCAGACCCTGACCCGCCGCTTGCAGTCGTATCCTGTCTTGATTGAAGTCCTGTCCCGTTTCAAGAGGCCGTCCGAGCAGCGGGAAATCGTCCGCGGCCTGACGGCGGGACAAATCGACATCATCATCGGCACTCATCGTCTCCTCCAGCGGGACGTGGTTTTCAAGGACCTGGGCCTCCTGATCGTTGACGAAGAACACCGCTTCGGCGTGACTCACAAGGAAAAGTTGAAAAAACTGCGGACCGAGGTGGACGTCCTGGCCCTGAGCGCCACGCCGATCCCCCGAACCCTGCATATGTCCCTGACCGGGATTCGGGACCTTTCCACCATCCAGACCCCGCCCGAAGACAGGATGGCCATCAAAACCTACCTGCTCAAATTCGATGAGACCACCATATGCGAAGCCATCGGCCGGGAACTGGATCGGGGCGGACAGGTCTTTTTGGTCCATAACCGGGTCAAGGACATCGACCTGTTGACCCAGCGGCTGAAAAGGCTGATGCCCCTGGTGCGTTTCGGCGTGGCCCACGGGCAGTTGAAAGAGCGGGACCTGGAAAAAGTGATGGTCCGGTTTCTGCGGCGGGAGATCGACGTGTTGGTGGCGACCACCATCATCGAATCCGGCCTGGACTTTCCCACGGCCAACACCATCATCATCAACAACGCCGACCGGTTGGGACTGGCCCAGATTTACCAGTTACGCGGCCGGGTCGGCCGGTCCACCGAACAGGCCTACGCCTATCTGCTGGTGTCGGGGGAAGACAACTTAACCCGGGACGCCCGCAAACGCCTCAGGGCCTTGATGGATTTTTCCGAGCTTGGAGCCGGTTTCAAAATAGCTCTTCACGATCTCCAGATTCGCGGAGCGGGGAACATGCTGGGCGCCGCCCAGTCCGGCCACATCGCCGCCGTCGGTTATGAAATGTACCTGCAGATCATGGAGAAGACCATCAGCGAGCTTAAGGGTGAAGAGTATATCGAAGATTTCCAGCCGGAGATCGTCTTGGGACTGCCGGCTTATATCCCCGAAGACTACGTCCCGGACACGGAACAGCGCCTGGTCCATTACCGGCGGTTGGCCGCGGCCGGAGGAGCGGCCGAACTCGAAGACCTGGCCACGGAAATGCTCGATCGTTACGGTCCGCCGCCGCTGGAGGTGGAAAACCTGTTAATGGTCATGGAACTCAAGCCCTGGCTGAAGAAGGCCGGCGTCAAAAAACTGGAAATGGGCGGCGGCGGACTGACTTTCTCCTTCGTCAACCAAGGGCGGGTTGATCCGGATAAAATCCTGGCCCTCGTGGCTAAATATCCCGACCAGGCCAGACTCTCCCCGGAAGGGCGATTGTTTTTGTCCCTAAGAGGTTTTGACGGTCCCAAAGGATTAAGCCGGGTAAAAAACATCTTGCAAGAGTTGGTTTGAGGGGCTAATATGCGGACGTTAAAGGCATTTTGGCCTAAATTCCCGTCAAGGCTGATAAAATTTTTGAGGAAGGCCTTAAAGTCAGTCAGACCCAACGCGGCGGTTGCCTCTCTTTTTGTTCTGTTGACAGCCTTTTCGATAAGTTGCGAGGCCAAGATCGGTGATGAAACATCCGCCTTGGTCAACGGCCGGCCTATTACCATGGAAACTCTGGTTTCGGCTTCGAAATCAGCGGCGGATCGCCTTTCGGCTTCGGAAGAGAAAAACCTTCTTTCCGAGCTTTTGAGCCAGCTTATCGAGGAAGAGTTGATGGTTCAGGAAGCCGAGCGTCGAGGAATAAAGATATCGGACAGGGAACTGGCCGAAAAGGTCCAGGAGATCATGAACGATTATCCCGGCCGATCCTTTAACGAAATGCTTATCCGCGAATATATCGATTTCGAGGCTTGGAAAGAACAATTGCGCCGGAATATGTTGATTCAAGCCGTCACCAAGTCCGAGATGAACTCCAGGGTGACCCTGACCGCCGAAGAATGGTCGGCGTTCATTAAAGATCAGGGTCCGGCTAAGCCCGAACCGGCCAAGGTCAGAGTCGAACACCTCACTTTTCCTGATCGCCGCCAGGCTGAGCAGACCCTTAAAAAGATCCGGGCCGGTCAGGATTTCGACCAAGCCGCCCGGGAGTTGACCGATTCGGTTTCGTCCGGCGAAGTCGGCCGGCCGATTTGGGTTTACCCCGGCAGACTGCCCGAACCGCTGGCCGAAACCCTGGCCGAAAGCAAAGAGGGCCAGGTGACCTGCGTGGTGGAGACCGGCTACGGGTACTCGATTTTCAAGGTCCTTGAGGTCCGCGGAGAGGTATTTCCGGAGCCGGAAGAAATTCTTTCCAGGCTCCGCAGGCAATTTCAAGAACGACAAGAGGCTGAAGCCTTTACCCAGTGGATAGCCGAACTTAGGAAACAGGCCGAGATCATGGTCAATCCGTGCCTGCAAGTGGATGTCGGTTCGGATTCCACAAAAAGATAAAAGAGGTGAAATATGCTCCGAACTTTTTTGATGTGGCTGCTGTATTTTGTTCTGGCGGCCGCCCTGAACGTCTCTCCGCTCGGAGCCGAGGTGGTGGACCGAATCGTGGCCAAGGTCAACGGAAAGATCATAACCATGAAGGAACTCAATGACCGGCTGGCCGCGGTGGTCAAGGCGGCCAATATCGAGAATCAAAACCAGGTCAGTGAGTTACGTCGGGATATTTTGGAAATGCTGATTGACCGGGAACTGGTTCTCCAAGAGGCCGAACGTTTGAGAATCGAAGTTTCCAAGGAAGAGGTCCAAGAGGCCATGGTCAGGCTTAGGGACTCGCAAAATATGACCCAGGAACAGTTCGAAAAGGAAATTATTCGCCGCGGCGGCAGTCTGGAACTTTTCGAATCTGATCTGGAGGTGGACCTGATCAAGTCCCGGCTGATCAATATGGAAGTCCGTTCAAGGGTCGTGATTCCGTCCGCTCAAGTCGAGGCTTACTTTAAGGAGCATCGCGACGAATTCGACCTTAAACCCAAGGTGCATGTCAGAAACATCCTGATCGCCCTTCCGCCTGGTGCCGAGGAATCCGTTAAAAAAAAGGCCCTGGCCTTGGCCGGCGATATCCGGGCCGAAATCCGGGACGAACGTGATTTCGCCAAGGCGGCGGTCCAATACTCCGATGCGCCCAATGCCAAAAACGGCGGGGACCTGGGCCTGATCGGCTGGGATGAAATCGACCCGCAGATAAAGGAGGTCCTTAAAGACCTTGAACCCGGCCAAGTCAGCCAGCCCTTGCTCACGACCCAGGGCTGTCAGCTCTTTCAACTGGTCGAACGGCATGATAATGATCCCCGGTCCGAAGCCAGAATAAAAGAAGAAATCAGGGAAATGCTCACCAAGGAAATGCTCAAGAAGAAATACGAGGAGTGGGTCAAGGAACTCAAAGGCAAGGCCGTCATCGACATTAAATTATAGTCATGAGCGAAAACAACGAAAAACCGTGGATCAGGATTGATCGGATCGGCCGGCACGTCGGCGGCGAAGTCACCGTCAAGGGCTGGGTTTACAATAAACGCTCCAGCGGGAAGGTGCGCTTCCTTTTGGTTCGGGACGGGACGGGCCTGGTTCAGACGGTCATGAGTCAGGCCGATGTTCCGGAAGAAGTTTTTCGGACTTTTGATGATTTAACCCAGGAGTCCTCCGTAATTCTGACCGGCCTGGTCCGGGCGGACCGTCGGGCGCCGGGCGGCTGTGAACTGATCCTGAGCGGCCTGGAATTGGTTCATCGGGCCGAGGAATATCCCCTTGCCCCTAAAGAGCATGGTCCTGATTTCCTGTTGCGCCACCGCCACCTCTGGCTGCGTTCCCCCCGCCAGACCGCGATCATGCGCATCCGGTCCGAACTCGGCCGCGCCGTGCGGGATTTTTTCGACGAGCGGGGCTTCGTTCAACTGGATACGCCCATTTTGACCGCCACGGCCTGCGAGGGCACCACGACCCTGTTTGCCACCCGGTATTTCGACCAAGGCCCGGCCTATCTGAGCCAAAGCGGTCAGCTTTACGCCGAAGCCGGGGCCATGGCCTTGGGTCGAGTCTATACCTACGGGCCGACCTTTCGGGCGGAAAAATCAAAAACTCGGCGGCATTTGACCGAATTTTGGATGATCGAACCGGAAATGGCCTACGCCGATCTGGATGAGATAATGGACCTGGCCGAAGAGTTGATTGTTCACTTTGTAAGTCATATACTGGAAACCAGACGTCGGGAACTTGACCTCCTGGAGAGAGACCCACGGCCTTTGGAAAAAATCAAAAAACCCTTCGTCCGCCTGACTTACGACCAGGCCCTCGACCAAATCAGGGCCCTGGGCGGCGGACCCGAGTGGGGGCAGGACCTGGGCGCCCCGGATGAAACCCTCCTCTCCAGAAGCAGCGACCTCCCGATCCTGGTCCATCGCTATCCGCTGGCCGCCAAGGCCTTTTACATGAAACCCGACGCCCGGGACCGCCGTTTGGCTTTATGCGTCGACGTTTTGGCCCCGGAAGGCTATGGTGAGATCATCGGCGGGTCTCAAAGAGAGGACGACATAGAAGCTCTAAGCGCCCGCATGGCCGCCGAAAACATCCCTCGGGAGTCCCTGGAGTGGTACCTGGACCTCCGTCGCTACGGCTCGGTCCCTCATGCCGGATTCGGCCTGGGCCTGGAAAGAACCGTGGCTTGGTTGTGTGGGTTGCAGCACGTCCGGGAAGCAGCGCCCTTTCCCAGGTTGATGGATAGAATTTACCCATAAAGAATTGGATAAATAACATGAACGGGCAGTCTTTTGAAGTGTTGGGCCAACGCCTTAAAGAACAACGGGAGCAAGTCGGTCTTTCGATCCAAAATATTTATGAAAGAACCAAAATTCCCGTCGGCGTTCTTGAGGCTATCGAAGCCGGGGACAATCATCGCCTGCCGTCGCCGGTCTTTATCAAGGGTTTTCTCAGGTCCTATGCCCTGGAAGTCGGCCTGGAGCCGACCCAGGTTATTCAGGAGTACAAAAACTCGGTTCTGGAGGAAGTCAAACCCGTTCCCGTGCCGGTTACGGCCCGAGCGCCTATTGACGACCGTTCCTCTGCCCCTTTGGTGATTTTGGTTTTGGTTTTGCTCGTCAGTGTGGCCGTGGCCGCCTATTATTATCTGAGGCCGATGGCCTTGGTGACACCCCCGGCTCCGGTGGCCATGAAATCGACCACCGTATCCCCGCAGGAACCCGGCTCCAAGGTTGAAGAAACCGAAAAGGCCGAAGTCCGGACGGCTGAAACACCCTCCGGTTCCGCCGAAAGCCCGGCTCCGGCCCAAGAGGGCCAACCGTCAATCCCCTTAAAGGCCGGCGAAAGGTTCGATCCCGGAACGGCCGTTTTCCCGGCCGTTCCGGGAAAACACCCAGAGCCGGCCACCGTTGCGGAAACGGCTCCCGCCCCGGCCGAAACTCCTCCGCCGGCTCAGACCGCATCGCCCCGCCAAGGCCATGAACTCAAGATGGTTTTTAATGAAGAGACCTGGGTCCGGGTGGTCATGGACGGGCAGCGTTCGGACCAGGGCCTCTTTCGGCCCGGCATGTCCAAGGAATGGCGGGCCGAAAAGAATTTCACCATCAGGGTGGGCAACGCCGGCGGCGTGGACCTCTATTTGGACGGACAGGTCCTGCCGCCGGTGGGACCCTCGGGCAAGGTGGTCGACCTGGAGATTCCCCGGCGGGATTAGCCCCACCGGAACAGGCGCCGGAATCCATTCCGTCGGGTCGTCTTCTCTGCTCGAGAGGCCCGCCCCTCAGGGCTTCAACGAAAAACGGTTTCGACTGACATGAAAAACATCCTGGCCCGCAATCTGAAAGCCCTGCTCGAAACCCACCGCGAGGATGAACTCCAACATCTGCTGACCGGGTTACACCCGGCCGACGTGGCCGAGGTCCTGGAATCACAGGACCCTGAATTACAACTCCGCGTTTTTTCATTATTACTCCCGGAAAAAGCCTCGGAAGTCCTCCTTGAATTGTCCGAATTCAGCCGGGATCAGGTGGTCGACAGCCTGCCGGTCGAACGTCTGTCGGAGATTGTCGGCCACATGGACTCGGATGACGCCACGGATATCGTGGCCGAACTGCCGGCCGAACATCAGCTGGCCGTCCTCGAATCCATAGAGCCGGACGATTCGGCGGAAGTGCGCCGCCTTCTCCTTTACGATGAAGAAACGGCCGGCGGCATCATGCAGCTCGAGCTGATCTCGGGCCGGGAAGAAGAGACTGTAGCCGAAGTCATCGAACGGATTCGGGCCAAAGGCGACGAAGTCGAAGACATCAATTACGTTTTCGTGGTGGATGATATGAATCGGCTCCGGGGCCAGGTCAGCCTGCGCCGTCTCCTGCTGGCCGGACCGGGGCAGCCCCTGGCAGAAATCATGAAGCCCTGTGAATTCGTGGTCGGGGCCCATGAAGACCAGGAACACGTGGCCCAAAAATTTATGAAGTATGACGCCCGTTCGGCTCCGGTCGTGGATGAACAAGGCTATCTCTTGGGGCGGATTACCGTGGATGATGTTTTTGACGTGGTCTTTGAAGAGGTGGCCGAGGACTTCTACCGGATGGCCGGGACCAGCGAGGAGGAGCTTTATTCCGATAAGGTTTTTACCATCTCCAAGTTGCGCCTGCCCTGGCTCCTGGCCAATCTGACCGGAGGCTTGCTCACCGGGTACCTGGTTTGGCTGTTCAAGGTGGCCCTTCAGGACGTGATCGCCCTGGTCACTTTTATTCCGGCCATCATGGCCCTGGGCGGCTCGGCGGGTATTCAGTCTTCCACTATCGTCGTGCGGAGCATGGCCCTGGGGCGGGTGGGTTCGGGCCAGGTATTCCAAGTGTTGTTCAAGGAATTCCGAGTGGCCCTGATTTTAGGACTGGTGTGCGGTCTGGGCGGGGCCCTGGTGGCCAGATTCTGGCACGGCCGCGTCTCGCTCGGACTGGTCGTGGGCATATCCATGATGCTGGCCATCACCCTGTCCGCACTTTTGGGCGCGGTCGCTCCGGCCGTGTTTCGCCGCCTTAACATCGACCCGGCCCTGGCCTCCGGACCGTTTGTGACCATGTGCAACGACATTGTGGGCATCCTCCTGTACATGGGCATAGCCACGGCCTTCCTCAAATTGCTCGTCTGATATGAAGCGCGGCCGCCATCGGTTCCAGTCCGTGATCCTGAATCGAACCATTTACGGCGAAGCCGACTTGATCGTCGTTTTTTTCACCAGGGAACATGGTAAAATCAGGGGGCTGGCCAAACACGCCCGTAAAAGTCGCAAGCGTTTCGGGAGTGTCTTGACCTCTTTCGGTCTGGCGGAGCTGAGTTTTACTTACCATCCGAACCGTGACCTGGTTATTCTGGAAGAGGGCGATTTAATCCGGTCCTACGATCATCTGGCCCGGGACCCCGGCCTGATGGGCCTGGCCGGTCTGGCCTTGGAACTGGTCGACGCCTTTTGCCCCCCCCTGGACCCGGCTCCGGGGGTCTTTGATCTTTTGGTCTGGTGTCTGGAGAGGATGGATCGGGACCGGCGTTCTCAAGAAACCATGTTCATTTTCCAAATCCGACTCCTGGGTTTAGCCGGTTTTGCCCCTAATCTGGCCGGCTGCGGCCTCTGCGGCCGCCGATCCGGGGAAGGGACCGAGTTTGACCTTAAACCTGAGGCGCACGGACTGGTTTGTCGAGCCTGTTCCCCCGGAGGGTTTCCCGTCAGTCCGGGGGCATTGAAAATTATGACCCTGATTCAGGGCCTTGATCCCGATAAATTGGACCGCGTCCGGGTGGATTCCAAAATTCTGGTTCAAACCGGGCCCTTTCTCATGACCTTTATCCGTCGTCTCCTGGGCCGGGACCTCCGCTCGGCTCGATTTCTGGAACAGATTGCCAAAAAGGCCAAAACTGTTTAAAATAAAGCTTGAATCGAAGACGCGGATTTTCAAAGGTTTCAGGCCGGGCCAGCGAATCCTGGACCGTTTACCGCCCGGCTCTTTTCATCGATCGGTGCGCCTATGGATCAGACCGCCTCACTTTCCTGGGACTATGTCAGCACCGGCAGCTTTATCGTCGGTCCGGCCCAGCCTAAAATTTTAGAAGCGGTTCTGGGCACCTGTGTGGCTGTGACTTTGTATGATCCCCGGTCCGAGGTGGGGGGGATGATTCATCTCCTCCTGGCCGAACCCTTGCGGAATCAACATTCCCGGGAGCCTGAAGCCTATGCCTCGACAGGCCTGCCCTTGTTCATGGAGAGGTTGATAGACTTGGGCGCGGCCCGGGACCGCCTGGAAGCCTGTCTGGCCGGCGGGGCCTTGATCGGCCCGGTTTCCGGGCTTGACCGGGACCTTGATATCGGCGGCCGAACCACCGAAACGGCGGCCGGGATTTTAAATAAGATAAAAATTCCTATCCGCCTGGCCGAGACCGGGGGTTACATCGGTTGTCGCGTCACCCTCAATATGCGGACGTGGAAGACACAGATAGAGCCTTTGATCAGCCCGGACGAAATCGAGGCGGGACCTTTGCCCCAGGTTTCAAACCGGGAAATCGAGGAAACCATTGGACGAGTCAGACCGATCCCTCAGATAGCCTTGAAGATAATCCGAATGCTCAACGAGCGGGATTACCGCTGGCCGGCCGTGGCCGAAGAGCTGGCGCACGATCAGGTCCTGGTGGCTAAGGTCCTTCAGCTATGCAACGCGGCGGCCATGGGTCTGCGGACCAAGGTCGAAACGATTGATCGGGCCGTTGTGCTCCTGGGAGAAAAAAAGCTGCTCCAAGCCACCCTCTCCGCAGCCTTTGATGATTATTTCCTGCCCGGAGAACCCGGCTATTCCCTGGTGAGAGGCGGCCTGTATCGGCACGCCGTGGGCACGGCCCTCACCGCGGAAAGGCTGGCCGAACTGACCGGGGCCAGCCCCCCGGACCTGGCCTATACCGCCGGTCTGCTTCACGACATAGGCAAGGTCGTGCTCGATCAGCACATGGCCAAGGTTCATCCTCTTTTTTATCACAAAATGGACTCGGAGGGTTTGGAGCTGATCGGTCTCGAGCAGGAGACCTTGGGGCAGAGCCACATCGAAGTCGGTCGGCGCCTGGCCGAGAATTGGGCCTTGCCCGCCGATATCGTGGAAGTCATCAGCCTTCATCATTCACCTGAAAAAAGCAGGTTGAATCCCCGGTTAACCTCGCTGGTCTGTCTGGCTGATTTGTTGATGTCCAGATTTCATCCCCAATTGGACCCGGCGCTGTTTGATGTGAGTGGACTGGCGGCCCTCCTCCGGTCCCTGGGCCTGAAGCCCGAGCAGTTTCCCCAGGCGGTCGATCTGGTGCCCCGGACCGTACTTTGATTGCACCCGAACCAGGATGACCTTGGAAAGACTGCAAAAGATTCTGGCCGAGGCCGGGGTGGCCTCGCGCCGCCGGGCCGAAAAAATGATCCTGGCCGGCCGGGTCAAGGTCAACGGCCTGATAGTCCAACGTCTGGGCCATAAGGCCGACCCCAGGACCGACCGCATCGAAATTGACGGCCGTGTTTTGGACAGCCCGGAAGAAAAAGTTTATTATCTCTTTTACAAACCCGTCGGTTACCTGACTACTCTGCACGACCCCTTCGGCCGGCCGACCATCGCCCGATTTCTGACGGCCATCGAAAGCCGGGTTTATCCGGTGGGACGGCTGGACCGGGACGCCGAAGGATTGCTCATCCTGACCAACGACGGGGAACTGGCCGCCCGGTTGATGCACCCCCGCTACCACGTGCCCAAGACCTATCAGGTCCTGGTCAAGGGCCTGCCCACGGACTCCGCTCTTAACCGGCTCTCGGCCGGCGGGATCATGCTGGGGGAAAGGCCGGCGGCGCCGGCCGAAGTAGCGTTGGTTAAGAAGGAAAAGGACCGGACCTGGCTCCGGATGACCATCAGGGAAGGCCGCCACCGCCAGATCAAGAGGATGTGTTCGACCGCGGGCTATCCGGTGGTGAAATTGAAACGAATTGCCTTCGGCCCCTTAAGCCTGGGCCGCCTGGCCCCCGGCACCCTGCGGCCCCTCAGGACGGCCGAAATCGAGGCCCTCAAAAAAGCCGCCTTTTATACCAAACAGGACAAATCAAGGCTTGGCTTGAAACAGGAGTTTCCCCAAGAAAATCAGTTATAATAAACGCATTAATCAATACAGCATATATCTGCCGATTTTTGATACGGCCTGGCCCGTTTTGCCAGGCAGCGGACCACCGCGGTTTCCAGATAAAAAAGCACTTCCAGAGCCTCATCCGAAAGAATTTCCTCCTCCGCCGGGCTCGGGAAGAATCGTCCCAGGGAAAACTAGGTCGGCTCGTTTGACTGGTCCAAAAACCAGACGAGTTTCCCCCTCGGCTGAATCCGGGCCGCCGGATAACCCCGGGCCGCCACGGGCGGATTTTCAAAGATTCTTTCGACCACCGCCTCCTTACCGGGGCCGGAGACCAGGAAGATCACGTTTTTCGAAGCATTGAGGGTCGGGATGGTCAGGGTCAGGCGCCCGACGTCCGGCTCGGCCCCCGGCGGCGGAACGGCCGGGACCACCCGGCGTTTGGCCTCGAACAGGGCTTCGCTTTCCGGGAACAGCGAAGCGGTGTGGCCGTCCGGACCCAGCCCCAGCAGGGCCAGGTCGAAACCGGGGAACGGCTGGTCGGGTCCGCACCCAAAAAATTCCTCCAGCGTTTTTTCATATCTTGCGGCCGCCTCTTCCGGCGGAACGACTTCCCCGGGCATGCGGTGGATGTTTTCTTCCGGCACGGGGACCACCGAAAGAAACTTATCCCTTGCCAGGCGAAAATTGCTGTGGGCATGGTCCGGACTCACGCATCGTTCATCGGTCCAGAAGAGGTGGACCCTTTTCCAGGGAACCCGCTCGCTGAACAGCGGCTGGGCCAGGGCTTCGTACAGCTTTTTGGGGGTGCGCCCGCCGGACAGGGCCAGGGTGAAGAAGCCTTGTTGGTTGACGAAATCACGAGTGGCCTCGACGATGAACCAGGCCGCGGCCCCGGACATTTCCTCATTATTCTTGAAACGGCGAATCTCCATCTCAGGCTCCCCAAATCGCGGTGTCGGCGATCAACTTTTTGGTTTCTTCGGGACCCCAGGTCCCGGCCGGATAAATCCGCAGCCGCCCGCCGGGATCGCGGCATTGCTCGCAGGCGGCGATGACCGGCTTCATGAAGGCCCAGGTCAGTTCCACGCCGTCCTGGCGCCAAAACAGCATGTGGTCGCCCTGAATGCAGTCCAGCAGGGCCTTTTCATAAGCGTCCAGGACCGGACCCTCATAGTTATAAAGATAATCGAATTCCATGCGCACCGAACGCAGGCAGACTATGGCTCCGGGATTCTTGGTCTGGAAGGTCAGATGAATGGTCTCTTCGGGCTGGATGCCCAGGGTCAGTTGGTTGGCGGTGATATTTTCGGCCAGAACGTGGCGGAACATGGAATGAGGCACCCGCTTGAATTTGATGACCATCTTGGTCAGCTTGCGGGGCAGTCTTTTGCCCGAGGTCAGGAAAAAGGGCACCCCCTGCCAGCGCCAATTGTCCACCAAGACCTTCATCATCCCGAAAGTCGGCGTGACCGAGGCCGGATGAACGCCCGGCTCCGTCCGATAGCCCTGGACCGCCTGTCCGTTGACCGTCCCCGGTCCATACTGCCCCAGCACTAAGTAATCGTCGAGGTTTTCCACCGGAAAAGGCCGAAGAGACCGGAACAACTTGACCTTTTCGTCCCGGACCCGTTCCGCGTCGAAATGGGAGGGCGACTCCATGGCCGACAGGGCCAGAAGCTGGAGCATGTGGTTCTGGAACATGTCCCGGAGCACCCCGGCCTGCTCGTAGTAACCGGCCCGGTGCTCCACCCCGAGGGTTTCCGCGGCGGTGATGCTGACCAGGTCCACGTAACGCCGG
>Ga0209270_1002723_pt1 | contig 17462 bp, 15 predicted proteins | sample MTBAKSrepl1MetaG_FD_187456 | JGI IMG/M metagenome (GOLD analysis project Ga0209270, IMG submission 187456) | Enrichment culture microbial communities from Arthur Kill intertidal strait, New Jersey, USA, that are MTBE-degrading - MTBE-AKS1... | ecosystem: Environmental > Aquatic > Marine >...
TATACAATGGGACCTACCAAAAGGTCTTCGAAAAGTACAAAAATGGCCAGCTTCCACTTTAGCCATCAATTTTTGTTAACAAACCGGTAATGCTCCCGTTTCTACAGGATGTCTTACGGCTTCTGAGTAGTCAACCACCAGGGTGCGGATGTTGCGGCGTTTCAGGAAATCCAGGGCCGCGCGTATCTGGGCGTTAAAAATTTGAACCAGGCGGTCGTCAGGCAGGTTGCCGCCCTTTTCCCCCCGGTGCGCGAGCATGGCGGTCTGGGACCGGAGGACCTCGTCCATGGGGCGGGTCATGAAGATGACCCGGTAGGTCAGGTCCGGCCGCAGGCCGGTCAAAAGTGGGGCCATGATCTTGACCGCGCTGCCTTGGGCCTCGGGAAGCCAGGATGCATCTTTATGGAGGCGCTTGACCGGCTCGTATTCGAAATAGCCTTTGGGGTTGTCCGGATCGGCCGGCCGGCGGTCGTCGGTCAGCAGCGGCAGGCCGCCAGCCTGAAGCATCTGCATCATCATGGAGGTGCCGGAGCGGGGGAGCCCGGAGACAATGATGATGGTTTGGGAGAGGTCCAGGGGTTGGGTTTGGAAAGTGGTGCCTTCCGGGAAAATCCCTCCTTTAATACGAAATGGGCGAGAGGAAGCGGATTTGGGGCTTGGGGGGGAAGAGGATTGCTTGGCGGAGGGGGTTGCCGTGTCCGGGGATTGGGTTTCGATGAGCTGGCCGGCCGGGTTTTCCTTACGAAGGGCGCGAATGCGTGCTGCGGCGTCGCGGGCGAGTTGCCGGTGCTCGTCGGCCTTGTGGGGCATGATCAGGCGCTTTCGGTAGATATAGGCCAGCCGGCGATGGGCCTCGGGGAAATTGGGGTTCTGGGCAACGGCCACCTTGAGGGCCTCGAGGGCCCGGGGAAGCTGCCCCAGCCGGTGCAGGGCCGCGCCCAGCAGGAAATGTCCCATGGGGTTGTGAAAGAGCAGCCCCACGGATCTGAGGGCCGCCTCGGCCGCGTCCTGGTTGCGCTTCTGCGGCAAACAGGCCTGGGCAAGGCCCCGGTAGGCCTCGGCGCTATCCGGGTCCAGGTCCAAGGCCTTGTTGAAACAGGCCTCGGCGTCGGCCCACCGCTTCATCTCCAGGTAGACGGCCCCCAGTTTCAGGTGCAGGTCCGGCCGCGAGGGATCGGCCTCTTCGGCCCGCTTGAGATACACCAGGGCCTGTGCCTCGTCCCCTTCTGCAAAGAGAAGGGACCCCATCAGATAGGCCATGGCATAGGGGTTGAACCCGGCCCGGGCACGCAGATCGCTCACGCGCCGCTGTTCCGCTTCCGTGAAATCTCCCGGCTTTTTGTCTTTGTGTTCTTCGGAAAAGGCCTTGAGTTGCTCCCGGGCCTTCCGCGCGGCCGCCTCTTTTCGCGCAAAGACCGCTTCCAGCAGGGTCCGGGCCTCCTCGATTCGGCCCAGGGCCTGCAGACAGGCGACCAGGTGCGTGCCGAAGCGGTGCTCATCGGGCCATTTTTCAATGAGTTTTTCGAGGATGGGCACGGCCTCCACATGAAGCTCCGCATCCATGTAGGCCCGGGAGAGGTTGTAGTCCAGTTCCCGCACAGTCTGGGCCACGGCCTCTTCCTGGTCTTCGGAAGGCGCCTCGATGTACCCCAGGGCCGCTAATTGTAAAATGGCCTCCCGGGCCTCCATGGGGTCGATGCGCGTCCCCTTGGGGTGCATGCCGGCGTTGCCCGGTTCCGTATCCCAACTGGGGATGGCGATAATGTCGGGCGGGGTTTCAAAGGCATTCAAGAGCGGTTTGCCGTCCATGTCCTGGCCCACGGGAAGCCCCATGAGGGTGAGGAGCGTGGGGGTCACATCCAGGAGACTCGCCCCGTAGATACGTTCGTCTTTCAGAATCCCCGGTCCCTTCAGGGCGAAGACGCCGTAGTGGCGGTGCTGGGCCGCGGGGCCGGCCGGTTCCCGGGGAATGTGCCGAGGCCGCAGATGGTCGGGCTGAAAGCCGTGGTCCGACACCAGCATCACCCAGGCGTCGTCTCCCGCGGCGTCCAGGAGCCGTCCCAGGATAAAATCGTGCATGATGTAGCCGGACCGCACCACCTCCCTGTAGATCTCGAAATCCGCTTCATCCACCCAGGAAAGCCGCGGGGGGTGATACTGCATGAAGGCGTGGCAGAAGTGGTCAATGCCGTCGAAATAGACCGCGGCGAATTCCCAGGGTTCATGGTGCAAAATGGCGAGGATGGCCTGTTCGATGGAGAGGTTCTCGGCGATGATTTTGGCCAGGGTGGCCAGCCGTCTGTCCTTTTCCTGATCGATCTTGGCGGCGTTGGGCACAAAGGGGAGGATGTGGCCTTCCTTCAGGTCCTGAGGATGGACCCGCAGCTCGGCCAGGTTCCGGGCGATGCGCTGGGGGTGCACGCTTCCCGGCTGCAGGGGCCAGGGCTTGTCTTTGGGGCCAACTGCCTGCTGATAGTGGTTGGACACCATGACCCCGTCGATGGGCTCGACCGGGTGGGAGGGCCACCACCCCACGACCACGCACTTGCGGTCCACCTGGCTCAGGATGTTCCAAATGGCCTTGGTGCGCCGGCTGATGTTGGTGATAGGCCGAATGCCGCCGGCGTGGGGGTCCGGCTCGGTGAAGCCGTAGATGCCGTGCTTGAAGGGCCGCTTGCCCGTGGCGATGGAGGTCCAGAGCATGGGGGAGAGATCGGGATACAGGGTGGCGAGATTTCCCATGACCCCGGTATTGACGAGCCGCTCCAGGTTGGGCATCTTTCCAGCATCCAGAAGGGGGGTGATGACCTTCCAGTCGGCCGCGTCCCAGCCGACGAGGAGGATTTTATGGGTTTGCATAGTCAACCGCGATATATAATTTCCTTCAGGTAAACCCCCGGCTATGCCGGTGGACTATTAGAGTTTGACATTTCCGGGAGTGAATGAAAACCTCTCTAAATGTGAACCGTTCACAGCACACAAGAAGAGAGGTTTAAAATTAATGATGTAAAGAGTTTAAGCCATACCAAGTGGGAATGCAAGTCTCTTGTCGCCTGGATCCCCAAGTATCGGAAGAAAGAGATCTATGGTGACTTAAGGTTCCATCAAATGGGATTGGATATATCAAGTGCAAGAGTGCCATTCAGGCTGCAAGAACAATAGCCGCAACCATCAAGAACCATTCTACTTCAGCAGAGCATCTCTGCGCTCTCTGAGTGCTCTGTGAGAGATCCCGCTCTCCGTGCCAATCATCCATCCTAATCATCCCTTTTTTCATTCCGGCATCCCGACACTGGATTATTCTACATCCACTTCGACCGCATCGATCCACGTCACGTCCGGCTGACCGTTGACACGATCATCCACCGCCAGATAAAAGGCATACCATCCGGGAACCAGTGGGAAATCGACCACTTCCAAGGGGGCCACGTCGGCAAGCGGCCCTACAGCGGCTGGGGCCATACCTATGCTCCACCCCTGCGCCCCATAGGAATACCAGCCAAAGGGCGTATGGGCCGCGACCCAGTATTCCACCGGAGTCCCGGCATGGTCCCCGGCCTGCACCGCCACCTTCACGGATACCGGCTTGTTTTCAGCGGCGGTTGCCGATTCATCGCGATCCCCGGCCTGGATATTGGCCACACCCGGCCAGGCAGACACCGGCCCGTGGAAGGTCTTCACCCCCGCTGTGTCGATATCCTCCAGTTGGTAGAAATAGGTCGTCCCTGGCGCCACATCCCAGTCTTCATAGGCATATTCGGCCCCCCATGAAGGTCCTCCCTCGGCCGGAATCACCGCGTCCGTGATGCGGGCATAATCGCCGTCCGCCCTGTTCCCCCGCCAAATGTGAAACCCGGCGGTGTCGATCTCCGTGGCCGTATTCCATTTGAGCTGCACGAAATCCTCGAATCCTTTGGCTGTGAATGAAACCAGGTCCACCACCAGGGGCCCGTCGAGCTCCACATAATAGGACGGGGAGCTGTTCTGAAAATGGATGTACCCAACGTTTTCGGCCCAGGCATAGCCGTTGAATTTGCCGTCCCCATCCATGGTTACCTGGCTGTTGGTGGAATCGAAGTTGATCCACCCCGCGTTCTCGCTCCAGGCATATCCTGAAAGGGCGCCGGTGCCGCTGTCCCGGTTCACACCGTAGTTGGTCTGGTCGCTGTTAGGGTACTGCGGCGGCGTCCCGCTCGGACCGGCCGTGCCGCCCAGCTTGATCCACCCGATGTTCTCGGCCCAGACATATCCGGCGAGGTAGGTGGGGGCAACCGTAACGCAAGCATTGGACGCATGCCAGTTGGTCCATCCCACATTCTCGGACCAGGCATACTTGTTGGTAGTGGAGATATTGCAGTCGACGGCCCAGGCCCGCTGCAGGGCCAAACAGGTAACGCACATGAGGCAGAGAAGCACCCATCGCACGATGATATGACGATTTCTTTTCATTGAGATCTCCCTTTCCGATTGAAATCGGTTTGCTTTTGTTTCCCCAACCTTGAACCTTAAACCTCGGAACCCATGTTCATGATAAAAGCCTCACGGATAAAAACTCTAATGACAAGCGGCGAATCCACATCCCCCGCGATTTGCAGTTTCAAACCGGTAACGCCGGATGCCATCCTGGCGTCTTCATCCATGACCTGCATAAACGCGCCCACCTGCATCAGCAAAATGGAATCACCCGCCAGGTGTTTCAGCTCACCGCAGCGGGATGTCAGTTTTTGAGAGAACACCAATTTTGCCACCTTACAAAATGCCGAGGGCAGGGGGAGACCCCCTGCACCTCTACCCTGTGAACTCCATGTCCGCAGGACCATTTCACCGGGGCCCGTCAAAGGTCCAGAGGATCAAAGCTTCTATTGTCCTCCGCGAACAGGCCACACATAGTTCGTGCTGGTCTTACCGTCGACGTTGACGAAGCCGTTCTGCAGGGACACGCGCCACGCGTAGCCAGTGGAGAGCGCGTACGTCGAACTCGACCAGTAGTCGCCCCACACCACGCCGGTAAAGGGATGCCCCAAAGGCAGCGCAGGATCATGTTGAGACATGTCCAGCAGGCTCTCCAGTTCGTATCGGTTCGGGAGGCGCCAGTCATAATACCCCCCGTGTTCAAGGCTGTTGCAGGAGGTGAGGGCACTTGCCCAGGTCCTGCTTCCAGCCAACAAGTTCGCATTAATCACCCATTGCAAACCGGTCAAATTGTCAACGGCTGTAACCGGAGAACCAGTCTCACAGTCAACTGCCGCTTTGCTTTCATCACAGCACGTCCACCGCGTACTTGGCCAGGAAACGCCCTTTTTATAGTACCCATCATCATAGTCGGCATAACGTGTGGTTTGTCCGGTCTCGGCGGGTCTTGAACTGGTCAAAGCCCGGTTATACACCTCTGTAAGGGTATGCCCGGTACTGGCCGGACCTGACGAGGGCTCATGAAAGGCATCCGATCGTGGAGCGTTCGTTGTTCCTTCGTTGATGAGATTGTAGATATCCTCCAACGTGTTCATGGCGCCCCCACCGGCTGTCGCGGGGTCGCCCCCTCCAGATATATCCCCCGCCCACACAGCCGTCGCACCTAAACAAAACACAACTCCGAACAACAATCCCTTTAGAAACCTCATGATTCTCCTCCTTCTTCATTGAATGGTATGTCGAGCGGGGATAACCGCAACCAAAACGTTCTTGCCCTCCCGTCATTCTCGAGTTCCGCTCCCCGGTCAGAGGGCATTTTCAAACATGATCATCCAATCCAAGAGCCACCGCTAACGCCTGATTGAGCATCTCGATCTTGGTCGGCCCGAGCGTACCAATAAAATGCGTCAGGGATGGTTTGCGGATACTGATCAGTTCATCACACAGGCTCGGGGATGCCATTTTTGCGCAGAATGGCGGCAAAATGGTGGCAGGGAAAGAAAAAGGGGCTTCGTCATAAGACGCAACCCCTTGAAATTGTTGGAGGCGGCAACCGGATTCGAACCGGTGAATAACGGTTTTGCAGACCGCTGCCTTAGCCTCTTGGCTATGCCGCCGGTGTTATCGATTATGGAGCGGGAAACGGGACTTGAACCCGCGACAATCACGTTGGCAACGTGAGGCTCTACCAACTGAGCTATTCCCGCACACTTTTTATTTTACAACACGGTTATGCTTTGTCAACAAAAAATCGCGTCCCGGGCTTGGGGGTCCTGAAAGCCTTGCACCTCGAAGCCTGTCCCTCGCATACCCGCATCTGCGTCATAAAGCCCTGTTCTCCGTCTCCTTGCCCCTTTCCGGCAGATCCCGGGGAAGGGGCTGATCGAGCTGGTCTTTCAGAAAATCAATGATGTCGGCCGTAGGCTTTCTTTTATCAACAAAAAGGTGGCATTCCCCTCTGATGGTGCACATGCCCCCCTTCAGCTTCAGGCCCGCGGCCTCGAGTATATCGTAATGGATCTGGATCCCCTGTGCCGCGGCCATATTCTCCAATTCGGTCAGACGCCTTTGCAGCGCCGGGGAAGGGCCTTTTCGCTTCTTTTTCGTTTTCATATGCGCTTATGGATTTCAAAGTGTTGACGAGGGCCGCATCATACCGTATAGATCATCGCAAGGCAAGCGCTGGGAGCGGTTGAGGGGTTCTCATTTGCCCTGGCGCACCGCGTGCCTCTCCTGCCCTTTTTGCGGACTGTTCAGAAAGGAGTTTGATTTTGTCCTCGCACTTCGAATCCATAGACCAGGTGATGGACGAGCTGTCCGGATCCCACTATATCGCAGATCGCGCCCTGGCCACCGTCCTCTTCCTGGCTCACCGGCTCGAAAAGCCCCTCTTTTTGGAGGGAGAGCCGGGCGTCGGCAAGACAGAGGTGGCGATCGTTATGTCGCGCCTCTTCGGAACGGAACTGATCCGGCTTCAGTGTTATGAGGGGCTGGACGCCTCCACGGCCCTCTACGAATGGAACTATCCCAAGCAGCTCCTCCATATCCGCCTGGAAGAAGAGCGCAACACGGAAAAAGAGGCCATCGAGCATCTCATCTACAGCCCCCGGTTTCTCATTCGCCGCCCCTTGCTGGAGGCCATATTGAGATCCGAAGAAAAGGCCCCGGTTCTCCTCATCGACGAGATCGATCGTTCAGATGAGGAATTCGAGGCATTTCTTTTAGAGGTCCTGTCCGATTTCCAAATCACCATCCCTGAGATAGGGACCATCAAGGCCAAAAAAAAGCCGCTCGTGGTGGTCACCTCCAACCGGACTCGGGACGTCCATGACGCCCTCAAGCGGCGGTGTCTCTACCACTGGATCGACTACCCCTCTTTTGACAAGGAATACCGGATCCTGATGACCCGACTCCAGGGCATCGAATCCCGTTTTGCGGAACAGGTGAGCCGGTTCATGCAGAAGGCCAGGACCGTGGATTTCCTGAAAAAGCCCGGCGTTTCCGAGACCCTGGACTGGGGCAGGGCCCTCATGACCATGCACAGGTCCTATCTGGACGAGGCCGTGGTCCTGGAGACCATGGGGTGTTTTCTCAAGTACCAGGAAGATATCCGGCGGTTCAGGGAAGAGATCTGGGCCGATCCGGGAGAGCGGGCCGAGTACCTCGGCAGTCGAGGGCGAACGGGTAAATGACAGGCGATGAAACAGGCCTGGCCAGCAGGGTGATCGGGTTTGCCCATTTTCTCAAGGGCCGGGGCTTTAAGGTCTTTCAAAGCGGCGTCCATGATGCCCTAAGGGGCCTTGAAATGATATCCATAGAGGATAAGAGAGATTTTTTTCATGTCCTCCGGGCCAATCTGGCCGTCACCGATCTGGAATGGGTCCAGTTCAAGGCCCTTTTTGATCAGTTCTGGGATCAGGCAGTGCCCCTTAAAAAACCGTCCGCGGACAGGCCGGAACCCCTGCCCAAGGCCAGGACATCCGCTGAAGATGGGGAATGCCTCGCTGATGCCGCTTCGCAGACCTCCATAGAAATCGATCCAAACGACGAAAAAGAATGGCTGGAAGGGATCGCCTACAGCCCGGTATCCGCGGTCCGCAAAAAGGACCTGAGTTGTTTTGACCAGGCGGATATCCCCGTGGCCAGGCTCGCCCTCAGGCAGATGACGGCCCCCTTCAAGATCGAGACCTCGAGGCGCAAAAAGAGAGGCCGACACGAGGGCGACCTAGATTTTCGCCGCACTATCCGCCGCTGCCTCAAGACAGGGGGAACGCCTTTCACTCTCTTTTACAAGGAAAAGAAAAAGCGGCTCAGGCGGCTGGTGATCCTGGCGGATGTGAGCGGGTCCATGGACCGATACGCCAGGTTCGTCATGCCCTTTCTTTTGGGACTGAGGGAAATCGGATCCAGGGCCGAGGTCTTTGTCTTCTCCACCTCCCTCACTTGTGTCACATTTCTCATCCGCCGCCTGAGCCTGGAAAAGGCCCTGGAGCGAATCGCCGACCAAGTCCCTGACTGGTCCGGGGGCACCCGCATCGGTTACTCACTCCATCAATTCAATCAGGCCTACGCCGGCCGGCTGTTGAACCGCAGGACCGTGGTAGTCGTGCTGAGCGATGGATGGGACTTGGGCGGGAAAGACCTGCTAAGGCGGGAGATGGCCTTTCTGAGCCGGAGGACCCATGCGGTTCTGTGGCTCAATCCCCTAACAGCAGATCCCGACTATGAACCCCTCTGCCGGGGCATGAAGACCGCCCTCCCCTACATCGACCATCTCCTTCCGGCCAACAGCCTTCAGAGTCTCCAGCGGGTCGCCCGTCTTCTCTCCAGGGCGATGGTTCACTGATCCGCCCCCTCCACAATCACCTCCATCCCTTCCGGGGGGACAAACTGGAAAAACCCATCTTCAAAGTCCTTCTTCTCAGACAGGGAGCCCAGGGTGAAGCGGGTGATGGTCCCCAGGGCATTAAAAATGTCTATGGAATGGATTTGATAATCTTGATCTGCAATCACCCGTATGCGGTCAATTTCCTCCCAGGGAGGGTCCGGAATGAGCTCGATTTCGTATTCTCCAGACCCATCTTCCTGATTGAGGACCACTTCAAAACTGTCTTTCACATGGGCAAGGCCCCGGAAGATGTCGCTCAACAGGCGCAGTTCCTTTCCAAACCGGTCGGCGGGATATTTATAGGCGCATTTCTTTTCAGGGATGACCCACCAGAGGGTATGGCCATCGGCGATGATCGTCTCAGGTCTGGGCCTTTCCTGGTCCAGTCTCAGAAAATGGGGATGCTTAAAATAAATCGCGCCCGAGGCAAGATCCCCTTTGACCTGACCACCCAGCATGGTCATGGACCGGGTGACGACCTCCCGGGTGTAGGGCACGGAAAGACCGGGGAGGGGGCCGTAGGTCTTGCGGATCCCATCTAAAATCGCGCTCAGGCCCTCGTCGGCCAGGCAGATGTCCTGAAATCCTAACGGCATCGCAACCAGCGCAATCAAAAGTACCTTACTAATTGTTTTCATTAGATTATTCCGCCTTTCTGCCATAAACGTCCCTGGGCCTTACACCGTCTGAAGGACCCACGATCCCCTGTGATTCCATGACCTCGATCATGCGGGCAGCACGGTTGTACCCGACCCTCAATTTGCGCTGGAGCATGGAGATGGAGGCCTGGCCTGTCTTGGAGACCAGGTCAACGGCCTCCTCATATTTCTCATCCAGTTCCAGGTCCTCTTCCGCGCCTTCTTCCTCGCCGGAGATGTGAGAAGCAATGGTCGCGTCATAATCAGGCTTTTTCTGGGCCTTCAGGAAATCGGTGACCGCCTTGACCTCCTCCTCGGACACATAGGCCCCGTGAATTCGCATGAGCCGACCCACGCCGGGCGGCATGAAGAGCATGTCCCCTTCCCCCAGCAGGTGCTCTGCGCCGTTGGTGTCCAGTATCGTTCTTGAATCCACCTTGGAGGAAACCTGAAAGGAGAGCCGCGTTGGAAAATTGGCCTTGATAATCCCGGTCAGCACATTGACCGAGGGCCGCTGGGTGGCAATGATCAAATGGATCCCCGCGGCGCGGGCCATCTGGGCCAGACGGGTGATGGCCTCCTCCACCTCCTTGGACGAGACCATCATCAGATCTGCCAGTTCATCAATGATAATAATGACGTATGGAAGGGTCCGGTCAACTCCTCTTGAGGCGTCCCCGGCCTGGGGTTTTGCCTCGCCCACGATCTTGCGGTTGTAGGTCTCGATATTTCGCACGCCCCTGTCCGACAACAGCATGTAGCGCCTCTCCATCTCTTCAACAGCCCACCGAAGGGCCTTGGTGGCTTCCTTGGGCTGGGTCACCACCGGATGGAGGAGGTGGGGGATGTCCTGATAGGTGGAAAGCTCGATCCGTTTGGGATCGATCATGAGAAACCGCACCATGTCCGGCGACATCTTGAACAAAAGGCTCTGGATCATGGTATTGATGGAAACGCTCTTTCCTGTTCCGGTGGCCCCTGCCACCAGGAGGTGGGGCATTTTCGTCAGGTCCGCAACCACCGCGGTCCCGGTGATGTCCTTGCCCAGAGCGATAGCCAGTTTGTGCTTGGAATTCTGGTAGGTGGGGCTGGAGAGGATCTCTTTCAAATAGACCGCCTCCCGCTGATTGTTGGGAATCTCGATGCCGATGGCGGCCTTGCCAGGTATGGGGGCCACGATCCGAATGCTCTGGGCCCTGAGGGTGAGGGCCAGATCGTCCGACAGATTGGCCACCTTGCTGATCTTGACCCCAGGCGCCGGCTTGTACTCATACATGGTAATAACCGGGCCGGGCAGTATCTCAACTACCTCCCCTTCCACCCCGAAGTCCGCCAGCTTTCTCTCGAGACGCCGGGCGTTCATCTCCAGGGTTTCCCTCTGTATATGTATATTTTTCTGCTCAGGCGGATCCCGCAACAGATCCAGGTCCGGCAGCTTGAACGCCCCGGCCACATTCATAAAGGGGAATCGCTCCTGCTGAGGAGGGGGATCCTCCTTCGGTTTCGGATCCACAATGGTCACCTTGGGCCTGGATGCAATCTGGTGGTGAGCCGCCCTGGTCTTTCGGGTCCGTTTCTTCCGCTCCCGCACCTTTGTTATGACACCGTTAATCCGCCTCAGGATCCCCAGAACAACCAGGCCCAGCCTGGAAAAAACCCTTCCCAGGGAAAGATGGGTGACCAGCATGAGCGAAACTATGAAAAGCGTCGCGAGAAAGACATAGGCCCCGAATTGGTTCAACGCGCCTTTGATCCATGCAGACACATGGATCCCCACCAGACCCCCGGCTGCCAGGGCCCCTCCCCGGAAGGTCGCCTCCCCGGGAAACTGGAGGCTGAGGAGCGCGGAGAAAGAGGCAAGCAGGATGAAGACGGCAGTGAGATTTAGAAAAGGAGATGCGATGGTGCGGCCTCGAAAGGCCATAAAGGCCAGGGCAAGAAGGGTCAATGGCAGCCAGAAGGAGGAAAACCCCAGCAGATCAAAGAGGATGCCGGCCATATGAGAGCCGACGGTCCCGAAGAGGTTGTGGGCCTTGCCCACGGACCCGGTCACATTCCAGAACAACCTGTCTTCGGGATGGTATGAGAGAAGACTGCCTGCAAAAAGAACGGCCAAGAGGAGCAATACAAGGCCTGAAATCTCCCTTTTCAGTGGGTGGGCCGGCCTGGCCGGCCCGCCCTCGGCATGGGACTTGCGGTTGGAATGATTCTTTTTGGACTTCATTTCTCTAAATCCCAATAATCACCGGCGTAATGAGAGGGCTTCGTTCGATCACATGATAGAAAAACCGCTTCAGTCTCCTCCCTATTTCCGCTTCTACGGCACGGCAATCCATGGGCGCTGGGCGTTGCAGTTCATCCAGCACCTCTAACACGATGCATTCGGCATCTTCAAGGATAAACCTCCCCTGCTCTTCAAACACAAAGCCACGCGAGATGATCTCTGGCCCATAAATGGTCTCTCCTGTTTCCGCATCCACGATCAGGAGGATCACCACCATTCCGTGTCGGCTCAGTTTTCGCCTCTCCCTCAGGACAATCTCGCCGATATCCCCGACGCCCTTCCCGTCCACCAGGATCTTGCCCGTGGCCACAGGGCCTTCCACCCTCATCCGTCCATCTTCCAAACAGATGACGTCCCCGTCCTGGGCGATCAGGACGCGTTCCTCGGACATCCCCATATCCAGCGCGATCTGGGCGTGTTTTACCAGATGCCGGTATTCCCCGTGGATGGGCACAAAATAGCGCGGCCTGACCAGGCTCAGCATGCATTTCAGCTCTTCCTTCTTGGCATGGCCGGAGGTGTGGATGTCGGACACCCTTTCGTAAAGCACGTCCGCGCCCAGACGGTAAAGGCGGTTGATCACAGAGGTGATGGCCTTTTCATTGCCCGGAATGAATCTGGATGACAGGATGATGGTATCGCCCTTTTTTATCTCAATTCCCTTGTGCCTCCGCTGGGCCATGCGGGTCAGGGCGGACATGGGCTCTCCCTGGCTCCCCGTGGTGACCACCACAAGCCTGTGGTCCGGAAACTGGCCGATCTGATTCTCGCTGATTTCAATATCCTCCGGGAGGTGGATAAACCCCTGTTGCACGGCGATGCCAACATTGGTTACCATGCTTTTTCCGTTGAAAACCACCTTGCGGCCAAATTTCTCCGCAAGTGAGATCACCTCCTGGATCCGTGTGATATTGGAAGCAAAGCTGGCAACGATCAGCCTGCCCATGGAGTGTTGGAACAGGTCTTCCAGGGTCTTCTTGACGTCTTTTTCGCTGAGGGTGTATCCCTCTTTTTCGGCATTGGTGGAATCGGAGAAAAAGACCAGCACCCCCTTTTCGCCAAAATGGGCAAAGCGGATCAGATCTGTAAACTGGGCATCCACAGGCGTGGGGTCGATCCTGAAATCGCCGGAATGGAGCAGGGTCCCCTCGGATGTTTTTATGGCAAGGCCCACCCCATCCACAATGCTGTGATTTACCTGGATATACTCCACCTCGAAGGGACCGATTCGGGTGATGTCGCCAGACCTGATGCGGCGAAGGTCGAGCCGATCAACCAGATAATGCTCTTTGAGCTTTTCTTGCAACAAAGCCAGGGTAAACCCGGTTCCGAACACGGGCACGGAAAAGTGTCTGAGAAAAAAGGGGACAGCGCCGATGTGGTCCTCATGGCCGTGGGTGAGAACAATGCCTCTGATCTTCTCCTGACGTTCCTTCAGGTAGGTGAAATCAGGGATGACAAGATCAACGCCCGGCATATAGTCGTCCGGGAACATGAGGCCCGCATCAATCACCAGGAGATCAGGACCTTGTTCCACAACCATCATATTGAGGCCGATCTCCCCCAGCCCACCCAGAGGTATTACCTTGACCATCTCTTCTCCTCGGCATCCGTCAGGCAGGCCGGGGTAAAACGATCCGGCATCCTGATGATAGATTTGCCTTGTTGCGCAGGCAAGTCAATTATGCTTTTTTAACAGCAGCTTAACCCTTTAATCCCTTCCCGTCAATAGGGAATGATCGCTTTCTCATGCCGCACATAAAGACGGCGAGCCGCAAAGGGTTAAAATTACATAAATGCCTTTGACCTGCATCTTTTTATTATGCTATGAAAATTAGAAATGCACAATTCAAGTTTATCCCCTGAACCCGAGACAAGGAGGTTAAAGAGAATGGCAGGAATCAACAAGGTGATTTTGGTTGGCAGGCTGGGAAAAGATCCTGAGGTAAAATACACTCCTGACGGTGTGGCGGTGGCTGTTTTCCCGATCGCTACGTCTATTGAATGGAAAGACAAAAATACAGGTGAAAAAAAGGAGAAAACCGAGTGGCATCGAATTGAGGCATGGAGACGTCTTGGAGAGATATGTGGGGAATACCTGCACAAAGGCAAACAGGTATACATAGAGGGAAGGCTGCAAACAGATTCATGGGAAGACAGCGATGGAAATAAGCGTTACGCAACAAAGGTGGTCGCGCGCGAAATGCAAATGTTGGATTCCCCGACAAAAGCTGAAAGAGGAGACTTCCAAGGTCAGCAGCCCCCCATCGAGGAACCCACCAACCTCCCCGAGGACGATATCCCATTTTAGGGGAGACCCCCGTTTGCTCCGATTCGCAGGGGTCTCTTTATGCCTCGCCCTCTGATTTCTTGTCGTTGTCGTTGGGGGCGGGGATCTCCTCTTTCGCCTCGTTGGTCGCCTTCTTGAAATTCTTGATCCCCTTGCCGATTCCGCTGCCGATCTCAGGCAGTTTGCCTGCCCCAAAAATAATCAGAATAATGATCAAAATGATGATCAATTCCGGCATGCCGATACCAAACATAGCGCTACCTCCCACATAAAAAGCCCCGCTCTGGCTTCCTTCGCTCGGGGGCTGATTCTCTAAGGTTATCTTTTGACTTATTCCGCGATTTTATTGAAATCAAAAGAATTTCTAAAGTTGTCAATGGAGCGCTGGTAGTTAAGCCAAGACCTCCATAGTTCGAGCCATTCCTGGTTGTGCCAGAAAACCTCAGCTTCCAAAGACCCTTCTTGAGAGGCCTTTTGAAATGCCTCGAATTCAGTCCGGCAGCTCTCGCAAAGAGTGAATTCGGTCGGGGAGGATGGCTTCGGCGGATTGGATGAATCAGATCGGTCGATATGCCGGTTGCACATGGCGCATTTATATTGGCACGCGGAGCATTGAAGGACACGCTGAACGGCCTGAAAACGATCGCGATACTCCTCTGCCTGTTCTTTCCGCCTTTTGTGCTCAAGTCGAGCTGTGATGTTGAGGACTTTTTCCATTGGCTGCCCGCCGGGTTCATAAAGATATGTTGTCAATCAACATAACATCATCTACTGAATGAGTCAAGACAGCTCCATGCCAAGATCAGGCTTTTTTCATGACCTCCTGCACTGTCTTGCCGAGGGTCCCCAAATCCATGGCCACAGTAATCCCCGCAGACTGGAGGGCCTGGATTTTGTCCTTGGCCATGCCCTGACCTCCAGAGACGATGGCCCCTGCGTGCCCCATCCGTCTCCCCGGGGGCGCTGTCTGCCCGGCGATAAATGCAACAACCGGTTTATCAAAGGACTCCCGGATATACGCCGCAGCCTCTTCCTCGGCCGTCCCCCCGATCTCTCCGATCATCACAACGCCTTTGGTCTCGTCATCTTCCTTAAACCGTTCCAAATGGTCTATAAACGTGGCCCCAATGAGGGGATCGCCTCCGATCCCGATGCAGGTGGACTGGCCAAGCCCCACATGGGTCAGTTGATCCACCACTTCATAGGTCAGGGTGCCGCTTCTGGATATGACCGCCATGGGTCCGGGCGTGTGAATAGGACCCGGCATAATCCCGACCTTGGTCTTCCCCGGCGAGATAATCCCTGGACAATTGGGCCCGATGAGGACCGATTTCCGATTCCGCAGGAATCCGACCACCTTGACCATGTCCAGCACAGGAATCCCTTCGGTGATGCAGACAATAAGACCGAGCCCGGCAGAGGCCGCCTCAATAATGGCATCTGCTGCAAAGGGAGGCGGAACAAAGATACAGGAGACATTGACCCCGGTCTTTTCCACCGCCTGTTTAACCGTGTTGAAGACCGGGACCCCTTCAACCTCATTCCCGCCCTTGCCCGGCGTTACCCCTGCCGCCACCACCGTCCCGTATTCCATCATCCGTTTGGTATGAAACGCGCCTTCGCGGCCGGTAATGCCCTGCACAACAACCCTGGTATGCTCATCAACCAATATGCTCATGATATCGCGCCCTGCTCTTAATCCACCCCATCCCCGGATGACGCGGATGCCCGCCTCCCGATTCAATTATTCCAGCATCCCTCAATCCCGAATTTCCCAACGCGGCCTGACGGCCGCAACCAAATAGGTTTCGCCCCCATCCCACAAGCCCACAAGCCTTATTCGCGCCCGTGGGGGTTTCTGCCCAAGGGCTGCAATAAAATGCGTTCCGATCGTTCGGCGACCGCCCTGGCTCGGGATACCGTTTATTGAAGGCAGCAAGGAATCCCTATCGACCCGCCTGAGTCGCCTCACTCGCATGGCGGGCAGGTGAAAGACTGTCCTTGGGGCTTAAACAGACTGTATTTTAAAGCCCTGCTGCCGTCCCCACGAGCTGTGTTCGGTTTTTGCAGCCCTTGGGCAGAGAGCCCCACGGGCAAACTTCTTCGCACGTCGAGGAGAAGTTGAAACGCCCTAAGGGCCTAATTCTTGAGCCCTTTTTCAGAAACCTGCCTGGCCACGAGGGCCGCTGCCTCGGCCAGATCTTTGGCCACAAAGAACTTCAAACCGGAGTCCTTGAGGATGGCCCGGCCCTCCTCCACATTGGTCCCCTCCATCCTGACGATCAACGGGACCTGGATCCCTGTTTTCCGAGCCGCCGCCACCACGCCCCGGGCCAGGACGTCGCATCTGAGGATGCCGCCGAAGATATTGATCATAATGGCCTTGACGCGCTCGTCCTTGAGAATGATTTCAACCCCTTTGGTGATCATATCCTCGCTGGCTCCGCCCCCCACGTCCAGAAAATTGGCAGGTTCGGCCCCCGCCATCTTTATCATGTCCATGGTGGCCATGGCCAGGCCGGCCCCGTTGACCATTACGCCGATATTTCCCTCCAGACGAATGTAATTAAGGTGATACTTGTCCGCCATAAGTTCCAGAGGGTCTTTTTCCCGCGTGTCCTCCAACAGGAGGAGCTCCTTTTGCCGGTAAAGGGCATTGTCGTCGATATTGATCTTGGCGTCCAGGGCATAGACCTTGCGATCCCTGGTCAGGGCAAGGGGGTTGATCTCCACCAGACTGCAGTCCAGGGTCATGAATATCTTGTAGACGCTCCCCATGACCGCCATGAGGGTCCGGACGGCGCCCATGGGAAGCGGCGGGTCCACATTGTAAAGAAGATTCCTTGAATTGTGGATCATCCACCCGGCCGCGGGGTCGATGGGTTCCTTCAAAATCACTTCAGACGAGCTGGCGGCTGCCTCTTCAATGTCCATGCCCCCGGCCGTGCTGAAGATCATGGTGGGGCAGGCCGTAGAGCGATCCACAATCATGCCCAGATAGTACTCCCTGTCGATCTCGACCCCCTCCTCGATAAGGACCTGGTTCACAGGAATTCCATCGGGCCCGGTCTGCGGGGTCACCAGTCTGTTGCCGAGGAGGGCCTCTGTGGCCGTAACCACCTCGTAAGGGTACTGGACCAGGCGGATCCCGCCCCCCTTGCCCCTGCCGCCTGCATGAACCTGGGCCTTGACCACCCACGGGGGGCCGTTGATGATCTGGGTGGCCTTTGTGGCCTGATCCACCTCTGTGACCAACTGCCCGTTGGGAACGGTTATCCCGGATTTCCCGAGAATATCCTTTGCCTGATATTCGTGTAGTTTCATGATAAAATCCTGTTGTCAGACTGCCAGTTGGACCTCATCACGGGCGGAAGCCCCCGAATGCCATCTAAAGGGTCTTGTATTATCCTTCATGCGGATTGTCAAGCAGTGTTTAGACAGGGGGTGTAA
>Ga0209270_1002726_pt1 | contig 17404 bp, 15 predicted proteins | sample MTBAKSrepl1MetaG_FD_187456 | JGI IMG/M metagenome (GOLD analysis project Ga0209270, IMG submission 187456) | Enrichment culture microbial communities from Arthur Kill intertidal strait, New Jersey, USA, that are MTBE-degrading - MTBE-AKS1... | ecosystem: Environmental > Aquatic > Marine >...
TCGTCAGTTCCTTTACTGACATGGGTGTATCCCTCCTTTCTTGTTCCTGTCAGAACAATGGAGAATACACCCTTTTATTTTTTACCTCAAGATTTTTACACAGAAGATTTTACGCTACCTGTTGACTGTCGCTCAAAAAAAGGGTGTTTATAAAGACTTGCAGCAGATGATCTTAGGCGAGCATCTGGACTTCTCTGACAATTATTTTTCTGCGGTAGTATCAATGGGAGTATTTACAGAAAACCATGCACCACCGGAGTCCTTTGATGAGCTCATAAGGATTACAAAACCCGGAGGGCATATCGTCTTCAGCGTCAGGTCTGATACAGGTCTCAATAAAGTTTATCAAGAAAAGCAGGATGCGTTGCTTCGTGAAGGAAAGTGGAGGCTTGTAGAATCAACTGGAGAGTTTCAGTGTCTTCCGCAAGCAAGACCCGAGGTACTTAACCAGGTTTTTGTATATAAAGTTTCTTGAAGAAAATACATCATGTCTCTGGTACATCTCGCCGGGGCTAAATGGAAAGCTTTTTCTGCACATATGCCCTATTATTTGTTTATATAAATGCTTTTTTCCCTGATTAAACAGGGCAACTATCCAATCGGGGCAGTTTCGAACAGTTGTTAGAGGGTTTTAAGGCATGAAAGTGTTTGAAAATAAATGGTGGAGCTGATCGGGATCGAACCGACGACCTCTTGAATGCCATTCAAGCGCTCTCCCAACTGAGCTACAGCCCCACTGTATTAACAGAGTCTTCAAAATAGCATCAGATTTGAGTGATTGTCAAGCGCTCTGAGCTACTGTAAAATCTTTATAACTCATAATAGACTAAAAAAAACAGAGAAGGGATGATATATCTGAATAGATTCTTGCCGTTTGTTGCTATAGGGTTTTCCTCCCTGCTGCTCCAGATAACAATCCTGCGTCTTCTCCTATCTACATTTTCCGGGAATGAACTCGATATAGGGATAACGCTCTTTTTCTGGCTTCTGTATGTTGGACTGGGAAGTTTCACAGGAAGACGTATGAGATTCAAACATGCATTCATGCTCTCTTTTATTCTCATTGCGCTCCTTGCGCAGCCGACTGCGCTTGCAATAAAAGCGATAAGGCCATTACTTTCTCTTGAGTCAGGTGAGATAGTACCGTTTACTGCTACGATTTTTTCAACTGCCCTGACGCTGTTCCCTCTATGTTTTGTTATCGGCATCCAATTCCCGCTCGCTGTCGCATATACAGGGAGCAGGGATGCAGCAGGCAGGATCTACGGTCTTGAAGCCCTCGGCGCTTTTATCGCCGGGTTACTCTTTACATTTATTATTTCTTCAAGAATACAGTTCATGGAACTCTGTCTCTACATAGCCTGCTTCGATATCTTGATAGCGTTCTATATTGAGCGGAGGAAAATAATACCCTTTTTGTTCATCATCCCGCTCTCTTTCCATGTTATCTTCCATACGGTTGCTGTTTCTCTTCCTTGGCAGGGTCTACAGCTTTCTCAAACGATCGAATCCAAATATGGTGAGATTTCTGTTATTGAAATGAAGGGGCAATCGAGTGTCTATACGAATGGTCAGTTGCTTTTTACCTATCCGGACGTACCGAGCGAAGAGTTCAGGGCGCACCTGGCAATGACTGTACATCCTTCTCCATTAAAGGTGCTCGTAATTGGCGGTTCACCTGGTATTTTAAGGGAACTACTGAAATACCCCGTTGAAAAAATTGATTTTATTGAGATTGATCCCAGAATCGTTCAGGTATCTTTCGGTATTCTCAATGCTCAAGACAGGAAAGTAATGACAGACCCCCGGTTACACATCATCGTCGAGGATGGCAGGAGATTCATAAAGAATTTAAAGAAAACGCAATATGATCTGGTTTTCCTCAATCTCCCGCAACCTTCTACAGCGGGGATAAACAGATTTTATACATCTGACTTCTTCACAGAGGCAAAAAGGGTGTTAAAAGAATATGGCATATTGGCTTTAACCACGCTCCCGTCCACAGGGTATATGGGGAAAAGTATGCAAACAGCTAACGGATCTGTCTATAATTCACTTAGGTCTGTTTTTCAACACGTTTCAGTAACCGCAGAGGAATATGGTGGACTCTTTGCATCGCACTTTTCTCCCGATACCGATCCTGGGATATTAGAGAAAAGGTTTTTTCAGAGAGGAATCCCCGTGAAACATTTCAGCCCTTACATCTTTAGAGATGTTTTTTCTCCATTCGGAGTAGATTATGTCAGAAACAGACTCGCTCAGATAGAACGTATCAATACAGACCTTCGGCCTTCAGCGTATCTCTATAATCTCATGCTGTGGTCGGAAATTCACGGGGGGAAGATAATTACATATCTTATGAAAATAAGGGAGTGGCATATTCTTTTCTTCCTGATCTGTCTTTTCTTCCTGATCATTTTCTTAACATACAAGAGGAGAAGGCGTGTTTTGTATTACTCAGTTTTTACAACAGGATTTGCAAGCATGTCGTTTATGCTTGCAGTTGTCCTTGCATACCAGGCCTTATACGGGTACATATTTGAAATGATAGGAATGCTTACCGCACTTTTTATGGTCGGGATGTGGATAGGGACACGGATAAAAAAACGAACAGAAAAGTCACTTACCATACTCTTTTATCTGGAGCTCTTCACTGTAACCCTTGCTCTCACTGCGCCGTTCTTTTTTAAAGGGGAACTCCTTTTTTATGGAATAGTCTTCCTCGCCGGCTTATTTACCGGAGGACAGTTTACAACAGCTAATCTTTCAATGGATGCACCTGATACTGCCGGAAGGCTTTACGGGATCGATCTTATCGGTTCATGTATCGGGGCATTTGTCCCCGCTCTTATCCTGATACCCCTCTTTGGTGTCACTCAAACACTTCTGCTCATCGCTTTAATGAAGATAGTATCAGCAGCAATGATTTTGAGCTTAAGGATGGGGACATGAATGAAAGAAGACCGTACTGGAGGGAAATAGTATAGAAGTTTTATAATAAAAATATGGCAAAGACAGTACAGTGTGAGCTTTGTCCGAACGGGTGTGTATTAGATAAAGATGAAGTGAGCAGGTGCAGGACCAGGAAGAATAAGGACGGTGTTCTTTACAGTCTTGTATACGGAAAGCCCTGTGCTGTTCATGTTGATCCCATCGAGAAAAAGCCGTTTTTCCATTTCCTCCCCGGAACAACCGCCTTTTCCATAGCAACTGCAGGGTGTGTCCTAAGTTGCAAGTTCTGTCAGAACTGGCAGATATCCCAGGCAAGGCCTGAAGATACTGATACGTATGATCTGCCTCCGGACAAAGTTGTCCTGAACGCACAGTTTTACGAGTCAAAATCTATTGCTTATACCTATACAGAGCCGACGGTATTCTATGAGTACATGTACGACACAGCCATTATTGCGAGAAAAAAGGGAATAAGGAACACCATGCATTCGTGCGGATATATAAAAGAGAAGCCGCTCAGAAAGTTATCAAAATACATGGATGCTGCTGATATTGATCTAAAGGCATTTACAGAAGATTTTTATGCCAGGATATGCAGCGGCAGCCTTAAACCTGTTCTCGAATCTCTTGTTGTTTTAAAGGATGAGGGTGTCTGGCTTGAAATAACCAATCTTGTAATACCCACTCTAAATGATGACACGAAGAAGATTAAAGAGATGTGCAGGTGGATACAGAAAAACCTCGGTCCAGATGTGCCGATACACTTTTCGAGATTCGTTCCCCATTACAAACTGACAAATCTGCCACCCACACCTTTGGCTACACTTACGGATGCAAGGAATACTGCGATGGATGTCGGCCTGAGGTATGTCTACATAGGGAACATAAGACATGAGGGTGAAAGCACCTATTGCCCGAAGTGCAAAAAGATGCTTATTGAGAGGGCGGGATACGTTATCAAACAGAATAACATGTCGAATGGCAAATGCCGTTTTTGCAACGTATCTATTGCCGGTGTATGGAGCTGAAAAACAGATTTTAACAAGGATTATTTATGATAAACGTAATAGCAGAACAGATGCAGTATCATCGCTCATTCTCGGCCCGCTTTTGCGGACATCCGAGGTACAGAGTGTTCTTCGTCATAAGACGTCGAACACTCTGTAAAGCCGCTCCGATACAACATCTGCTCTGATTTATCTGGAAATTTCTGAATAATTCAGGTGAGAGGAGTTGGAGCGAGATGGATGCAGAAAAAGAATTTACACAATATGATTTCAGGATTTTAAAGAGAAGGGATTTCCTCCGGGTGTTTTTATTGGGAGGGATCTTCAGTCTCCTCAGCAGGAAGGTTGAAGCTGGACAAAGGCCTGAAGAGAAACTGAAGAAAGCTATGTTCTGGCGCAGACGGGACCCGTGACAAAAAGATCCTTTGTTCATATCATCCTCGTCATCGTATTTCTTTTCTCCTGTAACGGGACAGCTAAGGAACCTTCCGTTGCCGGTACGTTCTATCCTGCTGACAGGGAACAACTCAATGATCTTGTATCAGAATTTCTTTTAAAAGCCGGAAAAAGTTCCAATGAGCGGAGGCTTATCGCTCTTATCTCACCGCATGCAGGGTATGTCTATTCAGGCCGGACAGCTGCATTCGGATATAAAGAGATTAACGACAAGGACATAAAGAATATTATCTTAATCGGTCCGAGCCATTATTTAGCCTTCAGCGGTGCTTCTGTCTATACAAAGGGGGGTTTCAGGACACCCCTCGGCACTGTCAGGATCAATGAAAAAATTGCTGAAGGCCTTTTAAACGAAGATGCTGATGTGCGGTTTTACCCGAAGGCTTATGAGAAAGAGCACTCTCTCGAGGTACAGCTCCCATTTCTTCAGAAAGTATTAAAAGACTTTGCCATTGTGCCTATTCTGATTGGTTCACCGACAAGGAAGACATTTGAGCATCTCATCTCGGAACTCTCAGAGATACTTGACGAAAAGACACTGCTCATAGCAAGCACTGACCTCTCACACTTCCATGACTATAGTACGGCAAAAGAGATGGACAGCAAGGTCATAGAAGCGATTGAAACACTATCTGCTGTAAAGACGGAAGAACTTCTCAGAACAGGCAAGGGTGAACTTTGCGGCGGATACCCTGTCATGGTAACATTAGAGGCAGCGAAGAGGGCTGGAGCGAACATGGGGGTTCTCTATAACTATGCAAATTCAGGAGACATAACAGGTGACAGAGAGAGGGTAGTCGGATATGCCTCTATGGGCTTGTACCATGTTCTGCTTACAGACAAAGAGAAGGAAGAACTGCTACAACTTGCACGAGATGCTGTCACTGAATATGTTTTAAAAGGAAATGTCATTGGAAAAGAGGTTGAAAACCAAAAATTTAAAACAGAGGGGGCTGTATTTGTAACGATCAAAAAAGGGGGCAATTTAAGGGGATGCATCGGCCACATACAGCCTGTCATGCCCCTGTACCAGTCCGTTATAAAAAATGCTGTTGCCGCCTGCTCAAGTGATCCGAGGTTCCCTCCAATGAAGAAGGACGATCTCAAGGACATAGACATTGAGATCTCCATACTCTCCCCCCTGAAACCTGTAAAAGACATTGAGAAGGTTCAGGTCGGCAAACACGGTCTTGTCATAGTGAAAGGCATGAGAAGAGGGATCCTCCTGCCTCAGGTAGCGGCAGAGTTTGGATGGGACAGAGAGACTTTTCTCGATCACCTGTGCTCCAAGGCAGGGCTCCGGAAAGGAGAATGGAAAACCGCTGATTTATATACCTTTACTGCTGAGATTATTAAATAAATAAATATTTTCAATAAGTTATCCTGTTATTTTTATATTTGTTCTAGATTTCGCATCTAACTAAATATTTTTAAAGAAAATTATCAACATCTCATTAACCGCCATTTCACATGCCATTCACCGAAAATTTCCTTTAATATCAATAAGTTATAAAATATACATTTTTTCCTTGACATACACAATATATTGTGGTTTAATTCAATCTGATTGAATATTTTACACAACTTATTGATAATAGCTGAGAGAAATCTCATAAGCTGAGGAAAGGGAGGTATTAGAGGCTGGCTTGAGAGCCTGAAAAGTCCTTATTAATATTTAGAAAATGCTTGAATTGTTATTCCTCAAGAGATTCTGGGTAGGGAGCTATTAAAACATAATAAAAAATGGTTTTTTAGGATATATAAGGAGATATTATGAATACAATTAAGGATATAGCGATTAAAAGGTCTATTATTCTAAACACTCGCATACGTTTTTCATCACAGATCCAGCCTGTTAAGGAAACGGCTATTGATAAGATTATCGAACAAATTCTATTTGCGATTGTTTCTGAAGAAAGAATTACATTAGACCAAATACAAGATACGTTCTTTTCTTTAAGTGGAGGTACCCCAATTAATTCTTCTGATATTAAGAATTCACTTAAGCGACTTATTGAAAACAAGAGGATTTTAATAAAACAAATAGGATCTTTTGAACTATATGAATTATCGGAAGAAGTTAAAAGTGAAATTGCAAAAGTTAAACGTCAAGCAGATGCTCAAATAAATTTAGTTGTAAGTAGACTTTTCAAAAACTCTAAAGAGGGTCATTCTATATATTTAGAACCCTTTTTAAAATTTCTATCTATCATTTTTTCATACCTTGGAGAAGAAAGTGTAAAGCTGATTAAAGGAGAAATAAAAGGGCAGGATTTCCTTTCTAATACATCTATTCCTTCCGTTGTGAAAGAGATCAAGAAAGAATATCCTTCAATTGACCATTCTCTTTTTGAAAATGCTTTAATGACTTTCTTCCAAGAGAGCGATCCAGAATACAATGCTATAAAATGGTATATGGCACAAAATTATTATATTACAAAAGCAATTGGATTAGATCACAGCGGAGCTCTTTTGTCAAAAGAAATTTTTGAAAAGGCAGTATTTTATTTAGATACAAATATAATAATCGGAGCCTTAGAACCAAAACACAAGCATCATAAAAGCTTTTTAGTTTTTTCTAAGGCATGTAAGTATTTAGGTATTACTTTAAAAGTATGTCAAATTACAATTGATGAGTTAAAAAGTTTATTTGCATATCAACGAGATCTTATAGAAAAAGTAAGGGGACAAATTCCAGACGAAACAGCGCCTAAAGTGCGATCTATCTTTTATAAAGTTTATTTGGAAAAGAGATTATCAGAAGAAGCAGGTAATATTGATGATATTTTTGCAAGTTTTGGTTCACCATTGAATGTTTTAAGAGACCTTTTTGAAGTTCAATTAGAAGATGATGTTTGGTTTGATGAAGAAAGTAAAAAAGTAGCAACTTTAGAGTTTGCTGAAAATTTAAAAACAAAATATTTTCTTATGCGCGGGCGTAATAAGAGTCGAAGTGCTGCGCTTCATGATGCCAAGCTTCTTCTCTGGCTCCAAAAAATGAAAGAAGAAACTAATAATAATATTTGGTTAGTCACTAGTGATACAACTCTACCCGGATCTGTACCTCCAAATGTTAGTTTTAAGTCCCTTTCTATTACTTTAGACGCGTTATTACAATGGATTTCACCTTTAGTGGCACAAGAGGGAGAAGAGGATAATTTTACCTCAATTTTTGCGGAGATGATAAAGTGTAGATTTTTACCTCAAGATAGGTTTTTTAATTTAGATGATTTTTTAATATTTCATGAAATGCAGATGTCGTGCAAGGACCTTCCAGCGAAGGATGTTGAAGATTGCATTAGATTTTTAAAACTTAATGCTCCAACTCTCGACCCATCAAACTTATCTGATAGAGAGAAGCTTTCTTACGAAGTATCGAAATTTTTCGCTGACCCTGGTAGAACATATAAACAAGAAATAGCTACGCTGGAAGAGGAAAACATAAAAATGAAACAAGCTTATGAAGAGAAGCTTGATGATGCTATTAAAAATGTTAAGCAACGTGAAAAAGATATTGAGGAACTTCGAGAGAACTTAAAAAAATATAAAGACAAGGAACAAAAAGAATCACTAAAAAGCTCAGCATTGAAACGGTTAGGAATCACAATAGGAGTCTTCTTAGTGGTTGAAGGTTTATGCCTTTATCTATCTAATACATATGGGGAAGGTCAAAACTTATTCCAAAAAGTTGGTAACTCTTCGATGTATTTTACCTCCGGACCTATAGTATTTCTTTTAATGGGATGGTTCTATATTAGAAAAGAAAGGCTTAGAGCTCTTGGATGGCCATTCACAAAGGTATTTAAGAGTTAAATGGAAAAATAACGTATAAGGCTTAAAAACATATAAATATTCATGAAAGGGAGTAAATATGGAGGTATTTATTGGTTTTGACCTGACACCATATGCCCTATAGAAAGTGAAAATATTATGGAAAAAATGCACAGGCAACTAAGACTTTATTCTGAGTTAAGAAGGCATTTATAAAATGAAAATTTGAATGAATAGAGGAAGCATTTTTGAGGAACTGAGGAGGTAAGTAAATGAGTTTGGTAATAGTAACCTACGTACCAGAAGGTATTGTTATGGCTTCAGATAGCCGTCAATTTATGACAGTTGAAGGGAAAACTCCAAATGGAAAAATTTTCAAAGTTGAGACACAGGGTTCAGATTCTGTTACAAAAACTTTTCTTTTGGAAAACCAGAGAATAGGAATTTCTAATTTTGGTCAGGATTTACTTGCGGGTATACCTATGGCAAGCCATTTTAAGAAATTTATTGAGGAAGAGTTAACTGTTGCTGATGATTCAACGACTATTCCCCAAAAGCTGATTGAATATTTTAGAAAATCATTCCCTGAAGCTGATGCCGGTTTCCATGTTGCTGGATACAAAAAAGAGGGTAAAATTAGTATGCCCTATGTTTTTCACTGCCATATAAATCGAAATAGTATTGAGAGAAGAAATATTAAACCCGATGGGTCACTTGCTTATGGGGCTACTTGGTCAGGGCAAATTGATGTTATTGCCTCCATTATTAATCCTGTAGTAGTAAAGGATGAGAAAGGCACAGATAAAATTATTAGAACACCAGTAGCTCCAATTATCTGGGACGCGATGGCCATTCAAGATGCTATTGACTTTTCAATTTACGCTATCCGGACCACAATTGATACAATGCGTTTCCAGGCTCGTCCTAAAAATGTCGGTGGACCAATCGATGTTTTAGTTATTACGCCGGACGAAGCGAAATGGGTACAAAAGAAGGAGTTGAGAGGAGAGACATATGGAAGAAAATAAATTTTTAATCTATGACGCCTCTGGCAGTAACCCAATTTTACATTCGATAGAAAAGGGGATGATAAAGATAAATGATGTAAATATACTTTTAGATCAGTCAAATGTACAATCGTGCATGACGTATCCTGTTTTGCAAGAAGTGAAATCTATCTATTCTAAAACTCCTGATCATATTGTGTTTAAACATAATCAGTTTTCAACAGCGGATACAGAAATTTCAAGTACAGGCATTCATTTAATAGAGAAATGTGAGCTTACCTTAAATGGAACAACGGCAGCTTTTGAAAATAGGGATGATTTAGAATTCAAAGTTTTTAATGCTGGTGATACAACTTCACAAACATACTTGTGGCAAACATCAATTTATTTATCTAAATTATCACCACAAGATAAATCCAATATTTATTTAGCTATTGAACTTTTAAATTCTGGGACAAAAGCTGCTATTTTGGCAAATGATGGGGATTTAAGAAAACAATTAAACCTTCTTTCAATTCCAGTTTATGGTTCCTCCTCTTTTTTAGCTGGAATGGTTCTAAATGGTATATATACTGATGAAGAGGCTACTAAAATATACTATGAATGGGAAATGATTGATCCAAGGTGGGTACCAAAAGATTTCTCATTTAAAGACGTTTTATATATGGAGAGAAAGAGAGTCAAATATAACAAAAGTTTTTGGTTAACTGAGTTTAATTTTAGGCATTATTTCGTAACTGAAGAGATATTTTGTGGCAATTAGTGATATTTATTATGGCTCACAATTTTCATCTAATGATGAATAAATAAAAATGTCCAGTCGCTTGATAGAAATATTTGAAGACGAAAAACTCGTTGAAAAAATCAAAAAGCGTCTACCCTATCTATTTCAGCTTGCAGAATTAGAGAGTTCGAGAGCTGGTAAGACCGGGATGGAGGTCGGCTCAGTTCGTGAAAGGATAATAGTTGCTTTACTTATTTATAAATTTAGTGAAACAAATGTGGAGACCCAAATTCCAATCACTGAACCAGAAATAGACGTAAAATTATTCGGAGAACCCATATCTATTAAGACAATTACTGGTAAAGATTTTAGTGGTGTAAAACTTATTTGGACTGTTGATGCTCAAAAAGCAAAAGAATTTAGAGAAAGCTATTATCCTCATTGTGACATTTTGCTTATCCAGATTGACTGGAATTGTTCTGGCGGATTCTATTATATCCCTATAGAAGTTCAGAAAAGGCTTTTTGATAAAGTGGGCAGACAAAATTATATTAAGCTTCCAAAACCTGGAACAAATCCAAGAGGCGTTGAAATTACTAAAGAAGTATTATTGAGTTTAGTTGAAGACAGCGAATCCAAGAATATTGATATTGATTGGCAAAGAACAGAGATAGATTTCAATTCTTATAAGAGATGGGTTGATCTTTGGAGGGAGGTATAGGATGGGATTTCAAAGAAGGGTTGGTACTAAAACAAGCGCTTTTGGTTCGCCAGGAAGAATCAATCACGATTCAACTCCTTTTTATACAAGCCGATTATATGAGGGATTACCTAAAGAGGAAATAGTAAAGTATATCGAGAATCCTATATCATCTCTGTTTTTAGATAGAATATTTTGCAAATCAAGTGAAGAAATGGATGAATTACCAGATAATAGTGTTCATTTAATGGTTACTTCTCCGCCTTACAATGTCGGAAAAGAATATGATAAAAATCTTACTTTGAATGATTATAGAGCCTTTTTAAAAAAAGTGTGGAGTGAAGTTAAAAGAGTTCTTGTCCCCGGCGGAAGAGCGTGTATCAATATTGCTAATTTGGGAAGAAAGCCATATATTCCTCTTCATGCTTTTATAGTTGAAGATATGCTTGATTTAGGATTTTTAATGCGAGGTGAAATTATTTGGAATAAAGCCTCTAGCGGAAGCCCTTCAACTGCTTGGGGTAGTTGGCTTTCTGCTAAGAATCCGACATTGCGGGATATTCATGAATATATTTTAGTTTTCTCGAAGGATATGTTTAAAAGAGAAAATATAATCAGAAAAAGCACAATTTTAAAGGAAGAATTTCTTGAATTTACAAAAAGCGTCTGGACATTTGCTGCAGAGCCGGCAAAGAAAATCGGGCATCCTGCACCATTTCCTATTGAATTACCTTACAGATTGATCCAGCTTTATACTTTTAAGGGTGAGGTTGTTTTGGATCCATTCATTGGAAGCGGGCAATCAGCAATCGCTTCAATAAAAACAAGGCGCAACTACGTGGGTTATGAAATAAATAAGGAGTATTCAAAATTAGCAGAAAAACGAATCGATGAGTTTTCTTTATCTTTTCATGATCAGACTATATAAAACAAGGGAATAATTTTTGGATAAATAAATTTCTAAAAGGGAGGTATTTATGGAGGTATATATTGGTCTTGACCTGACGCCGAATGCCCTGAAAGTGCTGGAGAAGAGATACCTGAAAAAGGACGAAGAGGGCAAGATAGTTGAGACCCCTGAGCAGCTCTTCAGAAGGGTTGCCAGGGCCACAGCAGAGGCGGACAGGCTATACGGGAAAACAGATGCAGAAATCGCAGCGGTCGAAGAGGCTTTTTACAGGATGCTCTCTTTACTGGAGTTCCTTCCTAACAGCCCGACCCTTATGAACGCCGGCAGAAGGCTCGGCCAGTTGAGTGCATGTTTTGTGCTCCCTGTTGATGATTCTATGGAGTCAATATTCGATGCAGTGAAGCATACTGCAATCATCCATAAATCAGGTGGAGGTACAGGGTTCAGTTTTTCACGGTTGAGACCCAACGGAGACATCGTTGGCTCTACCAAGGGCATTTCCTCCGGCCCTGTATCATTCATGACCGTCTTTGATACTGCGACGGAAGCAGTCAAGCAGGGCGGAACGAGAAGGGGTGCCAACATGGGCATCCTGAGGATAGACCACCCTGATATCATCAGTTTTATCACCTGTAAGGACGACAATACAAAATTCAACAACTTCAACATATCTATTGCACTTACTGATGGATTTATGGAGGCTGTACAAGAAGACAAATCATACAACCTCATAAATCCCAGGACAAAAAAGGTGACTGATTCGCTCAAGGCCCGTGAGGTATTTAATCTTATCGTAGAACATGCATGGAAGAACGGGGAGCCCGGCATCGTATTCATGGATAGAGTGGACGCCTCAAATCCAACGCCCCAGGTTGGATGTATAGAATCAACGAATCCATGCGGTGAACAGCCGCTCCTCCCCTATGAATCCTGTAATCTCGGCTCGATTAATCTTGCAAAAATGGTGAAGACTGAAAATAAAACACAAAAGATGGCACGAAGAAAGGTTGATTGGGAACGACTTAAGGACGTAACCTGGAAGGCAGTGCATTTCCTTGACAATATTATAGATGTCAACAAATATCCTCTTCCCATGATAGAAGAAATGACAAGGGCCAACAGGAAGATAGGGCTTGGTGTCATGGGGTGGGCAGACATGCTTGTTCAGCTCGGTGTGCCATACAACTCTGACAAAGCCATAAAGTTTGCAGAAAATATCATGGAGTTTATACAGAAGGAAGCCAAGAGTGCATCAGTTGCGATTGCCGAGGAGCGCGGTGTTTTCCCGAACTATAAAGGAAGTATTTATGACGGGAGTATGAGGCTGAGAAATGCGACAGTTACGACGATTGCACCAACGGGAACACTCTCAATTATCGCTGGTTGTTCATCGGGCATAGAGCCCATATTTGCAGTCTCTTACGTGAGGACGGTTATGGAGGGCACGAAGCTCATAGAGGTAAACCCGTATTTTGAGAAGGTTGCAAAGGAATGGGGTTTCTGGTCAAGGGAGCTTATGGAACAGATCGCTGAAAAGGGATCAATAAGGGATTTCAGGGAGATACCTGAAGAGTTAAAGGAAATCTTTGTCACTGCCCATGACATAACGCCCAAGGAACATATAGCAATGCAGGCAGCATACCAGAAATTCGTTGATAATGCTGTTTCGAAGACTGTGAATTTCCCCCATAACGCAACTCCCGATGATGTCGAGGAAGTATATCTCCTTGCATATAAACTCGGTTGTAAAGGAGTTACCGTATACAGGGATGGTTCGAGAGAGCACCAGGTCCTTACAAAGGGAAAGAAAGACGAGAAAGAGAAAGAAGACAAGCCTGCCGGGAAGATTGTTCCCAAGAAAAGGCCGGAGGTCATCCACGGGAAGACCAGGCTCATGAAGACAGGGTGCGGTAATCTCTACGTCACGATAAACGAAGATGAAAACGGACATCCCTTCGAGCTCTTTACTTCAATGGGTAAGGCAGGTGGATGTGCAGCAAGCCAGTCAGAAGCAATCGGGAGGCTTGCCTCTCTGGCATTCAGATCGAATATCGCGCCTGAAGAAATCATCAGGCAGTTGAAAGGTATATCCTGCCACGAACCTGCATGGCATAGCGGCGGCAGGATTCTTTCATGCTCCGATGCTATTGCAAAGGCGCTTGAAAAATACCGCATGGAAGGCGAAAGGGGCAACGGAGACGTGCACGGGGTCGCCATGCTCATGGGCGCATGTCCCGAATGCGGCGGGGCAATCGAGCGCGAGAGCGGCTGCCTCGTCTGCCACAACTGCGGGTTTACCAAGTGCGGATAGAAAGCAATATACACCCTATTTAGTTGAGAGGGGTAAGGGAGATTACTAAGAAATGTCTGTGTATAAACTAACATATACACTCTGTCATTCCGGCAGTTCTTTAGCCGGAATCCAGTGTTTTCAATAAGTTCTGGATTCCTGCAGGGGTTTATCCCGTACTTGATACGGGGCAGGAATGACAAAAAACCTGACTTTATACACAGGCAATGTAATGAAAGCATTAACCTATAAAGAAATTGAAAGACAGGATTTTGTTGACAATGCCATTTCCAATCTACTTCAGTATCTTAACCCGGCAGATAAGGCAATTGGTTGGGATATAGAAATGATCGGCGATATAAGAGATGTCATTGCAGAATGGATGATTGAGAGATTGAACATTAGAGATGAGCAAAAATTTTATCCATATTTAGATGAAAGTACGAGTAGATTGGCATAGCCGATAAAATCTTGTATTAAGAGAATAAAGGAATTTAAATGAGTGAAGTTAAAAGGTCTATATTTCATAAAAAAAAGCAAAAAGCTGTATCTTGATAATTTTGAATTTATCAGTAGCGAATACAAGCAACCATTTCAGAAATTTTTTTATGCAATAGACGAAAAGCATTTAGCTGAGAAGATTCTTGAATATTTCATTGATTATTACGGCGAGGGTAATACCTCGGAGATATATGACAATGTTTATTTTTATCATTACGGTGAAATAGCGGTTAGAAAACGTGGATGGATAGAAATCAAAAGTTTTAAACAGCTTTTAAATTGCTACCTTTAGCTTTGAGTGAAGGAGAAAAATGTGGGAAAAATTGTTTGAGAATAATATTGAGAATGGTTTCGAATATGAGGATAAATGAAGTTAAAGGGCGAAGGTGAGATAAAAATGATTAGAACAGACAAGCTATTTACTATTAAAGAAGCAAGCGAATGGGCAACAAAATATTTAGGCAAAACCGTGACAACATCTAATATTTCATATCTTATCCAATATGGACGAATCAAAAAAAATGGTGATAATGGAATGGCACAAGTTTCGCAACAAGAGCTAATGAATTACTATAAATCTTATAATGGCAAACGAGAAATTTTGTGGAAAGATCAACTTGGAGAAGATTTAAACTGGGCACTTTCATTTGATCAATACAAAGAAGCTGAAACAACTAAGCATGTGCACCGGCTTCATCCCTATAAAGGCAAATTTATTCCTCAACTTGTTGAGTATTTTCTTGATAGTCATACAGACAATTTCAAGAAACAAATATATTTTAAAAGGGGAGATATTGTGCTTGATCCCTTTGCTGGCAGTGGGACTACAATGGTACAAGCCTGCGAACTCGGAATGCATACTATTGGGATTGATGTTTCTGCCTTCAATGCACTTATAGGGAATTGTAAGGTTTGGAAATATAACTTGGATACTGTTCAAGCAGAAATCAACCGTATAACAAAAGCGCTTAGAGGATTCTTATCAAATTCCCATACGCTTGAGTTTGAAGAAAATCTTTTGCAGGCACTTTATGAATTCAACAATAAATATTTCCCTGTTCCCGAATACAAATATAAAGTCAAGCGCAGGCAGATAAATGAGGGGAAATACGGCGCAGAAAAGGAAAAAGAGTTTTTGCCTATCTTCAACAAGCTCGTTAAAACATATGACATCAAATTGAAGCAAGATAAAGCCGATAGATTTTTAGATAAGTGGTATTCACAACACATTAGGGACGAAATTGACTTTGTATTTAATGAGATCAAAAAGATAAAAGATGCTGACGCCAAAAGAATCATCAGTATTATTTTAAGCAGAACCATTCGTTCTTGCAGAGCAACCACACACGCAGACCTTGCAACACTGGTTGAACCAATTACAGCAACCTATTATTGTGCAAAGCACGGCAAAGTCTGCAAGCCACTTTTCTCAATTCTTAAATGGTGGGAAACCTACACGAAAGACACTGTTAAACGACTCTTGCAATTTGACAAATTGAGAACTCAAACTTTTCAATTCTCTTTAACTGGTGATAGCAGAACTATTGATATATTTGGAGAGCTTGAAAAGAAAAACCCAGCTTTTGCAGAATTAGCGCGCAAGCAAAAAATCAGAGGAATTTTTTCAAGTCCACCCTATGTTGGATTGATTGATTATCACGAGCAACACGCATACGCATATGACCTTTTTGGTTTTAAACGCGAGGACGATTTAGAAATAGGCCCGCTATATAAAGGACAGAGTAAAGAAGCAAAACAGAACTACGTACAAGGCATAGTTGATGTTCTGATTAACTGCAAAAAATATTTAGTAGATGATTATGATATTTTTCTTGTAGCCAATGACAAACACAATATATATCCAACAATTGCTGAAGATGCAGGTATGCAAATCGTTAATCAATTCATGCGCCCCGTATTAAACCGCACTGAGAAAGATAAAAGTGCTTATTCAGAAATAATTTTCCATATAAAGGGAAAATAAGCTATGCCATTGACACGAGATCAACAAAATAGGATTAGCGAAGTCGTAAAGGATATACTCTTGAGAAGAATTGAGAATTTTCCAGAATTGGGTGCGCAAATTCGTAACGCACCATTCCATAACGCATTTCTAGAATGTTTTAGAGAGCGGCTTAGACCATTGAATATAGAAATGCCTTATCTAATAGCTATTGCGAGTTGGCTGCATGGGCTAAATACTTCTCTAGGAACTGGCTTTGAGAATATTTCGCACATTTTGTCGGGTGGTTATAAGCGTAAATTTACCGGAGCATACAAATTAAGGGTAAAAACGACACAGGCTTCTCAAATAGAAAACATAATACGTGATTTAAAATCAGATACACATTTGCCCGATTTGAATAGAGAAAATAGTTTAATTTTTAATTATCCTGATACGGATCAAGAAGTTGATTCTTTGCCATTTACTGTTGATACTTACATTGAGAGGGGAAATGAAATCATCGCAATAGAGTTGAAGTCTGTAAGACCAAATTCTGGGGAAGGGCGAGGAGAAAAACAAAAAATATTATATGGTAAAGCCGCGCTCAAACTACAGAATCCGAACAAAGACGTTAAGTTTGTTATTGGCTTTCCCTTCGATCCGACATCAGAGGAGTCAACGGGACATGACAAGGAAAGATTTTTTGACTACCTAATCGAATTTAAAAAGTTCTTTGCTTATGAAGAAGTACTTATCGCTGGCGAATTATGGGACTTTCTTAGCGGCAACCAAGGAACAATGATTGATATATTAGATGTAATAGCAGAAACAGTACGTCAAGTAAGAAGTTGATTGTCGTAAATGGAAAAGGGGAATTCCATTTAAAGAGAAAAATGACAACTCAAGGGAAAAAGTAAAATGGGAAGAGGAGCCTGTTTAAAAACTCAGTAGTTGTCATCCTGCGGCTTGACCGGGAGATCCAGAAAGTATTAAAAACACTGGATTCACGCCTTCCAGACTGTGTCACAATTGGCAAGGTGATATAATAGATGGCAAAAAAGGTAAGAAGGGAGAAGGGCAGTTGGCATTTAAGAGAGGAAACAGAGAACAGCTAACGATGTTGCCGCCTACGATAGAGGAA
>Ga0209270_1002729_pt1 | contig 17388 bp, 20 predicted proteins | sample MTBAKSrepl1MetaG_FD_187456 | JGI IMG/M metagenome (GOLD analysis project Ga0209270, IMG submission 187456) | Enrichment culture microbial communities from Arthur Kill intertidal strait, New Jersey, USA, that are MTBE-degrading - MTBE-AKS1... | ecosystem: Environmental > Aquatic > Marine >...
TTTAATGACAAATATTTGGTCATCGCTGACGTCAATGTCGTCTTGCCGTGGTCTATGTGCCCTATCGTCCCTACGTTTGCATGAGGCTTTACTCTCTCAAATTTAGCCTTTGCCATAATTCCTCCTCATTTTATGTTGTCAGTTATACCATTATTCATTGAAGAAAACCAACAACCAAAGACTAATATTATATATATATTCTTAACCTCTTACAACGGCTATGATATTATCTGAGACTGCCTTGGGAACCTCGCTGTAATGCGAAAACTGCATCGTATATGTAGCCCTGCCCTGTGTTTTTGATCTCAAATCAGTAGCATAGCCAAACATCTCTGACAAGGGTGCCTGCGCCCTTATGACCTGGACACTCCCTCTCTTCTCGATATGCTGGATCTTTCCACGACGGGAACTCAGGTCTCCGATGACATCTCCCATGTATTCTTCCGGGGTCACGACTTCTATCCCCATGACGGGTTCCAGGATCACAGGCTCAGCCTTATTCGCAGCTTCCCGGAATGCCATAGACGCAGCGATCTTAAAGGCCATTTCAGAGGAATCAACCTCATGGTATGAACCGTCATAGAGTGTGGCCTTGACGTCAACTACCTGATACCCTGCAAGGATTCCCCTTTCCATTGCCTCCCTTATTCCTTTTTCGACTGCAGGGACATATTCCTTTGGAATTGTCCCCCCGGCTATCTTGTTCACAAACTCAAACCCCTTATCGGATCCGAGCGGTTCTATTTTTATAAACACATGTCCGAACTGTCCGCGCCCTCCGCTCTGTCTCACAAACTTCCCTTCTGACTCTGCTGAGGACCGGATGGTCTCCTTATACGCCACCTGGGGTTTCCCGACGTTTGCACCCACTTTAAATTCTCTTAATAATCTGTCGACAATAATTTCAAGGTGCAGTTCGCCCATACCGGATATGATTGTCTGTCCTGTCTCCTCATTGAAAGAAACCTTGAAGGAAGGATCTTCCTGGGCAAGTTTTGCAAGTGACTGGGAAAGCCTTTCCTGGTCTGCCTTTGTCTTAGGCTCAATAGCAACCGCTACAACCGGTTCCGGAAATTCTATCGATTCGAGTATAACGGGACTCTTTTCGTCGCATAATGTATCTCCTGTCAGCGTGTTTTTCAGCCCTACGACAGCCGCGATATCTCCTGCGGAAACCTTCTTTAACTCTTCCCGTTTATTTGCATGCATCTTCAGGAGCCTTCCTACTCTCTCTTTTATGTTTTTTGAAGAATTGTATACGTATGAACCGGCGTTCAGGACACCGGAATAAACCCTGATAAAGGTAAGCTGGCCGACAAACGGGTCGGTCATTACTTTGAACGCGATCGCTGAAAACGGCTCTTTGTCATCAGCGTACCGTATGACTGTCTCGCTACCGTCAATCGTTGTTCCTTTGACAGGCGGTATTTCAAGAGGTGAAGGAAGGTAGTCAACAATCGCATCGAGAAGAAGCTGAATGCCCTTGTTCCGGAAGGCAGAACCACAGAGTACAGGCGTCAGTTTCCTTTCCAGGGTGCCTTTCCTTACTGCTGACTTTATCTCCTCGACGCTCATTTCTTCCCTGCCGAGAAATTTTTCCAGAATATTCTCGTCAACGTCGGCAAGTGCTTCGAGCATCTTTTCCCTGTGCTCCATCGCATAGGACAAAAGATTGTCGGGTATATCTGTCTCGGTATATTTTGCACCCAGGGTCTCATCGTCGAAATATATTGCCTTCATCCTTATAAGGTCTATAGGACCCCTGAAGTCATCTTCGGCTCCTATAGGTATCTGAACGGGCACAGGCTGGGCTCCAAGCCGCTCTATCATGCTCCCGACACTCATGAAAAAATCCGCACCGACCCTGTCCATTTTATTCATGAATGTTATCCGCGGCACACCATATTTATCAGCCTGCCTCCAGACAGTCTCTGACTGCGGTTCCACCCCGGAGACAGAATCGAATATTGCTACAGCCCCATCCAGTACCCTTAACGATCTTTCTACTTCGATAGTGAAATCGACATGCCCCGGAGTATCAATGATATTGATCCTACAATCTCTCCAGGAACAAGTGGTAGCAGCGGACGTAATGGTAATACCCCTCTCCTGCTCCTGAACCATCCAGTCCATAACGGCGGTACCTTCGTCTACCTCTCCGATCTTGTAAGTAACACCCGTGTAATAGAGGATCCTCTCTGTGGTCGTAGTTTTCCCCGCATCGATATGTGCCATGATTCCAATGTTGCGAGTTTTTTCCAGCGTAAAGTTCGACAAATGTCTTCTCCTCTTTTATTCCTACCATCTATAATGCGCAAAGGCCTTATTGGCCTCAGCCATCTTATGGGTGTCTTCTTTCTTTTTAATGGAAGTCCCCGTGTTATTAAAAGCGTCCAGAAGCTCACCGGCTAATTTTTCCTGCATGGTCTTTTCGCTTCTGGCTCTCGCATACTTTATAATCCACCGGAATGCCAGGGCGGAACGTCTGTGAGGTCTGATTTCGACCGGCACCTGATAGGTTGCACCACCAACCCTCCTCGGCTTGACTTCCAGGATAGGTTTTACGTTTTCAAGAGATGTCTTGAAAACCTTGAGTGGATCGCTGCCCGTTTTGTTCTTCAATATTTCAAAGGCACCGTAACAGATACTCTCTGCCGTGGACTTCTTTCCGCTTTCCATTAATATATTCATAAATTTACTTAAAACTTTGCTGTTGTATTTCGGATCGGGTAAAATCTCCCTTTTTGCTATTACTCTTCTTCTAGGCATTTTCTAATCGCTCACTTGGGCCTCTTCGCCCCGTATTTCGACCTCCCCCTTCTCCTATCTGCTACACCCGTTGAGTCAAGGGTCCCCCTTATAATATGATACCGTACACCCGGGAGATCCTTCACCCTCCCCCCCCGGATCAATACGATAGAATGCTCCTGCAGGTTGTGCCCGACACCAGGTATGTATGCGGTCACTTCCATGCCGCTCATAAGCCGTACCCTCGCAACTTTTCTCAGCGCGGAGTTGGGCTTCTTGGGTGTCGTCGTGTATACCCTGACGCATACTCCCCTCTTTTGCGGACATCTCATGAGCGCAGGACTTTTCGTCTTGCTCCTAACAGCCTGGCGCCCGTTTCTTACTAATTGCTCTACGGTCGGCACTCTTCCTCCTCTTAATATCTATACATAATATATTACCGCCGGATTTAACAGCAAGTGAAAATATTACCAGAGAAGATTTTTTTTGTCAAGCAACCCGCGGCATAAATAAAAAACCTTTCTTCTATTATACATGAGATTATACACGAGGCGGGCTTGATACTTTAAAAAATTCTTCCTAATAAGTAAAATACAACCTGTTCTTTGGACATTGAACGATCTTTTTAATTTAAATTGAACCCAAATTAAAGGAGGAGAACCGTGATAAGACGAATCAATCTAGATGCAAAGGATATACCTAAACAGTGGTACAATATTCAGGCTGACCTGCCCAACCCTATTCCACCACCGCTCAATCCAGGGACAGGACAACCCATAACGCCTGATATGCTCGAAGCAATTTGGCCAATGAGCGTGATTGAGCAAGAGGTAAGCTCTGAAAGATGGATAGATATACCAGAAGAAGTTCTAGAAAAATACCTCATTTGGAGGCCATCACCGCTCCACAGGGCATATTTCCTTGAAAAATTTCTCGGGACACCTGCCCGTATTTATTTCAAGAATGAAGGGTTTAGCCCGCCCGGAAGCCATAAGCCCAATACGGCGATAGCTCAGGCCTATTTCAATAAGGTCGCCGGTATAAAGCGGCTCACTACGGAAACAGGAGCCGGCCAGTGGGGCAGTGCCCTCTCTTTTGCATGTAGTCAGTTCGGGCTCGAGTGCAAAGTATACATGGTAAGGATCAGTTATAACCAGAAACCCTACAGAAGGATCCTCATGGAAACATGGGGGGCAAACTGTGTTCCGAGTCCGAGTCCTGATACCAATTCCGGTAAAAAATTTTTAGAACAGGACCCTGAACATCCAGGAAGCTTGGGGATAGCGATCAGCGAGGCGATAGAAGATTGTGTAACTTCTAAGGATTCTAAATATTCCATCGGCAGCGTTGCGAGTCATGTGCTCTTGCACCAGACAGTCGTTGGCCTCGAGGCGCATAAACAGATCCAAATGGCCAATGAGTACCCTGATATCGTCATCGGATGTGCCGGTGGCGGAAGCAATTTTGCAGGCCTTTGTCTCCCTTTTGTAAGGGATAAGATAGGCGGGAAGAAATTGCAGGTCATAGCCTGCGAGCCTGCTTCATGCCCGACCATGACAAAGGGGCCTTATACCTATGACTTTGGAGATACTGCCGAAACAACACCGCTTTTCCCGATGCATTCCCTCGGTCATAAATTCGTGCCAGCTCCGATTCACGCCGGCGGGCTCAGGTATCACGGCATGGCGCCTATAATCAGCAGGCTTATCGTAGATAATTTTATAGAAGCGCGGGCATACGGCCAACTTGAAACGTTCGCAGCAGGCATCACTTTTGCCCGGACAGAAGGGTTTATCCCTGCGCCGGAGACCAACCACGCTATTGCATGCGTTATCGAAGAGGCAAAAAAGGCAAAAGAGGAAGGGAAGGAAAAGGTCATCCTCATGAACTGGAGCGGCCACGGTATTATTGACCTCGCCGCATACGATGCGTATCTCTCCGGAAAGCTTGAAGATTATGTATTACCGGATGATGATATTGCGAAACTTATAAAAGACCTGGAAAAATTTCCAAAACCGTCATAAGATGTTAAAATAGGGAAAGGGGAAATTCCCCTTTCTCTATCCATTAAATTAATAAGGAAAAGACCTATGGACATTTATTGCACTCAACTGGGGATGCTCGTAAAGTTCTCCTACTGTATTTCCATGAACGATAACCTGCCGTGCAGGAATATCCTGGGTTGCTGGAAACAGAGGGTGGATATCATTTCTATTCTCAGAGAAAAATACTCTGACGAGGAATTAAGGAAAGTATTCAGCGCCCCTCCCAAAACAAGGATCGAACGCATTATCGAATCTATAAAAAAAGAGACCTCCTCTTAAAAACCCGCGATCTGTCCCGTGTAAGAGATGTTTATGGCGTTTGTTGCGTTATTGCGTTTATTGAGTTAATTGGGTTTATAGGGTTTATTGCGTTAATCGCGTTTATCGCGTTGATTGAGTTCATTGGGTTTATTGCGCCACTCTAAAAACAGCCATCGGGTCTGACCATTCACGGTTAGATGTTCTGTGTTCAATATTTTCTTAGTTTGTTTAGATTTTCCGCGGCATGCGGATCAATCAGAAATATTAACCGGTATTCCCTTCTTTTCTTTCAGCGCCCAGTAAAGTTTCTCAGTATTTATATTCTTCAGAAGGTTCTTTCGGGTCAATAACATGACTGCCTCATCAAAATAATCAAGGTCTGAATATTTCTCATTATGCACCTCAATGTAAACGTTTCCATCTTCAATGCCTATCTTTATGGGTTGACGTATGATTACTACCTCAGTGCTGGTTGATACGAGTTTGAAGAGTTTCGGGATATCCTCGGGATATAACCTTATGCACCCGTGACTGACCATTCTGCCGATGCCATACGGTCTGTTGGTGCCATGGATAAGGATAGTTGGCAGAGAAAGCCTGAGTGCGTGAGAACCGAGAGGGTTCTTCGGGCCCGGGGGGATAACACTGGGTAAATCCGGTCTTTCTTTCAAGATAGAGGCAGGAACGTGCCAGCTCGGGTTGACTATTTTTTCTATTACACGGAAGTGGCCTTCGGGTGTATTGTTTCCCTCGGAGCCGATACCAATCGGAAAGGTTTTTACCAGAATTGATTTATATCTCCTGAAAAAATAGTAGAGCCTCATCTCCGATAGATTGATAACTATATCTTTGAATGAAGATACGTCGGGCAAGATCCATGACGTAGGTATTATGACTGTTGCCCCCACTCCCGGGATAAAGGGGTCCATCCCGGGGTTTGCATCGGCGATTTCATTGAACCCGATGTCATACTTCCGTGCTATTTCTATGAGAGACTCTCCCTTTTTTGCTGCATGCTTCTTTATCGATCCGATTACCGTATCATGTTCCTCAAACCTGTAAACCTCGGCACCCAACGGAGAGATTGCGAACAGGACAAATAATATCGTTAGAAGCGTAATCCTAATATGCATAGATGATGGTAAACAACTTGCAATACCAAATGCAAGAAATTTGAAAGACTGAATTAAAATAATGAATGTTTCGGTCCACGGGTCTTAAAATCCCGGAAGTTTTCTTTATCAAAAATAGGTACCAGCATTCAATTTCAGCAGGTAGGCATGTAACCTGCGCATAACAGCAAAAAAAAGGGGCTAAAGAATTTCCAAGTCATTAGCCCCTGGGATTAATATATCCGTTTATTTTTATTTTCTCTGTTGCAACTCAAACGCCTTCCCAGCTTTCATCGCAGCCTGTTCAGCCCTGTCAGCAGCATCTTCGGCTCTCTTTACCGCAGCATCTGCCCTGTCACAGCAATCCATAGCTGTTTTCATTGCCTCCTGGGCCAGGGCTTTGGCATCACGCGCTTCTTGTTTAGCCTCTTCAATTGCAGCAGTATTGGCATCTGCCTTAGATTCTAGGGCACTTAATCTGGACTCGATTGACGTAACCCGTGCATCCAGCTTGCTGATTCTGTCTACCAAAGGATCAATCTGCTGTCTCACATAATCTCTTGATGCGCATCCCAAAGAAAACATAAGCAAAACAATACATGTCAGGATGAGTAGCTTTTTCATTCTTTACACCTCCTTTCGATTAAGTCTTCTGAAGTAAAAGTCATGTTGAGTTTTCAGCAACTGCTTCACCACCCGAAACTCAAATGACTTTTCACACTTTTTACTGCCCCCTACTTTCCTGTGCGGCAATCCAGAAATGGATCCGCCTGCTGCCTGACACAGCCCTCCGATGCGCACCCCCAAATAACTATTATTAATGGAACGAAGACAATCACATATGCCTTTTTTATTCTCGATCACTTACCCTCTTTTAACTTTTTTTCACAATTTTTCTGCAATAATTAATAACAATATTCCGATCAATTTATTATTTCATTTGCTGTAATTCGAATGCTTTTCCAGCCTTCCCTGCAGCGTTCTCTGACCTCTGTGCAGCAGCTTCTGCCCTATCTGCAGCAGCCTCCGCCCTCTCTGCAGCAGAGCCGCCGGCCTCATCACAACACTCCGCCTCCAGCTTACTTATCCGGTCTAGCAACGGATCTGTCTGCTGTCTCACATAATCCCTCGATGCACATCCCAACGATGTTGTCAGAAATAGTGAAATACCCAGTATAATGATTCCCTTTCTCATTCTCATCAGTATCTCCTTTTCCCTCAATTTACTTAGCAACACTTATAACAAAAAATACTTTTAATGTCAATAAATTAAATGATTGAGTCTAAAAAATTATGAGCAACATGTCAACTATTATATTTTGCATGCCGCGATTTTCCGGCTCCTAAGAGCTTGTTATAGGCCATACCACGGGGCCCTGCCCTAATGCTAAAGCAAATCATTCTGTGTTAGTATGGTTTATGCCCTTGTTAAGACTCAATGAAAAAAATGTTACGCATGCATTGCATCGTGCAGTTGACGTTTTAATGCAAGGTGGTATTGTCGCATACCCGACGGAGACTTTCTACGGACTTGGTGTCAAGTTTGACATAGATGATTCTTTAGAAAGACTTCATGATATAAAACAGCGTCCCCGGGATAAGGCACTTCCGGTCATTATCGGTTCAAGAGAGTTACTACCCGCACTCGTATCATCCATCAATGATACGGCAGAGTACCTGATGAAAAAATTCTGGCCCGGGCCCCTTACCCTGATATTACCTGCTAAAGATAACCTCTCTCACTATATTACAGGTGGCACCTGTACAGTAGCAGTGAGAATTCCCGGCGAATCATTCGCCCTCAGGCTCGCAGAATCTGCCTTCTTCCCAGTCACTGCGACAAGTGCCAACATATCAGGGGAACCCCCTGCACAGGATGCAGAAACCGTTCTTAAATATTTTGGAGATAGTGTTAATCTGGTTATAGACGGAGGCACTGCAAAGGGCACCCTTCCTTCAACGATCGTTGACGTAACAGGCGAAAATTTACATATAGTGAGGGAAGGCACGATTAAAAGCGGAGTGCTTCTTAATGCTCTTGTTTACCGGACATGAACGGGCGTTTCTTCAGAGGCCCTCTCCGTTCTTCTTGCGGGACGGCGCGATTTTTAAAAGAGTGACGAGAAGTATCCCTGCTATAAGCCCGGCGACGACAGTCAAAAAAAGCACGATTGCGAGCGATGCTTCAAATTTCCAGAATAGGAAAGTAATCGTAACGGGAATGGCATTTTGTACCGAAAATATTACTACCATGGCAACGACGATTAATAATATTACAAGCAGCACCATAAGCCCTGCACCCTCCCTGTTATAAAAAATCCGCCGGGATAACGGCCTGTCCTTTCAAATGGATTATTTCTTCTTCTGTGTCTTTTTCCGGCCGGTTGCCTCTTTTTTCGGTTTCCCTGCTTCCTTCCCTTCCAGTTTCGAAATCCTCGATTCGAGCTTTTTTATCCGGCTTATGATAACCATTACTCTCTTATCCTGCATCGGGCTCTTCTTTTTCGAATTCAGATCGTAGACCCGACCTCCGAGATCGGCAATCTCACGCTGGACCTTTGCCTTCAATTCATAGACCTTAAACCTCTTTTTCCCCTCATCGGTAAGTTCCCCTGCCTTCACTTTGACGACGGCCGCACCCTCTTTTAAAAAATCAAGCCCCTCTTTAAATCCTTTCTGCAGGTCCTTTTTGACATTCTCCCAAAAATCCACGTATCCCTCCTCTTTCAGAATTTTTTTACAAAAATCTCACCGTCTGGAAATATCCTGCCTGCCCTTGCATTTTTTCAAAGTTTACCAGATTATAAAGTGGGAGTAAAGCTCAATGAGAAAATCAATCGTGACAGTCATTGCTATCATTTCTTCCTGTCTCCTCCCCCCCTATGCTCAAGGAGGCGCAACGCCGGACCGTATCATCTCTCTTGCCCCGAATATAACGGAAATCCTTTTTGCCCTAGAGCTGGGTACCCATGTGGTAGGTGTGACAAATTTCTGTGACTACCCCGGAGAGGCACGGAAAAAGCCAAAGATCGGCGGTATGTCGAACCCGTCTCTCGAAGCAGTCATTTCACAAGATCCCGACATAGTGGTCATGACCACTGACGGAAATCAAAAGGAGTTTGAAGAACAACTGCGCTCTCTTAAAATCAAAACGTATGTCTTTAAAGCAAGGAGAATCCATGAACTGCCGCAGGGGATAAGGGACCTCGGGCATGCGCTCGGTGTAAATGAGAGGGCAAACGTTTTAGCCGGTGAGATCGAAACATCTCTCCGTGCATTTGAGGCCCGGGGGCTTGATCTCTCTTCGCTCCCTCATCCGCCGCCTGGTACGGCGAGGGTCAAGGATCGAAAGACCAAGGTTATCTTCATAATCTGGCCTGAACCTTTAATTGTTGCCGGCCCTGGAACAGTGATTCATGATATCATAACGCTCCTTCGTTGTAATAATATTGCATCACGGTCACGGGGAGCATATCCCAAGTATTCCCTGGAGGACATCATCCGTCAGGAGCCGGATTTCATTTTCATCGGAAAGGGGCATGAAAACGTGAGAGAGATTTCACAGGGCCTTTTAAAGAAAATCTCAACGGTGCCGGCGGTCAGGAACGGCTCTGTCTGTTTTGTGAGCGATGCTCTATACAGGCTGGGGCCGAGGATTGTGAGGGGTATCGAGGAAATGGAAGAATGTATAAGGTCAAAATCACTACAGTAATAGTTATTGCAGCATCCATCCTTTTCATCTCTTTGTTCCTCGGGCCAAAGGTAATAAATCCATTTTCACTTGACGCAACCGAAACAAATATACTCCTTTCGATAAGACTCCCGCGGGTTATCGTTGCGGCTCTCGTCGGGGTCGCCCTCGGTGCTTCCGGGGCCATCCTCCAGGGTCTCCTAAGAAACCCGCTGGCTGATCCTTATATCCTCGGCATATCAAGCGGTGCAGCACTCGCTGCGACAGTTGGTCTCCTTTCAGGCTCGTATCTCTCGTGCACGTTCAGTATCCCCTTCACGGCATTTACCGGTGCATTGGTTGTCAGCCTGCTTGTCGGCATGTTCGGGTGGAAGCGCGGCGGGATATTGCCGGAGCGGCTTCTCCTCGCAGGCATAGGCCTGAGCTTTCTCTTCTATGCACTGCTCATGCTCCTTATCAGTATCTCTTCAGACGCAGAGATGAGGCGTGCGGTTCTCTGGATATTCGGTGACCTCTCTCTGGCAGACTGGTCATTAATCCCCTATGGCCTTCTCCTGATTGTCTCCGGTCTCTTTCTCTCCATATCAAGGGCAAAAGCGCTCAATGCATTGATGCTGGGTGACGACCTTGCACACAGCCTCGGTTTCTCTATCCACAAGGAAAAAATTCTCTTTTTTGTTGCAGTAGCACTCATGACCGCTGCATCGGTAGCCATGGGAGGGACGATCGGGTTCATAGGCCTGCTCATCCCGCATATCGTGAGGTTCCTGATAGGTGCCGACAACCGGAGGCTGATACCCGTATCCGCATTATGCGGCGGTGCGTTTCTCTGTATTGCAGATCTCATAGGGAAGTCAATTATGCATCCGGCAGAGATACCTTCCGGCATCGTAACTGCCATTATCGGCGCACCGTATTTCCTTTTTCTCCTGAGGAGGAGAGATGTCCTCACCACGTAACCAGCCGATACTGCTATTCAATAACGTAAGCTTTACCTATGCTGAAGATAAACCATTCATCGACGGGCTTACGTTCTCGATGGAAGACGGAGAATTCATCGGGCTTCTGGGTTCAAACGGCTCAGGGAAATCTACCATCCTGAAGCTCGCATGCGGCATATTAAGGCAGTCTGCGGGCTATGTCTCTCTCTGGGGGAAACCCCTGACTGCTTACAGGAATAAAGACAGGGCAAAGCTGCTCTGTTACCTTCCCCAGCTTCTTGACCTGCAGGTACCCTTCAGGGTGAGAGAATTAGTGAGCATGGGATTATACCCGTATGACATACCGCCCGGGATAACGGTGGACGAGGCGCTGGAGCTTGTCGGGCTGGCAGACAAGTCGGATGTATTTGTCATGAACCTGAGCGGCGGTGAAAGGAGAAGAACCTTCATAGCAATGACCCTTCTCCAGGAAGCCGGGCTCGTCCTGCTGGACGAACCCCTTGCCAACCTGGACATAAAATACCAGCTCGAACTCCTGAGATTGCTCAGGGAACTGCAGGCTCAGAAGAATATCTCTGTGATCATGGCCCTCCACGATATCAACATGGCCATGCAGTTCCCTAAGGTCATGCTCATCAAGGAGGGAAAGATTCTCAGCTCGGGAAGCCCCGAACATGTCCTGACAAAAGACCTGCTGAAAGAGGCCTTTGATGTCGGTATTGAGATAAGGAAGGATGGAAGCGGTGCGACATATATGAGTTATGAGAATTTTCTATAAGCAGGATTCTCTTTAAGATCGTCATTCGGTTACGGTAACGAAGCCCGCCCTGTTAAGTAAGATTTTATACTTCACAGGGCCCGTATCGCGCGACGTAATCCGGTAACTTGACAAGCCGGCAAGCTGACAAGCTATCAGAATAAGCGAAAAAGCTCGTAGCTCGTGGCTCACGAATTTAACGGAGGCCGGGTTGACTGAAAAGTATTTTGCAGCAACACCTTGTTCATGCACTGGTGCAATTCTTGATTTGCTTAATAATTATGATATAACTTCTGTGAATTGCATCAGGGCATGTGATTGGATCAGGTTGAAATCAAAAGACTTTGAGGGCAATCCTGCCTCCGGTTCTACAACCGATTTCATTTCCCGGGCTTACGCTAAGTGAGGGATACAATATTCTCCCTTATTCATGGACCCTCTCTCGATTTTTGAAGTTCAGCCAGCGATTGGCTCTTACGGAGAAGGGATATGACTTGATTTCCGAATCAAAATAAACTAACTCTTTTTATGTTCAAACCTTATCTCACTTCAGTGTTATTTAACAATTCACAGCTGAGATCTCCGCTTCGACTCCGATCTCCTCAAGGTTACCCGTGATTTTGCTTCTGAAATCAAGTCATACCCCTAAACCCCAATAAAGTAATGCAGGGAGGGATACCATATTTTCGCTCATTTTTATCCGCCTGAGGAGGACTCCCCTGTGGAGTAGTAAGACTTATCTCAAAAGCTTTTTGAATTCCCGGCCTGTCTTTGTCTCAACGAATTCGTGAAGGCTTTTTCCGTGTGCGTCCATGGTCACTATTGCCGGGAAGTCAAAAACCTCAAGTAACCACATCGCATCGGCACTTCCGAATTCCCCGAGCTTCCATACATCGATCACTCTTATTACCCTTTCAGCAAGGTACGCTGCTGCACCGCCGATAGTGTGGAGATAGACACACAGGTTCCTTTTCAGTGCTTCGAGTGTTTGTTCCCCCATCCCGCCTTTCCCCATAACCCCCCTTAGTCCATATTTTGGGATGACAAGATGTTCGTACATCTCAACACGCATGCTCGTTGTAGGACCTGCGGCAACTATTTCAAAGCCTTTCCCTGTTTTTTTTACGATGGGCCCGCAGTGATAAAGGACCGTGCCCTCGAGATCGAAAGGTATCTCTTCTCCGGAGCGTTTGCCATGACACAGGAATTTATGTATTTTATCCCTTCCTGTTACTATCTTCCCGCTTATCAGGACCATGTCCCCGGCATGCAGTGACAGGACATCATCTCCGGTCAAAGGAACTGCAAGTCTTTTTATTTTGTCCTTTTTGGTTTTTGGATTTTGTTTTTTGAAGTTCGGGTTTTGTCTCATCATTCTCCTCTGCGAACCCGCCTGGGGCGGGGACGACTCGCCGAGGCGATAAATCTGAATTCAGAATTTACCATACCAGTCTGGCTCTTCTTTCCGCCCAACAGCCCATAGAGACATCAACGAAATACGATGCGGGGTGCCTGTGATTCACCCCAACTTTTACCCCGATTGCCGTTGTCTTGCCGCACAAACCAAGCGGCCCTATACCCAGCTTGTTGCAGTCATGCATAATCTTTTCCTCAAGCTTTGATATAATTTCATTCTTATTCCTGTCCTTGAGACTCCTCAGGAGCTGCTCCTTAGAAAGCCTTGAAACCTGGTCTCTTGCGGCGCCGACCCCCACCCCTATAATATAAGGCGGGCATCCCTTGCCCTGTGCCTTATATACGGCATCTAGGACACACCTCCTGACCCCCTCAAAATTGCGTTCTGCTTTCAGTCCTGCATGCGGCAGGCTGTATACCCGGCTTACATTTTCGCTGCCTGCGCCTTTGAGCATGAGGTCAATAACCAACCTCCCCCTTTTCGTTTCCCCGAAGTAAATTATCGGGAATCCGGTCCCGGTATTGTCCCCGGAATTTTTTTCAGTTATGACGTCAACAGCATTTGCCCGCAGCGGGATCTCCCTTGTAGCGATTCTCGTCGCCTCGATGATCGTATTTCTCAAGTCAAGCTGGACTTCACAGGCAGGCATTTTAACAAAAAATACCGGGACCCCCGTATCCTGGCACAGCGGTCTTCCGGTTTTTCTTGCTATTCTTATGTTCTCAAGTAGGACCGACAGGATATACCGTGAGCGCGGTTCCTCTTTTTTATATGCGGACCGTAGTGCAGACTCAACGTCCGCGGGCAATGACGTTGCAGCCTTCCTGTAAAGGTTGACGATAGCATCACGGAGATTCATATGACACTATTATTTCATAATTCATGCTTTTTTAAAATCCGGGATCAAATTATTAGGTTCAAAACCCGAAATATATCCTCGGCATTTTTATTTACCGGAGGCCGGGTTGACTGAAAAGTATTTAGTCCCGACAGAAGTCGAGACTAAAATCAAAAGACTTTGAGGGAAATCCTGCCTCCGGGTCTACAACCATACTTTTAGGTTTATATCAAGAAAAACAGGTAAAGACATAATATCTTCCATCATATCCTGCCCGCTTTCGATTTTTTTTAAGTTCAGCCATCGATTGGTTCTTCCGGAGTAGGGATATGATTTGATTTCAGAAGCAAAATCACGGGTAACCTCGTGGAGATCGGAGTCGAAGCGGAGATCTCAGCTTTGAATTGTAAAATAACACTGAAGTGAGATAAAGTTTTGAATACAAAAAGAGTTAGTTTATTTTGCTTCGGAAATTGGGTCATATCCCTAAACCCAAAACCGATTGCATTTAGGGGCAGGAATGTGCGGTAACCGGACCAGGGAAATAAAGAGGTACTCTAAGCTATGAGAATATACTGAACAGCAGGAAGGTGACCGCTGCACCCATAAGGCTGCCCAGTATAACTTCCAACTGGGTGTGAGCCTTTGTCACCACCCTGCTCTGTGCGATGAGGAGAGCTAATATAAAACATATGAGCGACGCAATAAAATTCTCAGTGATAAAAGTTACGGCAACCCATCCGGAAAAAGCACACGCTGCATGCCCGCTCGGCATGCCCCCCTTCAGTGGACGCCCCTTTCCGAAATACGATTTTGTTATTACGACAAGGATAACCACGATAAGTAACGCCAGATACGTAATCTCTTCATCTGTGTGTTTTGCTATATGGAGTCCCCTTTCGAAATATTCAAGTATATAAGGCATGAGAATTACATACCCTACAAATGCAACTCCTATGGAGGTCACGAACACTGCGCCCGCTGCTATATCCTTTGCAACCTTTGCCTTTTCGGCATGTTCCGGAGAAATGATGTCAACGATTGTCTCAACTGCCGTATTCACCATCTCGGCGAGGAGAACGGCAATTACCGAGAGTGAAATGATGAGAAACTCAATCCGGCTGATCCCGAGTATATAACTGAGGAGGAGCACAGCGGTCGCGCTGTAGAAATGATACCTTAAATGTCGCTGTGTCTTGGCAGCATGGAGTATCCCTTCGACTGCATGGTTGACACTCTTTACAAATTGCCTGAAGGGCATTCTATCCTGTCCCGTGAAATATTGTTCCGGAGAATAGACTCGAGCGCTTTCACCAGCACCGTATTCTCCCTGTGCGATCTGACCGAAATCCTTATATATGAACTGTCCAAACCTCTGAAGTCCTCGCAGTTCCTGACGAGGATCCCCCTGGTGCTGAGCTGCCGGCGTATCTCATCTGCATTATCCATTTTGACGAGATAGAAATGGGCAGCCGGGCTGAAAAAATCTATGCAAAGCTTCCTGAAATTCTTTTCAAGGAACCTCTTTTCGCCTGCGATAAACTTCAACGACTCCTTCCGGAAAACCTTGTCTTTCAGGGCTACGACCGCTGCCCTCTGTGAAAGGCTATTCACAGTCCATGGTTCTTTCTGGTTCTGCAACCCGGCCGTAAGGTTTCCCGGGAAGACGCCGTATCCGAGACGCAGGCCGGGAATGGCATAAAAACCCGACATGGATCTCAGGACGATGAGATATGGATTATGTTCAACGTCCCTGATTACAGACTCGTCCGGGCAAAAATCCATATATGCCTCGTCAACGACAAGGTAACTTTTCATTGCCCTCGCTGCGTCCGCAATCCTGAGAACAGCGTCTTTCTTCATGAGCGTTCCGGTCGGGTTATTGGGATTGCAGAGAAATACCATATCAAAAAAAGGCGGAGACGGAGGGATGCTACCAGAGGGGCGAGGGGACTGATCCAGCAATTTTCCTTCCATTGCACCGATAAAATTTTCGGGATCCATCTCAAAACTGTTTTCTTCCTTCAACCCGTAACTTGTGACCTGCGAATTGCAACTTGTTGTGCATGCCCTCTCATATTCTGGAAATGCAGGAACGGGTATCAGCACCCTGCCGGGTTTCAGTGTCCTAGCAAGCAGGTAAATTAGCTCTGTGCTTCCGTTCCCGCAGAGAATTGTTCCGGTATCGATTCCGTGGTACTGGGCAAGCCGCTTCCTCAATCTCTTTGAATCAGGGTCCGGATAATGGTCCAGATATTTCAGGTTCCTACGCAGCTCAGCCTTGACTTTTTTAGATACACCCATGGGGTTGACAGGCGCACTGAAATCCAGCATGTTCCGTTCCTGCATGTTTAACTCCTCTGCAAGCCTGTAGATATTTCCGCCGTGCTCTACTGATTTGCCACGTATTCGCTCGGATGACATAAATGAATCCTCATATTTACTATATTGTATTATATCTGAAGGAAATATCTTAACTGTCCGGTAAAATTTCCGTGGGCTTGATAGCGCAGGCTGAAGCCTGCCTGAGGCCGCCAAACCATTTACTCGAAAAATTTAGCTCAAGCTTATTTTTGCATTTTTAAAATGACATCTCTGATATACTTTTAGGGAACATTTTTATGGAGAACGTTAAAGTCCTTCATCACCTAAAGCGCCTCTATAAACAAAAGAAAAAGGATATCATCGCACGGCTGGAGGAATTTCGGACAGTCTGGGCTTCATACAGCGATGAAGAAATTTTTACCGAACTGGCATTCTGCATCCTTACTCCCCAATCAAAAGCACTGTCGTGCTGGGACGCGATTATGAAGCTAAGGGAAAGCAACCTGTTGTTTAAGGGGACTGTCGAGCAAACGAAACCGTATCTTAACTGCGCGAGATTCAAAAACAAGAAGGCCCACTATCTTGTTGAAGCGAGGGAATTGTTCCTGCATAATGGGAAATTTTCGATTAAGTCGCGCATCAGAAAATTTGAAAACACCTATTCGTGCAGGGACTGGTTTGTTCATAACATCCGTGGCCTGGGCTACAAGGAGGCAAGCCATTTCCTTCGGAACATAGGGCTCGGGGAAGATATCGCCATCCTTGACCGGCATATCCTCAGAAACCTTGCCGGACTGGGGGTTATTAAGGATATTCCGGCTTCTCTGAGCAATAAGAACTATCTGGAGATTGAAAGGAAGATGGCAGATTTTGCAAAACGGGTACGAATACCAATTGCCCACCTCGACCTCCTGTTCTGGTACAAGGAAACAGGAGAAATCTTTAAATAACACTAAGTAATGCAGAGAGGGATACAATATTCTTCCTCATTCATGGACCCTCTCTCGATTTTTTGAAGTTCAGCCATCGGTTGGTTCTTCCTGAGAAGGGATATGGCCCGATTTCCGAATCAAAATAAACTAACTCTTTTTATGTTCAAAACTTTATCTCACTTCAGTGTTATTTCACAATTCACAGCTGAGATCTCCGCTTCGACTCCGATCTCCTCAATGTTACCCGTGATTTTGATTCTGAAATCAAGTCATATCCCTAAACCCAAAACCAACATCTACCGGAGGCTGGGTTGACTGAAA
>Ga0209270_1002734_pt1 | contig 17364 bp, 14 predicted proteins | sample MTBAKSrepl1MetaG_FD_187456 | JGI IMG/M metagenome (GOLD analysis project Ga0209270, IMG submission 187456) | Enrichment culture microbial communities from Arthur Kill intertidal strait, New Jersey, USA, that are MTBE-degrading - MTBE-AKS1... | ecosystem: Environmental > Aquatic > Marine >...
TCATCGTCCGTGTCGCCTGGTTCAGGCCCGCCGGGGGGGACAATGCCTGGGGGAATTTCCGGATCGAGGAAATTATACCCAACGCCGGTAGTTTCAGCTCCGGCCACAACCGGCTGTTCCGGGGCGTCAAGTTCGTCAACAATTATTTCCCGGGATCCGCCCATGCCGGCGGCCTCCCCTCCGGCGGCAGGCGGTTCGAGGTCGGTGGTCGGATCAATGTCCCCCGTGACCAGCGCCTGCTGGATCGCTTCCACTTCGGCCGTCACTTCGGAAATATCTTCGGGCGGCGCGCCCTGGTAAACGTCTTCGGTCAGTGCCACGGTCGATTCACGACCGACATCGAGGCGGGTCTGGGCGGCATCGTCAAACAGTACGGAAACCCTTCCATTCTCTCCGGTGACAATCTGTTCCCCGGCAAAGACGGGATCGGCGGCAGCCAGTATCCGTTCACTCCCATCGGGGGACACGGCCTTCACGCTGCCGTGGGTAAGGAGAACAGTCCCCACCTGCATGTTTTCACCGGAACCGGCGGCGGTAGTTTCAATGTCGGGCATGACGGACCTCGCTTCAGTGGTTCAAATGTACTTTACACTTTCATGGCAAAACAGTTTATTCGAGACAGACCGGCACTGCTTTGACCGCACTCCTTCTCATGATTCCATTATACGGGACCTGCTCTTGCTGTCCATTGTACCAAAGTAGGAATTTTCCATCCCGGATTAAAGGTCGGGGGCGCTGCCGGGCAGTGGAGGAGAACCAACGGCTTTCAGGCATTTCTCTTGCCTTTTGCCATCATATCCTGTAAGCAAATTAAAGAGTTGCCATGTGGAGGAGGTCAGGCATTTTTTTCATTGTAGTCGATATTACCCCCGGAACAATTCAAGATCATTTTTTGTCCATTCATCTTGCCGACAACCGGAGGCCGGCATCATTCGCCGGCAGCCTTGTAACCGGGCTGAAACAGAGGATGAGCGCAAGGCTTAGCCTGCCGGTTGCTCCTTTTATGCCCTATCCTTGGAGTACGTCATTGCAGGCCCGGCCGCGTTTAATGCAGACTGTTCGATCGGAAACCCCATTCGTGCCCCGGCGCGGAAATTTGCTTGTGCGGCGAGGAGTTTGCAGATGAACAACAAGAACGATAAGCTTTCAGATGTTCTCGGCACCCTGCACAAGCTGACATCCGCCATTTTCAGCGATGCCATTCAGCGCAAACTGATACTGGACAACCTGACCGAAGCAGTGTTTACGGTTGACACGGAACTGAACATCACCTCCTTCAACAAGGCCGCGGAAACTCTGACGGGAATAAGCGAAAAAGAAGCGTTGACCAGAAAATGCACGGACTTGTTCCCCCTCCCTCCTGATAATGATTTCTGCATCATCGGCCGGGTACTGCTTGAAAAACGGCCGGTGAACAAGTTGACACGATTTCTGCAGATCGGGGAACGGACCATCCCCGTCATGGTCAATGCCTCACCGTTAACCGACAACAGCGGTGCAATGGTCGGCGGGGTTCAGTCCTTCCAGGAGATTCAGGAGATCTTTCAGCGGCAGCTGGTTCTGGACAACGCTTTTGACGGCGTTTTTACCGTTGACATGGAATACAAGACAACCCTGCTCAATAAAGCAGCCGAACAGATTGTCGGTGTCAATCAGGAAGCCGTACTGGGCAAGCCGTTTATCGATTTTTTCTTTCCGGAGGATCGAAAACCGGAAATTCAAAATACATCCCTGGCCAAAGCGATCCAGTCGGGTGAGCCCGTGGTGGAGGAGTGTTTTTACCTTTCCACGGCAAGGGGGGATATTCTTCCCCTCAGCATCAGGTTTGCGCCGCTCATTGATGCGAGGGGATCCGTCGTCGGCGGCGTCGCCACTTTCCGTGATGTAACCGATCAGATTCTGAACCAGTACATCCTGGACAGCGTGACGGACGGTGTCTTTACCGTGAACCATAACTTTGTGATAACGTCTTTTAATAAAGCCCTTGAAAAGATAACCGGCTACCGGGCCGATGAGGTGATGGGCACCCATTGCAGCGAGATATTCTGCTCGGAAATTTGCGGGACAGAGAGGTGTCCCATGGCCACCGCCATTCAGTCCGGCCTCAGCCCTTCCATGCAGACCATGGAGATTCAAACCAGGGACGGCAGATCGGTTCCTGTCAGCGTCATCGCCAACGTATTGACCGACAACATGGGCAATATCATCGGCGGAGTCGAGATGGTCAGGGACCTGACGGAAATCAATGAGCTTCGCCGCAAGCTGGCCAGAGAGGGCACAGATCAGGGAATTCTGACCCGCAGTCCCAAAATGAAGCGAATCCTCTCCGTTCTCCCTGAATTTGCCCGGAGCGATGCCACCATACTTATTCTGGGTGAAAGCGGCACGGGAAAAGAGCTTATCGCCCAGACCATCCATGCCCAGAGCCACAGAAGCGATAATCCCTTTGTGGCCGTGAACAGCGGGGCGCTCCCCGACACCCTGCTGGAATCCGAACTGTTCGGATACAAGGCCGGCGCTTTTACCGATGCCAGGAAAGACAAGAAAGGCAGGTTTGCGGCGGCGGAAAAAGGGACCCTGTTTCTTGATGAAATCGGTGATATATCCCCGGCCATGCAGGTCAAGCTGCTGCGGGTCATCCAGTCGAAGGCCTACGAGCCGCTGGGGGCAAACACCCCGGTCAAGACGGATGTCCGGATCATTGCCGCCACCAACAGAAATCTCGAGGAAATGGTCCAGGACGGGACCTTTCGGGAGGACCTCTATTACCGGCTCAATGTCGTCAAGATAGAACTTCCCCCCCTGCGGGAGAGAATGGAGGACATCCCCCTGCTCGTCGAGCATTTCATCGACAAGTTCAATAGACAGCGGAACAGGAATGTCGGGGGGATCTCCCAGGAAGTCCTGTCCATTCTGATTCATCATGATTTTCCCGGCAACATTCGGGAACTGGAAAATATCATCGAGTATGCCTTTATCCTGTGCCATGAGGGATTAATCATGCCCCAGCATCTCCCGGAATGGCTGACGGCCGGAAAAGAAGAAGGCGAGACGGTTGACGGACCGCTGACTCTGAAGGACATGGAAAGAAAGACCATCACGGAGGCTCTGAAGCGGAATGAGTACCGGAAAATGAAGACGTGCCGGGAGCTCGGCATATCAAAAGATACGCTGCGACGAAAAATTGAAGCCTATAACATCCCGATGGAAAACAGCAACGATGAATGAGACACCATGTGGCTGACGGGTAATACAATAAAGATCAAATCAGGGCGTCTTATTCCTTACACCTGGGCCCTTGCCGTAATCTGGATAGTCATGGGAACCGCCATCATGGCCGCTTCCCTTGTCTGGAATATTACCCGGCAGAAAAACGAAACCATCCAACTGGCCACCATCGAGGCCAGAACCGTCTATGAAAAAGATCTGACCTATCACCGATGGGCAACCCAGCATGACGGCATTTTTGTGCCGATAACGGAGACCACGCAGCCCAATCCCTACCTGTCCCATATTCCCGGCTCGAATATTGAAACAACGACCGGCGAAAAATTGACCCTGGTCAATCCGGAATACATGATCAGGCAGGTGTACGGCATGCAGAGCAAGGACTTCGGGCCCATAGAGCACATAACCAGCCTTGACCCGGTCCGCCCTGAAAACGCGGCCGACGAATGGGAGACAGAAGCCCTGGAGTCGTTTAACGACGGCAGTGATGAAGCTGTTTCCGTGGAGGAAATGGGCGGGCTTCCCTATCTGCGCTATATGCGGCCGATGGTCACGGAAAAGGGATGCCTCAAGTGCCATGCGGTCCAGGGATACCAGGTGGGAGACATTCGCGGCGGCATCAGTGTCGCCATCCCCCTTGCGCCGCTGCTCGGTATCGCCAGGGCGCATAATCTGGCCACGTCCGTCGCCCATGTCACCTTCTGGCTGCTCGGACTGTTCGGCATTCTGCTCGGCACCTACTGGCTGACCCTGACGATCCGCGAGCGGGAACGGATGGAGTCACGGACAAGGTCCATCATCGACAACATGCTTGACGGATTGATCACCCTCGACAAAGGGTTCGCCATCAGGTCGTTTAATCCTGCCGCTTCACGGCTGTTCGGCTACGAACCGGAAGAAGTTGTCGGCAACAGCGTCTACACCCTGTTCCGGCTGCCCGATGAAGGGGGGGATATCCACGGCCACGAAAAATATTCCGAGCAGGATTTTATCCTGGTGACGGAGACCCCCTATGAACTGATCGGCTGCCGCAAGGACGGATCCATGTTTCCGGTGGAGATTTCTCTGAGTGCGACGCAGCAGGGGGAGGAACAGTTGACCATTGCCATGGTCCGTGACCTGACCCAGCGTAAGCAGGCCGAAAAGGCCCTGCGCGACAGCCAGGAGCACATGATCAAACAGGAAAAGCTGGTTTCGCTCGGCACCATGGTTGCCGGCATCGCCCACGAAATCAACAATCCGGCCCAGGCCATCGGGTTTTCCATGGAAGGTCTGAAGATGAATGCCGAGTATGTCAGGAAATTTCTCGGTGAACTGAAAAAATGTTTCGAGGGGGACAACCGGGACCTGATGGCGAAAAAGGAGCATCTGCAGAGACTGGTGGAGGAGCTCGACATGGACCTGGTCATGGAGGACATAGAGGATATTGCCGAGCGGAATATCGAGTCGGTGACCAGGATCAGCAAAATCATCAAAAGCACTAAGCGCATGGCCCATTTCGAGGATGATTTTACCGATGCCGATCTCAATACGATCATTGCCGATGCCGTGACGCTCACCCATAATCAGGTGAAGTATGATATGACCGTTGAAATGAATCTTGCCCCGGATCTTCCCGTTTTTCAAGGGATGCCGCAGGAACTGGGCCAGGTGTTCATCAACCTGATTATGAATGCCCGCGACGCCATGAAGGAAAAAGGTTTGCCCAAAAATGAGGCGCTGCTGACCATCTCCACCGGTTACAACGGCAGGACGAGACAGCTCGAGGCCGCTTTCAAGGACAACGGCATCGGCATGAAGGATGAAGTGATTTCGAAAATATTCGATCCTTTCTTTACCACCAAGGGATTCGGCGTCGGCACCGGACTCGGGCTCAATCTGTCCCACATCATCGTTGAAGCGCATGGCGGGTCGATCAAGGTGGAAAGCGAGTATGGGAAGGGGACCACCTTTACGGTGATGATCAGCATCGATATTCCGGTGGGCGGCGGAGACCGGAAAAAGACCGGGCAGGAATAAAGCAGAGGAAGCGGATTCCATGGAGCAGATTGAAACGAAAAAAAAGGCCTCGATCGTCGTCGTCGACGATGAGCAGTCGATACTCAAGGAGTTGCGGATTCTGCTCGGCCGACTGTACAAGGTGCATGTTTTTACCAATCCGGAGGAAGCGGAGAAATTTGTCGACGAGAACGATGTCGATATGGTCATCTCCGATGAAATGATGCCGGAAATGCGGGGAAGCGTGCTGTTGGGGAGAATTCACCGGAAGCATCCCGACATATGCAACATCGTCCTTTCCGGTCAGGCCGAAAAGGACGATATTGTCAAAGCGGTCAACGATGGCCATATATTCAGTTTTCTGTACAAGCCCACCGAGAGGCAGCAGTTGATCAATGTCATTGAGAAGGGACTTGAGAACCGGAGAATGAAAAGGATTCTCGCCGAACAGAATATCCAACTCAAGGAATACAGCGAGAACCTGGAAAAAATGGTCGAAGAGAAGACCGCCGAACTGGCCAAGGCTTATGACCGCCTGAACCTGGTTGATGCCAACAAGGTGTATTTTCTGATCTATCTGGCCCAGGAAATGGATTCCTCCCTGGACCGGATCAAAAAACTCGTCGAGGTTCTTCTGGATTACTTTGCTTTCACCGGTTCCGAAATACAGGTCAACAACCAGGCGGTGGTCCTCGGTGAGGCCGTGGATCAGGTCCTTGACGAAATACAGGGCCCCGCCGCCCGGAAGGGATTGAAGGTGGAAAAAGCGATCGAGGGGAATCCGGTCGTGACGGCCGATCCGGCGAAACTGGCCAAGGCCCTGCGCAGCGTTCTGGACAATGCGGTAATTTTTACCCCCGAGGGCGGCCGGGTGACCATAACGGGACAACCTGTGAACGGCCGGGTGCGGCTCCGCATCACCGATACGGGCAAAGGGATTGAACCGTGGAAGCTCAGGAAAATTTTCAAGCCCTTTGTCCTTGAGCGCGGCGACAGGAATCCGGATGGTTTCGGCCTGAATCTGCCCATGGCCCATGCTGTCGTGAAAGCCATGGGAGGAAAGATCTGGGCGGAAAGCGACGGTCCCGGAAAAGGGACGACAATCAGCCTGGAGTTGCCTGCGGCCCCTTAAAAAACTGCCCACGGCAGGACCGTAAAAACGGTTGGTCGGCTACAGCCGCGGTCGGTTGACTGCGCCCCGCCACGACGTCTTTCACGGCACCGCTCCCCCTGTCAGCCAAGAATCGAACATCATTGACAGGGCCGGACTGACCGGTGCCGGTCCAGCCTTTTCTCCCTCCCGAAACCTTTCTTCATCCGGTCCGGACCGGTTTTTTTTCTCACCCTTCTGCATGCAAGGGGCAAGAATGATCCTGCGGGGCATCTTTGCCGGGCAGTACGAATAATAGGGCGATTTGCCGGACTGTTTCTGTACAGTCTGTCGAGATGAAAGCTTTTATCTTGACTTATGAGAATAATACCTTATCAATGTGCTGAAAAAAAATAGGGCGGCCTGGCCCGCCCGAAAGGTTCCCAGTGGGGAATCACAGGGAGTATTTCTCTATGACAGGAAAAAAGGGACTGAAACTGGCGGGGTTTGTCATTGTTGTCATGGTGATGCTGTCGGGTTGGACGGTCTCCATGTCGGCACCACAGGGTAAGGGAGAAACGGGGGCCGCCGCCCGGGTCGGTTCCGTCTCCGGGGAAGAGAAAATTTTCCGCTCCATAAAGCCGGAAGAAGCGCTGCGGCTGCTCCAGTCGCGCGACGATATCCTGTTCCTTGATGTCCGGTCTCCTCAGGAAAGGGCGCAGGGCGTCATTGCAGGGTCAACGCAGGTGTCGATTTTTGACCTGGTAAAGGGGAAACTCCCGCTTCCCAAGGATAAACCGATACTGCTTGTCTGCGCGGTGGGCGGCCGCAGCTATGTTGCCGGCCAGGTGTTGTCCAGGCAGGGGTTCCGGGAAGTGTATAATCTCAGCGGCGGAATCAATGGGTGGTATCGGGCCGGGCTGCCGGTCACCATGGAGAACCCCGCAGCGCGCTAGCTCCCTTTCCGGGCAAGGTCCCCTGCCGCTCACTCCCCGTCCGACGCCGTGAATTTTCTGACAAAGCCGATGGGCTTGTAACTCATTTTGGCGGCGCGCAAGCCCTCGTCGCCCAGGTCCTGCTCCCGGTTGATGGTTTCATATTTATCCGGAAGGATTGACGCGAAGGCTTGATTGATGAACTGCCATATCCCCTTGTACTCGCTGACCGCTTTTTCAAAGTGGAGGACAAAGCTCGCGCCGCGCATCAACTCCTCCCCCAGTGAATAGGCGGCGGGCTTGCCGTCGACATAATAGATCCCTCCGCAAAGCTGCAGTTCCTCCGATTTGAGCAGAGCCTCCCTGGCAGCGGCGTAATCGGCGGGATTGTCACGCCCCTGCCGCCATTGTTCAAGGATTTCCAGGGCATCGGGGATGAATTCCTCGACCAGTGGTTGCCCCATGTAATCGTAGTTGTTGATGAATGCCTTGATGTGGTTCCGTTTTTTGGAGAATTTGCGGCCGGAGAGCAGGGCCATGTCCTCCCGGCGATAGAGGTAGTCAAAATTGTCCCGGTCCTCGCTCACCGCAAATCCCATTGCCGCCAATTTGTCCGCCTGGGCTTCGGAGACGCACTTCATTCTCCGGTGCGCGGCGAATAATTCGCGCAAAAGATTATGCGGCGGCAGGCCGAACGGCGACATGAAAAAGGGGTTGTCGTTGTCCCTGCCCGTCAGGATGTACAGCCCGTCAGGGAGTCTTGCAATCCTGTATTGATGGGCTTCGCGGAAAAGATAGAGATTGGCGAAAGTGAATTCCGAAATGCCGTCCGGCAGTTCCTGCAGCAACGGGTGCAGGAACGGGCGCATCGTGAGGGAGAGTTCCGCTGTCAGTGGATAATCAGGGATCATGGGACAGTATGGAAGGCGGTCGGTTCAATATGGCCTGCAGGGGATGCATCTGCACCCCGGGCGAATAAGGACCATCGGGTATGATATCGGTACTGCTTTCTCCACATTGACTCATTGTTCGGGTTGTCCGGTAGGACGGGATTATACCCGGGATGAAAGAAAATTCAAGAAAATGTCCACAGCCGGGAACGGATGCGAGGTGAACGCGAAGGAGAAAACCGGATGCCTGAAAAAGGCAGGACCAAGGCAGGAGGTAACCACCTTGGTCCTATCAAGGAGAAATTGTACTGAAGCGCCATCAGTATGTTTAATATATACCACGGCGTGCCATGGGAGTCAAGAGCGTTTGCATTTTTTTTCGTATTTTTTTTCTATGAACAATTCTGATCGGAAACTTTCCGTTATTATTCATGAATTTTTGTCGCACTTGTCAGGAGAAAGTTTGACCGAGGCTCTGGACAGCTTTGATCAAGGGAGGCAAAAGCGGCGGTCGTAGTCCGGCTTGTTTGCCGGTGGCCACAGGCTTGGTGATTCACGGTTAATTTTTTTCCGCGCCGGTTTTCAATCACGATGCGGTGCCCGTTCCCGGGAGATCCGAAAGGCGGGCATAATCCCCGCCACAGATACTCGCGGTGCAGCGCGCTTTCAGGGCTTCGCTGGTCACCTGTTCGCGCAGGCAGCCGTTGTCAAATATCAGGATATTGTCGGTCATCATGCACATTTCCTCCAGGGAATGGCTGATAAAGAGCAGCGGCACCTCAAATTCGGCAAAGACCTTTTTCAGATAGGGCATGATCTGGCCCTTCAGCTCCTCGTCGAGGCCGGTTAACGGTTCGTCCATGAGGATGAGGCGCGGGCAGGCAAGGATGGCTCTGCCGAGAGCCACCCGCCGTTGTTCCCCGCCGGAGAGACTGCTCACCCCTCGGCGCAGCAGATGGTCAAGGTTAAGGGCGCTTATCAGGGCGGGCGGTTCAATTCTGCGGCCCTCCGGGGGCGTGCGCCGCCAGCCGTAAAAAAGGTTGGCCTTGACGCTCATATGCGGGAACAGGTGCGAGTGCTGAAAAACCACCCCTATCCGTCTCCGCTCGGGAGCGATATCGATCCCTCTGTCCGCGTCGAAAACGGGCGTGGAGTCCAACCTGATTGTTCCCCTGTCCGGCTTGAGGAGACCGGCCAGTATGTGGACGAGGGTTGACTTGCCGCTGCCGGATGGTCCAAAAATTCCGCACCTGCTGCAATCCAGGGTAAATTCGGCCTGGAGGCGGAAAGAACCAAACCGCTTGTCCAGTGATGCCTCGAGTCTCATCGGGCTGACCTCGCGCGGAAGGATCTGGAGGCGGCATCGCTTGCCAGCAGAACGGCAAATGAAAAAAATATGGACACCAGGCAGAGGGTCAGGGCCATACTGTCCCCGCCCGGCGTGTTGGTGTAGTCGTAGATGGCCAGCGGAATGGTCTGGGTCACCCCGGGGATATTTCCGGCCAGGATTATTGTGGCGCCGAATTCGCCGAGGCTCCTGGCGAACATGAGGGTCATGCCGGCCAGGACGGCCCTGAAGGAGAGGGGAAGAATAATGGTCAGCAGGGTGTCCAGCCGTCCTGCTCCCAGGGTGCGCGATGCCTGGATGTAATGAAGGTCGATGTTTTCCATGCCGATGCGGATGGCGCGCACCAGCAAAGGGAATCCGACCACCGCCGAGGCGATGACCGCTCCGGCCATGGTGAAGACGACCCGGAGGTCGAAGGCCTTGAGCAGCGGTCCCATGCAACCCGACTGGCCGAAGAAAAGAAGAAGAAGGTAGCCGACCACCACAGGGGGTAACACCAGGGGAAGATTCACCAGGCCCTCCAGCAGTGATTTCCCGGGCACCCGAACAAAGGCGAGGAAGTACGCAACCCCGAATCCGACGGGGGCGGTGAGCAGGGTGGCTGCCGCGGCGACCTTGAGCGACAGCCACACGGCCTGCATGTCATGGGATGAAAGGGACAACATCAAGAGGGCTCCCCGGCCTGTTTACTTGTTCCCCGTGGTGTCACCGCCGATATCAAATCCGTATTTTTCCAGAATGCGCAGAGCTTCGGGGCCTGCCAGAAAGGCATCGAAATCCCGGGCGGCTTTCTTTTGTTCCCCCTCCCTGGTCAGGCCGAGGAGATAGGAAACGCGGTCATGCATCCCGGCCGGCACGCTGTAGAGGATTGTGCTGTTTTGAGCCAGCAGGGCGTCGGTGCGGTAGACAAAGGCCCCCTCAACCTCCCTGCGGTCGGCGTACAGCAGTGCCTCGCGCACGTCCTTGGCCATCACCAGTTTGTTGGACGCGGCCAGTTCAACGTAGATTCCGGCCGCCTGCATGGCCTGTTCGGCGTACTGACCGGCCGGAACGCTTTTGGGACTGCCGATGGCTATGCGCTGCAATCGGGCAAGATCGGCAAGCGACGAGATTTCGGTTGTCTTCGGGCCCACGAAAACAAGGATGTTGTGGGTAAAGATGCGCACCGTATCCTGGGAAATCTTTCCCTCCTTGACAAGATACTCAATCCAGTCGGGATTGGCCGAAATAAAGAGATCGGCAGGAGCGCCCTGGACGATCTGCTTGGCAAGGGAACCGGAAGACCCGAAATTGGGGACGATGGAAAATCCTGGATTCGATTTGACGAATGCGGCTGTGATTTCGTTGACCGCGTCTTTCAGGCTGGCCGCGATCGAGATTCGCACCTCCTCGGCCCGGGCGGGCAGGACAAACAGCAGACAGAGCCCGATCAGCGGCAACAGAATAACCATTTTGTTTTTCATGGGAATTTTCCTCCTGTCCATTATTGCGGTAAAGTTCGTCACCTCGGCGCAACTCCCGGGCGTGCCTCGGGACGTTTCTCCTGCCCTACCGGAAATCGGGTTAGCCGCACACGTCGCCATCCAGTTCCTCTGTCATCCGGTCCAGGAAAGATTGGAATTGTCGGTGGACCCGCCAGAACGTCTCAATCGCCTGTTCCCCCGCAAGGGTTAACGTTGCTCCACCACCCTGCCTGCCGCCCCGTGCCGTTTCCACCATTTTTCTCCCGGCCTGCCGATTCATGGAGTCAAGCAGGTCCCAGGAATGCTTGTATGACATTTCCATGGATTTCGCGGCCTGCGATATGGAGCCGTAGTCCCTGATGCGTTCCAGGAGCACGATTCTGCCATAGCCAAGGAAGGTGCCGCTCCGGCCTTCCAGCCAGAGGTGTCCCCGCCACTGACAGGTGTTGAGTTCAGTATGGCGTTTTTTGTGTCTGTTTTTTTTCATAACGTTATATATGAATGAATATAACGATGTGTCAAGAAAAAAATTTGTCCTGCACAAATAAGGATAAATGCATGATGGCCCTGAATATGAGGCACAGAGGGTAAATTTTAAAAAGTATGTCATTCTTGACATATGTCAAATCTGACATGTATAATGAATGAAAACAATTTTGACTCCTTTTCCCTCACCACTGAAAAAAAAAATGTGATCGGCTGAAACCGGATGCGCGCCTGCCGCGATTCCGCAAACAATCAATTTCGTACCAACAAGGAGAAAAGGCATTATGGAGATCAGCAGAAGAGGATTTTTGAAAATGTCCGGGGCCATTGGATCGGGGGCAGCCCTGTCCACCCTTGGCCTGGACCTCACTGCCTTGAAGGCTCACGCCGCCGGGCTGACCAAGATGGACCGGCTCCGTACCGCCAGTCAGGCGACCAGTATCTGCTGCTACTGCTCGGTCGGTTGCGGCCTTATCTGCAGTACCGACAAGTTAACGGGCAAGATCATCAACGTTGAGGGAGACCCCGACCATCCCATCAGCGAAGGTTCGCTCTGCGCCAAAGGCGCCGGTATATTCGGACTGTCAGAGGTCAATGACAAGCGGCTGCGCAAGGTTCTCTACCGGGCTCCCAAGAGCGACCGATGGGAGGAAAAGAACTGGGACTGGACCCTGAAGCGGATAGCCCGCCTGGTCAAGGACTCGCGGGACAAAAATTTTATCACCCGGAACGACAAGGGACAACTGGTCAACCGGCTGGAAAGTATCGGCCACTACGGCACTTCAAATATCCTCAGCGAGGAGTGCTGGACGCTTGTCGTCGCCCTTCGCGCCATGGGCCTGGTCTATATAGATCACCAGGCCCGCATCTGACACAGCCCCTCTGTAGCGGCTCTGGGAGAGTCGTTCGGCCGGGGATCGATGACGAACCATTATATTGATCTGAAAAACAGTGACTGCATCCTTATCATGGGCAGCAACTGCGCGGAGAACCATCCCATCGCCATGAAGTGGATCCTCCGTGCCAAGGACAACGGGGCGACGCTCATCCACGTCGATCCGCGCTTCACCAGGACCTCCGCCCGCTGCGACTACCATGTCCCCATCCGTTCGGGCACCGATATCGCTTTCCTGGGCGGGATGATCAAGTATATTATCGACAACAACCTCATCCATGAGGAGTACGTCAAGTACTACACCAACGCCTCATTCATTGTCAGCCCGGGCTTTGATTTCAATGACGGGGTGTTCTCCGGCTTCAATCCCGAAACGGGAAAATACAGCAAGGATACCTGGACGACGGAAAAGGACGAAAACGGCATTCCTGTCCGTGACTACACCCTCCAGAATCCGCGCTGCGTCTATCAGATGCTCAAGAAGCACTACGATCGCTACACCCTGGATGTCGTTTCCTCGGTCACCGGCGTCTCCAAGGAGGACCTCCTCACGGTGTACAAGGCGTACGGCGCCACCGGCGCCCCGGACAAGGCCGGCACCGAGTGCTATGCCCTGGGCTGGACCCACCATACGGTCGGCAGCCAGAACATTCGGACCATGGCTATCGTCCAGCTGCTGCTCGGCAACATGGGGATCGCCGGAGGCGGCATTAACGCCCTGCGCGGCGAACCCAATGTCCAGGGCTCGACCGACCACGCCATCCTCTACAACATCCTGCCGGGCTACCTGAAGATGCCCACTGCCTCGATCCAGACCCTGGCCGAGTACAACGACAAGTACACCACGAGGTCCAATGACCCCATGTCGGCCAACTGGTACCAGAACTATCCGAAATACTCGGTCAGCTTCCTGAAGGCCGTGTTCGGCGAGACCGCAACCGCGGACAATGAGTTCGGCTACTCCTGGCTGCCCAAGATGGACGACGGCAAGCACTATTCGATCATGCACTGCACCGACCAGATGGTGGCGGGCAAGATGGAGGGCTTCGTATGCTGGGGCGCCAACGTGGCGGTCAGTTCTCCCAACTCGAACAAGGTGAGGAAAGGGCTGGAAAAGCTGAAATGGATGGTCAATGTCAACATTTTTGACAACGAGACCGCCTCGTTCTGGAAGGGACCCGGCGTCAACCCGGCCAACGTTGACACCGAATGCTTCCTGCTGCCTGCCGCGCCGACCATCGAAAAGGAGGGAAGCCAGGCAAATTCCGGCCGCTGGGTCCAATGGGCCTACAAGGCCGGTAATCCGCCCGGCGACGCCCTTTCCGACGGCGACATCGTCATGCGCCTCATGGATGAGATACGTGCCCTTTACGCCAAGGAAGGCGGCGCCTTTCCGGCGCCGATTCTGAATATGAAGTGGGATTACCGGGACGGCCTCGGCCGCTTCGACGCCGTCAAGTGCGCCAAGCAGATCAACGGCCACTATACCCGGGATGTGGTCATCGAGGACCCGGCCAAGGGGACCCGGGAAGTGTATCCCAAGGGCGAACTGGTGAACGGTTTTCCCAAACTTATGGCGGACGGCTCCACCTCGGCCGGCAACTGGCTGATGACCGGCAGCTTCGACCCGAAGGGGGAAAACAAAATGCAGAAACGGGGCAAGGACGATCCTACCGGCCTGGGCCTCTATCTCAACTGGTCCTTCGCCTGGCCGATGAACCGGCGGATCATCTACAACCGCGCTTCCTGCGACCTCAACGGCAAGCCCTACAACCCCGGGAGGAACATCCTGGAGTGGGTCGGGGACAAGTGGGTCGGCGACGTGGCCGACGGCGGCTGGCCGCCCATGGCCGATCAGGAGAAGGGCAAGTACCCCTTTATTATGAAGGCGGACGGGGTGGCGTCCCTCTTCGGGCCCGGCATGGTCGAGGGTCCCTTCCCGGAACACTACGAACCCATGGAAGGCCCGCTGACCAAGCACCCGTTGTCCGGCCGGCGTACCAACCCGGCGGTCACCATCTTCAAGAGCGAATTTGACAAGTGGGCCAACGCAGACGAGCAGTTCCCCTATGTCTGCACCTCCTATTCCGCGACCGAGCACTGGTGCACCGGCTTCACCCGCTGGCAGCCATGGCTGCTCGAGGCGATGCCCGAGGCGTATGTCGAGATCAGCGAGCAGCTGGCGGGGGAACTGGGCATCAAGAACGGCGAACGGGTCAGGGTATCCTCGGTGAGGGGAACGACCACGTGCGTGGCCATGGTCACCAAGCGCATGACGCCGTTCCAGGTCGAGGGAAAGACCGTACACGAGGTCGGCATGCCGTTCAACTACGGCTGGCGCTGGCCGGAGGGCACCAAGGACGATGCGACCAATCTTCTTACCCCCGCCGTCGGTTGTCCCAATACCTTTTGCCCCGAGTACAAGGCATTCATGGTTAACATCACAAAGGCATAAGGGGGAGAAGATATGAACGGATTAGAACTCGTTAAATTGATAGATCTGTCACGCTGCACAGCCTGCCGCGGTTGTCAGATCGCCTGCAAGCAATGGAACAATCTGCCGGCGTCCCAGACGAACAATTTCGGCAGCTATCAGAATCCGCCTGACCTGGAGTGGAACACCTGGACGCTGATCCGCTTCAATGAAATCGAGGGCCAGAACGGCAAGGTGAAATGGCTGTTCCGCAAGGACGGCTGCATGCACTGCACCGATGCCGCCTGCGTCAAGGTATGTCCCACCCAGGCCCTGTTCTATACGGAATTCGGGGCCGTGGACATTGACTATGCCCGCTGCATCGGCTGCAAGGAGTGCATTACCGCCTGCCCTTTCCATGTGCCGCGCTATGACAAGGCGACCAACGTTATTTACAAATGCAATCTCTGTTACTCACGCCTCAGGGCAAATCAACCTCCGGCCTGTGTCCAATCCTGCCCCACCGGGGCACTGCAGATAGGCGCCAGGGACGAGATGGTCAGGAAGGCCTACCAAAGGGCCGAGGAACTGGGCAATGGCGCGACGGTCTACGGTGACAAGTTCGTCGAGGGCACCCATGTGGTCTATGTCCTGCCTGAGGCAGTCACCGTGTATGATAATCTACCGGAGAAACCCGAGATCCCCGCCGCCATCCTTGTCTGGAAGGATGTTCTGAAACCGGCGGGGCTCATTGCCGCCGGCGCTGTTGCCGGCGCTGCGTTCCTTCACTATGTCACGCACGGACCCAAGGTCCCGACTGAGGAAAACAACAACGAAAAAGGTGAGATATGAAAAAAGGAATGATCAAAGCAACAAGCGGCTTTGAACGCTTCGTGCACTGGTGTCTGGCGCTCTCCTGCCTCCTCTTGATCATCACCGGCATGGGGATGATGTATCATTCCCTTGATTTCATCGGCGGTATGATGGGCGGCATGGGCAACCTGAAAACAGTTCATAATTGGACCGGGGTCTTTTTCGGCGTGGCCCTGCTTTTCGCCATAGTCATGTGGTTCAGAGAAGCAGGCATTCCCTCCTTTCCGGAGGATGGGAAGTGGATAGCCTGCGCCGGCGGCTATCTGTGGCACGTGGACAAGGACAAGATGCCCCAGGTCGGCAAGTACAATCCCGGCCAGAAACTCTTTTTTCTGGTGGTCGCAGTCTTCGGGATCATCATGGTTATTTCCGGCTATATCATGTGGTTCCCCCTTGACTTCTCGACTGGCACGGTTCGGACGATGTTCGTTCTCCACGCCCTTGGATTTGTCATAATCCTGGCGTTTTTCATTGTCCACCTCTACCTGGCGACCATCGGGGTCCCGGGTTCGGCCTCGGCGATGTTCACCGGCTGGGTGAGCCGGGCCTGGGCGAAAACCAATCATCCGAAGTGGTTGAGGGAGATGGAAGAAAAGGGCACCCTGGTAACCTACGGCGGGGAAAAGCGGTCGGGCCGGGCGTAGCAGTGATGCAGGTCCCATGCATGGTCTACGTGCAAAGAGGTACCAATATCCATAATCATTCATCCGGAACCGGGGGGGAAACATCGCCCCGGTTCCTTTTCTCCCCTGCACAATTTATCATAATTCAAAAGACAAAAGGCTGACGAAAGAATGACACGAAACGATACCGCGCTCTGTTTCATAAACAAGGACATTGAGCGAATAAGTACGCAGAAGCCTTACGTCAAGGAGATTCTTGACGCCTTCCGGCCCATGATCATAGAGAAAAAACGTTTGCTCATGGAAATGCAGAGCAACGGGAAAACGTTTCCCCTGGACCAGGGAAAATACCTGGCAGGCGTTCCCCTGGTCCAGCAATGTGATCTCTTCTTTCCCGGCGACCCCTGGCAAAAAATCAGCCTCGGGGTCTGCAAGGCAATTCGAGAGGGATTTCCCAACCTTGCAGAAAACATGGAACGCCTGGCGCAACAGATTACCAGTGGGCAAGTCAATGTTTTTGAATATTTTCGTTCTTCCGATGATCCCGATGAAAAGGAAATCAAGGCCTGGGCGGAGAAAATACCGATGGATCCCGGGGCATTGGGCGTTTTCATTCATATGGCAGCGGGGATAATCCTGGCCAAGCGGGCACGGGAAGCGGCGGAAGCCATCGCCCCTCTTTCCTGGAGCAAGGGCTATTGCCCTGTTTGCGGCAGTTTTCCCATGCTGGCTGTGACAAAAGAAAGAGGAGAGAAATGGCTCCAGTGTTCCCAGTGCAGCCATGAGTGGGTGCATCCCCGTCTTAAGTGCCCTTACTGCGAACAGGAAAGTCCGATGGGAACGGATGTCGTCTTTGTTGACACCGAAAAGGAAGACAAGGCTTTTCTCTGCGACAAGTGCAAAAAATATCTGATTACGATCAACCGGCCGGCCGAGTTGGAGAAAACAGATCCCATCATCACGGCGATCGGGCTCACCCATCTCGACCTCCTCCTCCAGGAGAAAGGTTTTACTCCCATGGCCAGTTGCCTCTGGAATGCGTTTTAGGTGGAAACAATCCGATTGAATAAAGAGGAGGGCTTCAGGGCTCAGGAAGCGTATTATCCTGGACTTTTATTATCT
>Ga0209270_1002737_pt1 | contig 17342 bp, 16 predicted proteins | sample MTBAKSrepl1MetaG_FD_187456 | JGI IMG/M metagenome (GOLD analysis project Ga0209270, IMG submission 187456) | Enrichment culture microbial communities from Arthur Kill intertidal strait, New Jersey, USA, that are MTBE-degrading - MTBE-AKS1... | ecosystem: Environmental > Aquatic > Marine >...
GAAAGAGCTTCCTCGTCTTCGTTAACCTGAATGAGTGCAATCGACCGGATATCGGGATTTCTTTTAAGTACATTGAGACGCTGTCTGATCATATTTGCAAATGAACCGGAACGTCCAACCATAAGTAATGGTTTCGGCCCTTCAAACGTATCATTTTCTATAAAAGGCGCCGGCTCTCTGAATATATTTTGATAAAAAGCCCTCAGAAAAAGTCCAATTTGTTTTGTCTGACGCATATTCTTGGCGAAAGGATAACTCTTATGAGTATCCCTGTCTCTCAACGTACTGCCAATTTTAAACGCTTCGGGTGTATCCATTCCCCATACGGGAGAGACGACTTGATGAAAATCGGCCGCCACTGTGAAAGCGCCGTCCGGATGAACAAAAGAACTCAACAATGCCGCTTCGGCAACGCACAAATCTTGCGCCTCATCAATCATGATGTGTGTCCATCTTTCCTCTTCCGTGGTTCCCGCGACAGCAAGAGGGTTGGGAATTTCTCGAAACCTTTTTTTGAAATCCGCTTCCTCCGGCAGGGAAAACCTCAACAAAAAAGCCAGCCAAGGTTCTTCTTCTTTGCCATACGTTCTGTTATTCCAATCATCCTTAATCGCGCTTAAGATATCTTCTTCTCTAATTTTCAGGCCGACCCCGTTTCTTATGCGTATTCCTCCCTGATAAAGGTTATCACTGAAATAAGATACGAGAGCATCAAAAGGATCGTATATCCAGAACAGCCATTCTTGAAACTCCTGGTCGAATTTTCCCACCAGGTTTTCTTCTTTCATCAAAGAACGTAAATCTTCATATTCTTTACTGATGGCATTGTAAATCTTATCCATTTTGAATGCCGATGTAAGCGGTGAAGACCCAATTCTCCGAGTTAATTTGGCAGATTGAGCAATGATTAATTCGGTAAACTTTTTTATGGCAATTTTTGTTTCTTTTGAACTGCTCAATACAACCCATTTTGCATTATTCGCCTGTTTCAACCTATCGGCTATTTGTAACTCGAAAATGTACCAACAATCTTTCAGATCCTTCGGACCACATAAACCCCAAAAAGCCTGTCGCCCTCTTTCCTCGTAGACAAAAAGTTTTTTTCTTCTCAATTTGGCATTGTGCTTGAGAGACCATAACTCTCCCAGGTATTCGGAAACAAAAGACTCTACCAACTCGACAACTTCCGACGGAATATTGAGCTCTTTTTCCAACAATGTTTTCGAATATGTTATCAAATTGGGGTTCGCCAGAAAGATTCTCGTCAATTCGGGGGAGTATACGACTCTTCTCATGTTTTCCATACGTTCGCCCTGCTGGTCATACAGAAAACGAACACGCTGCATTGCCACTGTCGTTTTACCACTACCGGGTGCGCCGCTGACAAGCATCATCCCGTTCATCTTGCTCAAAAAGGCCTGGACCTGATCCCCGGTCATCCCCAATTTGACAGGTTTCAGGCCTGATTTGGACTTGAGTCGTTCCGGACGTTTTACTCTTCCTCCGGGTTCATAAAGTCCCGAAATTGTAGGTATGACTCGACGAAATGTTGCTCGAGCATGGGGTGTTACACTGACCAAAGTATAACCGTTTGAACGTATCGGATTCTCCTCTTTTAGTGCACCGGAAAGAGCAAGTTGAACAATCGGATGCGTCCATGGCAAAACATTGATTTTATCCGTCCCCAACCCCGGCAGGTTGCAGTTGGTATGTTCATTCGCATAAACCAGCAGATTATTTATTTTTTCTTTTCCTCTATCGATTGTGATTGATTTCACTTCCATCATCGCTTGAAAAGGATCTTCACGAACGACCCTCAAACTTCTATCTTTATTTTGCCATTCTCTTTGCCTTGTTTTCTGATCATCTGTAACTCCTCTTGCAATATCGACTATTATCTCAGGTGGTGTTAAGTTCGAAAGAACTTCTACAGCGGATTTTTGTGCGCTTAATGCATTCTTTTCATCTCGGGAAACGCGTTCTTGAAGTTTACTGTTCCCGAAAATTTTATCCATACGAGATGAAGGAAGGTTTATTTTTTTTAAATCATTACCAATTGTTGAATTTATTTTTTGCAGTGGATTATTATTAGCCTGATAGTCTCGATCATCATCCAAGTTCGGGTAATATACTTTTATATATTCGGAAGAAATATCAATAATCTCACCGACACCGTTGGCCGGAACCTCTGTATTTTCAACATAATCGCCTATCTTCATAGTAACATCCCCTTGTCGAATAAAGGCCTCAAGATTTGATCTAAACGATATATTTTTTTCAATACCCTGCAAAAAGTGAATAAAAACCGAAACAAAATTTCGAATTGTTCCTCACAAATAGATAAAAAACAACCAAAAAACTGGCATCACTTGTTAAATTTCAAACCATTAGGACTGTTTGTTTCCAATTCCACCAATATATCCTTGGCGTTTTCTTCTCCCGTCTCAGCTGCTTTTTCCAAATAAGTTTTTGCCTCAGATACTGATTTTTCAACCCCGATGCAATTTAAATAAAAAACTCCCACATTGGTTTGGTTGATGGCTTTCAAACCGGCGTCTTCTTCTTTGTTATCCGCAATTTTTTTGATCATGGAAACCCTTTATCTCATCTTTTTCGACTTCCCAACCTTCATTATAATTTCTTGCCAGTTCGAGGCAATCTCTCTCATTATTTCTTCTTCCCATTTTGTTTATTAAATCTTAAATACTCATCCGGATGTAATTCACGCCACCACTGGAGGTAGTGCTTGTTGCAGCAGAAATAGGTGATCTCCCTGACCACCAGGCCGCGGGAGAAATCCCGGCCGCAGATGTCGCAGGTACCCCCGTCGATGATTTCCGGTTCGACCCGGCCGTGGGCGGGGATCCGGAAATAGGTGTAGTTTTCGCAGAGGCCGGGGAGAAAGAGCTGGCCCTTGATTGTTTTCTTCCCGTGCGGCTCCTGCTGGCAGATCGTCCACAGGGGGCTCGGCACCGGAAACTCGACTATATTCGCACCGTTGATGGAATACTCCGGACAGTTGCGGACTATCTTTTTCGGCCTGGTGTCGTCCGGTCCCTTGACGATGTAAAAGCGGGTCAGCATCCCTTTCGCACAGTACTTGAACGGCAGGATGACTTCCTCCCAGGGGAGGCTGCGCCGCTCGCCCTCCTTTCGGTACCGGTTCGCGTACCCGGGTGTGATCCTGCCCCCGACGAGCACATGCCATCTCCGGCAGAGTTCCTCGTAGGTAAACTCACCCGCCGCCCAGGCGGAACAGCTTGTGCATTGTGATGTTGTCATTCCTTCCCCCGTTTTACTTGTTTCCTTCAAGTACGCCCGGCCGGGCCGGTCCTTTTATTTGGAGCCTCTTATTTTTAGACCTGTACCATACAGATTATTGGGGCTTTCTGAACTATAAGGATTCCCCGCACCATAAGGATTGTTGATGCTGTCCTTTGAATAGCGGCTTCCATATTTGCCGTAAGGATTTGACACCGATTCGGGGTCATACGGGTTGGTGCTCAACTTTCCTTTATAATTCCCCTGGCTGTCGTATAACTTCGGCGCGTCGGTGGCGTATGGATTCGTGGCGGACTTGTTGCTGTACGGGCTGCCATAGGTTCCATAGGTGTTATTGATGCTGTTCTGGTTATAGGGGCTCCCCGCACCGTACGGATTGCTTGATGACCTGGGGTCATAAGGATTGGAACTGAAATTCCCGAGATCCTCTCCCGAACACAAAACCGGGGGCATGAGCGCCAGGACAACCGACAGGCACAGAATATTTTTTTTCATAACTTCCTCCCTTATTGATAGCTTTCACACAGGCCTCGCATCCTTGATGGGCGGCATCGCCTCCTAATCATCCTCCTCAACCAGAGGAAATTGCCGTCCCCAGTCATCCTCGCTTATATCGGCAAAGGCCACAGCCAACAGGTTGATCAATCTTTGATCGGGTTGACGAACTTTCATCGCCTTGTTGATGACCCGCTTGGCTTTCCTGTCGAATTCTCCGCCAACGGGCGACTGGATGAGCATGAAGAGAAAAGCAGCCACGATCACCTCTTCGGGAGTCTCCTGATCGTACTGCTCGGCGACGAATCTCAAGACATCTGCAATCCTTCCCGGCAGGCCGCGGTCCTGAAGCTCCGCAAAACTGTCAATGCCGGCGCCGAACAGATTGCATGTCAAAATAAAAACCTTCGGGGTGGTCCGGCGGCGCCATCCTCGACGCGGGGATGAGGGTAGCGATTCAATACGTATATCCTCAGGTTCATAGTATTGATCATAATCAGTGACAAGGGCACACTTCTCCACTCCGCCGGTCCCGCCCCAACCCGCGGCCAGCATCTGTGGTACTTTGCGCAGGCCCGGCAATTCCGTCCCCTTTTCATCCTCAGCCCGCACATCCACGACAAGATAGTTGGTATAAGGGCTGACCAGCTGATAGCGAACGGCCAGTTCCATGGCATCCATTTCCACCTTATCAGCCAGGGTTCGATACATAGCCATCCGGGCCAGGGTTCCGGCAGAATCATTGTCGGTTACCAGGTCTTCCTCACCCTCCAGAACGACGGTCTGAGTGAAAGACCGGCCATCGGCCAGGGCCATGTCCAGGGAAACCCGTCCCCTTGGTTTTTCGCGGAAGCAGGCAAAAACATGCAGGGTGTCGCCGTCGAACACCGGTCCGATATCGCGGGGAATAAGCTGCACAGGCTCGACGGGCCAGCGGACCGCAACTTTCTCGGCCCGGGGGAGAAATATCCTCCTAAAGTGGCGGACGATCTTTTCCGTCATCTCCTCGTTGGGCACAACCAGTTCGCAACTCCCGCCGGTATCGCGGGCGAGTCGCCGGACAAACCCCTCCGACACTGAACTGCCAACCCCGACTGTAAAGACACGGTGCCCCGATGTTTTCATCTTCCCTATCAGCTCGTCACCTTCCCAGATTTCCCCATCGGTAATCAGCAGGATATCCTGGGGAATGGGCGGGCCGGGCAGTTGAACCGCAGCCAGCAGGGCGGCGGCCATTTCCGTGCCGCCCATGTTCGCATCAAGGCTGCGGAGTAAACGTCTTACCCTGGTGATATTTTTTTTGTCCGCCTGGACCTGGCGGTCAAAACAGGTCGTATACCCGCTGCCAAAGGCGATAAGATTGAAGAAGTCCTCCGGCCTCAACTGGTCCAGAATATCGCTGATCGCCTGCCGGGCCTGGGCAATGGAGTCCCCGCTCATGGAGCCGGAACAGTCAACCACGATCTTGACGCTTCTTGGCGCTATTGCATCCGGTATCGGCAGCCTGGGTGCGAAGGAGACGAGCGCGACATAGCCGCCGTCATGGTCCCGCTCAACGAGGACGGTATCTTTTTCACTTTCGGGCAGGCGAATATTGAAGATGAAATCCCGGTCCATGCAGGCCTCGCCGGCGGCAAGAGTGACAACGGTGACACTGCTGGAATTGGTAATGACAATCCGATGGGATGGGCAGTCAAGCCGGGCGTTGGCCAGGGAGCCCGAGAGAGTCAGCATAAGCTGAAAGCGGTTTTCCGCCAGCAGATCGTATTCCGGCGTCTGATGCGGCTGCAGCCCAGCGCTTTCAGGGTTGCCGTAACGGGAAGCGATAGTGGTGGGAAGACGGAAACGGAGCGTGTCATCCTGCCATGCATACAACTCGGCGTACCGGATCGTAACCCGAACCTCTTCACCGGCAAGGATGTTGCCGACATTCATGGTGTACAGGCCAGACCCGAGCTGTTCCAACATTATGGCCGCATCTCCCTCCACGATGGCCTTTTCGTACTGCTCCTCCGCCGCAGATTTTGCCACTACCTTGCCCTGCAGCTCGCGGCCGCCGATGGTGACGTTCAGTCCCAGCAGGACGACTCGGCTGGCCAGAGGAAATGTATAGACCGCTTCAATCGGTTTTTCTTCCAGGTTGCGGTAGACCTGGGTCATTGTGGTTTCGCAGAGAAGGCTGTTGAAAACCACTGCAACATTGACCGATTGCAGGGCTATGTCTTTGTCGCCGATTGTTTGCAGACCTTGAATGGATGAATGCTCTGGCAGGTACATGCTTATTTCTCCTCTGTTTTTATTGTCTTATATTGCTCTAAAACCGCCCGGCACAGGGCACGCACCTGCTCCGGGGTCAGTCCTGACCGTTGGGGCTCGATGTGGAGTTCTATCCCGTCCCCGATGTACAGGTGACTCCAGACTTCAATCGAGCCTGCCTTTCTGGCCCGCGGCGGGGGGATGGGCCTGCCGGATTCGGTTGCCTGGTTTTCATCGCCAAGCAGATCCTGAATCCGCTCCAGGGATAACCCTGCCTCTTTCCATTTGCGGACCGCCAGGAGTTGCTCCAGGTGCCGGTGGGTATAGTATGCTCCCTTGCCGCTCCCTTCCGGACGGTCAACCAGCCCCCTCTGCATGTAAAAGCGGATTATCCGCTTATTCATGTCAACCAGGGTGCACAACTCTTCCAATGTGAATATTCTGTCATTTGTTTTCATGACACCTTTATATAACACTTTTAGTGTCATATCAAATGGGGCGGTTGGCATGGCGCAGAACCTGTTGATGGATGCTGGTCCTCATTCAGAGCGGAAGCGCCTTCTGTGGGACATCCTGGCGAACCGCGACCCGAAATTACCGCGCATTTCCTCGACCGTATCCCTGGCAAAGAGGCTCAGATGCAGCACCCGGTCCTGGAAGACAAGGGCCGCACCGATCCGGTCTTCCGAGGACAGCCGGAAATCGGTGCCCAAGGCAACGGAAGGCTGCTCCTCGCTGAGCGCCTCCAGGCAGCCGCGCAGGAATAGCTCCGGATCCGTGCCGTTGGGTTGATCCGTATTGCAGGGCCGGTACATGTCGAGAGCATCGATTGCGTAGCTTTCCACGAGCTTGGGGAACACCCTGGCCAGGATCGCGGGGCTGCCGAAACCGTCAAGGCCGGCAACCTTGCCGTTGATCAGGAACAGGGCGCCTACCTGGTTGTCCACCGGCCGGAATTGCTGCAGATATTCGTCCAGCAGCGGCCGGTCCTTGTTGTACAATTCGGACATCCTGCCGGTAGGTGATTCGGCGGCCCGCCGCGCCTGACGCTCATGGATCTCGCTCCAGATCCTGCCTTGGTTGGACTTGAATCCCATATTCATCCTGAGGCTGGCCATCACGTGCTCCGACTTGTTTTTCCGCATGAAGGACGGGCTCATCCGCTTCTCGCTGTGGAAGTGATCACTGGTGTGGGCCCATCGGCCCTGCTCGACACAGCTCACCGGTATTTTTGTTTCCGATTCCGGTGCAAGGAGAATGGTGGTATTAACTATCCGGTTCTGCTTGGCGCCCACCAGTTCCTCACCGTCAAAAATCAGCACCATTTTCCCGGATCGGTTTATAACCTTGAGATCCGGGACAGACCCTTCCTTGTCGATCTCTGTCACTTTCAGGGTTCCCTGCTCCAATGCCTCATCCAGGAGAAGATAATCGACGCCGTCATTGTAATGCGACACGATCGGTATCAAGGCAAGATTTTTAAATTTCTGGGTCTCTGCGATTTTTACCTCTGCGAGATACTCTCTGAGATGTGTGTTCATGCTCCCTCCTTTTTGATTTTAAATATCGCCGGATATGGTGACCGTTCTGCCGTCAGACTGAAAAACAAAAAAGACGATGCTTCTACTCCTGTTTCGTCGAGTTAATATTTTTCTGGTCCACCCGAAAAGCATCTTCACCCGGCAGATTCAGACAAGTAACAAACAGGTCACCACCTTTCAGCAGCTAATGAAAAATGCACTTAAAAACAACTTCCCGTTTACACTATAAATAATGGGGTTGGACAAATGACGACCCATGCCGGGCAAATGACCGAATAATAGAATATTTCTTTATATCGGGATGTTAGGTAATAATTGGAGTTGTTCTAGAAGAATTATGCGGAAGCAGCAAGGTTGAAATCAGGTAGAGGTTTGTTGCGGGGAATTTTAAAGAATCCCCGCTAAAACAAGAAATGGAGGAACAGATACGTGAGAGGGCAGGCCGGCATGAGCAGCAAAATCAGAGTTCCCAAACAACAGCCATTCTGCCCGGGGGGCTTGCGATCCTCTTTATCCATTTCCTCGAGCAGAATGATATCAAGGGCCGGATCGTCATCTAATATGCCGGGATGTTCCTCAGATAAATCATCTCTCATAACACCCTCATCTGTCGATTGTATTTTGCCTTTTCATCTACATTATCATAGACTTTCATGTAGGACAAATAACGACCAACATGGAGGTGGCACCCATGGCGAAATACAAGCCTCAGCACAGCAGACTGCTTTTTATAGACCGGAGGCTAAGTGAAGGCCGATACCCCAATTGCCGCACATTGGCAGAGGAGTGGGAGGTGAGCAGGAAAACTATCCAGCGTGACCTTGACTATATGCGCTATCAGTTGGAAGCACCCATCGAATATTCATCAGATAACCGAGGCTATTACTACACCGAACAGAACTTCAAACTTCCTGCCATATCTATCAAGGAAAGCGATCTGTTTGCCATCTACCTGGCGGAGAAGGTCCTGGAACAATACGAAGGTACTCCTCTTTACGACAACCTCTGCACAGTCTTCAAAAAAATTGAAGACTCTCTGCCGAAAAAACTGGCAGGGGGGTCTGTGAACGATTTCAGCCGGTTCAGTTTTCTCTGTTCATCAACGACCCTGGTTTATCCCGAAGTCTGGGATACTGTTTTTTCCTGCCTTCGTTCCCTTAATTCTCTTGAATGGAGTACCAGTCCCGAGAAAGTCTGGCACCGGTTTCGCGCAGGCTTGACCCGTACCATGGGGTCCGTTTCGACGGCGACTGGTATGTTGTCGGATTCTGCCACCTCCGAGAGGAAATCAGAACTTTCAGCCTCGCACGAATGGTCAATGCCAGGAAACTTGATGCACGATTCACAATCCCGTCCGATTTCGATTTCCGCAAACTCACCGGCAGTCATTTCGGTATCCACTGGACTGATAATGAAATTCGTGTACGGATCCTCTTTCAACCTGTAGTAGCAAAATTTATCAGCGAACGTTACTGGCATCCGAGCCAAGAGATAGAAGAGTTGGAAGACCGATCCCTCATTCTGACCCTGACCGTCAACCATCTGTTGGAACTGAAGCGGTGGATACTCTCGTGGGGGAGAGGAGCCCGGGTGTTGGAGCCCGTGGAACTGGCCGGGCAGATACAGCAGGAATGCCGGAAAATGGTTCAGACCTACGACAGTTAAACTTTTTCAACTACAGAATACAACCCCATTAGATATCGGCCACTATTTGACCTACCCTCTCTATTATAATTAAAGCAGGCAAATGCCCTTCTTCTGTTTTTTTGATTTGGTGGTGATAATTAATGGGGTGCAAAATGATTTTCGCAGTGACGCAGTATTTGGTGAAATATGATAGTCTGCAGTTTCGTAATTATTGAATACTAAGCTGACCAAGAAAAGAATTTCCAATCCAAAAAAGTGTGAGAATCGCACCTAGTCGATGTATCAGCTACCAAAAACCAATTTTGCCTAACGGTATCTTTGAATAGGTAAATTTTGAATTTTCATTTCCCAGACCTTTTGTTCAAAAAAAGTCCCATCCCCCAATAATTCATTTTGCTTTTATATTTGTTATCAGGTAGTTAATAACTATAGCATTTTCTTTTTCCAGCCACAAATTGTTAATAAAAAAATAGTCGGGAAAAATAGCATTTTCATCCTTCCCGGATAAGTAAATGTCAATCTGAAAAAAAGAAAGTATGGCATGAGCAAAAAAACAGCTATTGACCTCTTTTCAGGCTGTGGAGGCATGTCTTTCGGATTGCGGAAAGCTTCTTTTGATGTAATTGCCGCTTTGGAAATCGATAAAGTTGCGGCTACCTCTTACAAACTCAACCATCCCAAAACAAAACTTTTTGAAGCCGATATAAAAGATATAGACTGTGAGGCATGGATGGAAGAATTGAATCTGAGTCCCGGAGAACTCGATCTTCTTGCCGGTTGCCCCCCCTGCCAGGGTTTTTCAACATTGCGAACTAAAAACGGAGCGCACAGTAACAAGGATCGTCGGAACAGGTTGATAATGGAAGTGGCGCGTTTCGTAAAATCGCTCCAGCCCAAGGCCATAATGATTGAAAATGTTCCGGGATTGGCCGATAAGTACGTTTTTGAAGAATTTTTGAAATCTATCCGAAAACTAGGATATATTCCGCACAGTTCCGTCCTCAATGTAAGCCGTTACGGTGTTCCGCAACGGCGGCACCGGTTGGTAATGTTAGCCGGCAAAGGATTCGAGATTCCGTTCGGACCAAAATCGAAAAAACAAAAAACCGTTCGGGCGGCTATCGAGAGACTGGGAACTGCAGGCAAGAGCGGTGATCCGCTACACGATATGCCTGAAAAAAGAACCGCCGTGATGAAAAGATGGATCTCCATGGTGCCCAAAGACGGTGGGAGCCGGGGAGATCTTCCTTTTGAGATGCAACGTCCGTGCCACCAGCGCTCGGACGGTTTCAAAGATGTGTATGGGCGTATGGCTTGGGACAAGGTTGCCCCCACCATAACGGGAGGTTGCTGCAATCCATCCAAAGGACGCTTTTTACATCCCGAAGAAAATCGAAATATAACCATGAGAGAAGCGGCACTCCTTCAAACTTTTCCGAAAACATTTCGTCTACCTCTCGGGATCACCAAAACGGATGCGGCTTTAATGATCGGCAATGCCTTGCCGCCGGAATTTGTCAGAAGACAGGCTCTTTCAATAAACAAGGCGATCGATGCCTTTAATATACGAGGCGGAAACGATGTCTGATGACAAACTAAAAAGTCGCCTTTTGCATAAATTGATGCCGGCCCAGGCCGATGCAGTGCGCTCCGCCAAAAGGCGTGTTCTGGTTGTTGCGGGGGCCGGGTCCGGAAAAACGGAGATAATGGCCCGTCGAATAGCATGGTGGGTTGGAGTTGAAAAAGTTCCGAAAGAAAAAATCGTTGCTTTCACTTTTACAAAAAAAGCTGCGGAAGAAATGAAATTTCGTGTCCGCAGATGGATTGGAGAAATAACTCCACCGGGCAAGGAGATAAATCTCGGTGGAATGTATGTTGGGACAATCCACGGTTTTTGCATGGCCAAAACAAGGGAGTATTGGGCAGACGAATATCATAATTATGACATCCTAGATGAAGCCTCAAGGGCGGCATTTATATTAAGGGCATTTAACGGTCTTCTTGGATTGTCGGCATTGCGATCGGCATTACGTTCAGCATCGGATAAAAATGTTTCCCAAAGCGAAACTCTTGATCAATTTATTTTAGCCTATGACCAATTGCATGAACATAACAAGTTTGAAGTAAAACTCCCCACCAATTCTCCGCCTTACAGATTGGGGCCGGATGAAAGTGAGTGGTGCAAGGCGGCAAGTTTGCTTACAGATGTTGGTGACGATGATGTTTCTTGGGCTTTTTCAATCTCGGCGGCCCGTTACTATTCCTATTTGCGATGCAGGCGGTTTCTGGACTTCAGCACTTCACAAACCGAATTGTTGAGAAAATTAAAGAATGATAAAACACACCTAAACTCGCTACAAAAGCAGCAGATTCACCTGGTAGTCGATGAAGTTCAAGACATTAACCCTATTCAAAGTGAAATAATCAATACTTTAATCGGTAAATCGGGGAAACTGACAGTCGTTGGAGATCACAGACAATCAATTTACGGATTCCGAGGAGCAAAAGTCGAGATTATCGGAGAGATGTGGAACAACTTCAAGAATGCCAACGATTCTGTCGTTGTTGATTTGCAGCACAATTTTCGTTCAACTCCCAGAATTATAGAAATTGCCAACCGATGGGCCGGGACCATTAATCCCGCTGGCGGGATGGACACAACAGATATGCTTCATGGAAAGAAAGATCGGATAGATACTCATCCGTCTCATGTTGCGGTAGTAAATTTTACAACCAGAGAGGATGAAGCAAACTGGATAGCTTCGGCAGTCAGGGCTGTGGTCCCGTCCGAAACGGAGGGAGCTGAACATGATCGTCGTGACGGATCAATGAGAGGGTTGGCTCTTTCCGATATAGCAGTTTTGGTGCGTTCGTCAACGGATGTACGAACCTATATGCGAGTATTGGAAGACTTCGGTATTCCTTCTATCGTAAGAGCCGGTCCGGATCTATTTTCACAACCGGAAGTTTTACTGTTTTTGGGGGCTCTAGCCATTTCAGCCGGAGTGAACGAATTTTACGGATCTCCTCACAATTCCAAAAGTCTCCCCAATAGGATACAAAATGTTTTGAGTTGCATCCCCGACAGTGAAAACACCTTCAGGTACTCCGCCAGACTCTTGCGAAGGTCGGGGTTGGCTTTTGACGGCAAAGTTGAAGAGAGATTATACAATGCAGCGAAAGCTCTGAAATCAAAGATTTTGGATGAACATGTTTTTACGGACGATAATGTACAAGGATTCAGGACAAAAAGACTTCGGGAGTTTTTGACCAACAGGAATCCTCTCCGACGTGTTTTTCCGCAACAGCTGTACCATTGGCTTCTTTCTGAAGCCGAAACGGAACATTGGGATACATGTGCCGGTCGAGGCGAAACCGCAATGTTTCACCTCGGTTCATTAAGCGGATTAATCACAGGAATTGAAACCCCGGGTTGGACCAGTGCGAAAGACTACAAATGGCAAATAATCGGTCTTTGCCAATATGGATCCCAAGAAGGGAGAATTCCCGAGCAACCTCTGATGGTAAAACCCGATGCGGTAACCATCAGTACCGTACATTCTGTAAAAGGACTTGAGTTTGCCGCTATTTTTTTGGCCGATGTATGCCCCTTGCGTTTCCCCAGTTCCTACGCAAAGCGTAAAGCCAATGTTCCGCTTTCCGGGAATATTCTTACTGAGATCGATATAGATGGATTATCCGACAATGAAAACAATGATTCCGAGCGACGGTTAATGTATGTCGCTTTGACAAGAGCGGAACGATTTCTGGTTGTAAGTCGCTCGGGAAAGAAAACGTCAAAATTTATTAAGGAGTTAAAGGAAATTGTAAAATCTGCCGGCGGAACTGTCACTGAAGACTCAGAGGCGCTTTTAAACGAAATTCGGCATGCGCCTCTGGAGAATAAACGCGATTTTCAACTGGCTACGTCTTTTTCCGATTTGCGTTATTACCTCGGTTGTCCTCACGATTTCTATCTCCGTAAAGTTCTCGGCTTTGCTCCGACCATAGATCAGGCTTTCGGATACGGCAGAGGAGTCCACAATTTGATGCGTACCATTCATACCGATCCCAAACACTGGGCGTCCCTTGCCAAAGACAGGAGTGCGCTTGAAGCGGCTTTGGGCGACCTGATTGAACGCGGATTGTTTTATCTGCGTTACACAACAGGTGAACCTGCTGACAACATGCGTCGGAAGGGAGTCAAAATAGTTGCCGATTATGTAAATTATTTTGCAGACGAACTCGGAGATCTAACATTTGAGCCCGAAAAAGAGTTTGAAACTTTGGTCGAATATGACAACGGGGAAGGCAGTGCAATGATATCCGGTGCCATCGACATTGTTCGTCGAGACGATCCCCCGCAGGTTACTCTTATCGATTTCAAATCGGGCGATCCGGATTCCGACCTGCATCAGAATTTGGATGAAGACGAAATGCGACTTCAGGTCGGCATTTATGCCGTGGCTGCCAAGAAAGAGCTTGAGTATGAACCGGAAAGAGGGTTGGTACGCTATCTCGATGTTGATCGAAAAAAAAATGAAAAACACCAACTCGAAGTTCCTTTGGACGCGAAGTCTGTCGAAGAGGCAAAGTCGACGGTAGTAAAAACTGCCACAGCCATCCGAGACCGCAAATTTGCTTTACCCCCCAAAAAACCTTCACCGGATGGAAAACTTCGGTGCAGCCATTGTGATTTTCTTGGATTTTGCGGGATGCAAACCGCCCTCAAATTCAAACATAGGCACTAAGATTAAAATTCATGGCCGATATCTTTTCAAAAGGGAAACGGTCCGAGATAATGTCTCGTGTTCGCAGTAAAAGAAACCTTGCCACGGAGCAAAGGCTTGTCGCATTGTTTCGCAAAAACTCTGTTATCGGATGGCGTCGTAATTATCCTTTGTTTGGCAAACCCGACTTTGTCTTTCCGAAAAAGAAAATAGCCGTATTTGTCGACGGCGAATTTTGGCACGGTCATCCGACTCGTGGACAAATACCAAAAACGAACAAAGAGTTCTGGCTCGAAAAAATTGCAAAAAACAAGAAAAGGGATCGTCTGGTAAATCGCACTTTGAAGGAAAAGGGCTGGATTGTAATACGAATATGGCAGCACCAGTTGAAGGACAACGGATGGCTGCGAAAAATCAAAAAGGCTTTTAAAGATGCCGAGAAAATTTAGACTGGAAAGTATTTGAATATTTGTACTGAATAATAAAAGGCAACCATTAAGACTCAACGGTGATACATACAAGCTTCTTCAACAAATACGGTAAATACGCTCGATCATAAGCATAATAACTGAGAATAAAAAATGAAGCTCTATTCCTACGTTGTCACCCATGACACCGGTTTCTCCCCAAATCCGTTCTGGGGATGCTGTACGCTTGCCGACTGTAAACCAAAGATTCGCAGCACAGCTCAAGTCGGGGATTGGATTGTCGGAATTAGTCCCAAAGGTGACGGAAACAGAGTTGTATTTGCCATGAGAGTCGATGAAATTCTTCCTTTTGAAAAGTATTTTATGGATGAACGGTTTGCCGACAAGATACCCGACTTTAGTAAAGGAAGAGTAGTTTACAAGTGCGGTGACAATATCTACGAACCTCTACCAAATGGTGAGTTTCGTCAATTGCAGTCAATGCACTCAAACGGGCCGTATGAGAACCCCGACACAAAAGCGCATGATCTCGGCGGTAAAAATGTTCTCATTTCCAATACATTTCATTATTTCGGATCAGGAGGACCGGCTCTGCCACAAGAACTGCATGAAATGAAAGTAGGCCGTGCACACAAGAACCGTTTTTCCGATCACATTATATCGAGATTTATGCGATTCATTTCCTCTTATCCCGAAGGGGTTATTGGTTCACCAAAAAAGTGGCCGCAAAATGACCACTCATGGCGTACTGAAAAAGCATGAAACTGATTCTAAGCAGAAAAGGATTCGATTCTTCAGCCGGCGGAGTACCGAGTCCGATATTGCCCGACGGCCGTATGGTTTCATTGCCCATTCCGGACAAATTGACGGGCATCCCGTATGCCGATATTAAATTAGCTGACGGGGAAAGTATCGCATCTCCGGTTTCTCAACTTACTAAAGGTCGTATACCGTCCCATTACCGGGCACATCTGGATCCTGACCTCAACCCCGACAGTCTACCCCGGTTGCCCGGATGGAGACCTATATTCGGCCAAACCGGGGCCGCCCAAGGACACCTGCGCAAGAATGAAGTAGGCAAGGGAAGTCTCTTTCTTTTTTTCGGACTATTTCGTCACGTCGAATATAATGAGGGAAAGTATGTTTGGCAGAAAGAAACCAAGCCATGTCATATTATCTGGGGGTGGTTACAGGTTGGGGAAATTTTGGAACTTGGCATGTCAAAACCAAAGGGATACGACTGGGCCGAATATCATCCTCACTTCAATCGACACGGTGACAGCAACAACGTAATTTATGTCGCATCACCATACCTGAATCCGGACGGCACTCACTCGAATAAAACAAAAGGGGCCGGATTATTCCCCCGTTTTTCTCCCGAACTCCAGTTAACGGACCCCTCTTCCTCAAGTCCGACCGTATGGCGACTTCCCCCCTGGTTCTATCCGAAGGATAAAAAAACTTCACTATCATATCATTCAGATCTAAAGAGATGGCGAATGAGAGGATCTTACTGCGAATTAAAATCGGCTGCACGGGGTCAGGAGTTCATTCTTGACTGTAACGAATATCCCGAGGCTATTCCGTGGGTCCATGAACTGCTGGAAATTTTTGAGGCAATTACATAACTCATTATTCAAATATTTGCTGAGCCAATAATTTTATTTTGGTCCTACAACAAATTACAAAAAATTAACATCGTCCGTCAGCAGTTTTTCTATATCCATAATCGTCTTTTTTGTCGACTAATTCGGCGATACTCTCCTTTTATCGTCATATATTACGATTTAAAATAAACGCTCAAACTCCTCGGACTGCCGATTTTTTCATTTCTTTGTTTCTTGTTACACGCTGTTTCTTTTTTCTTCCGGTCAATGACCGGGTTTTTTTGTTTATTGGTGCCCAAGGAATCCACTTCATTCATCCTTTTCCTGTCATCCCGGAAATCGCCTGCTCGATCTGTTCGGTGAGGCGTTCCAAGATGAAGGAGTTCATGCTGTACGGTGTGTGGTCGGCGATATATTTCAGTTTCATATAGAGCGGTTCCGGGATCCTCAGGAGCAGATTTCTTTTCACGTCCTCACGAATGTGCGGTTCTTTCCAGGGGTACACCTCTTCCCCGGTTGAGCCGTATTTAACGGCGCCGGCGGCAAACTGATCCAGGTCCGTTTCTTTTTTTCTTGCAGGGACCGAACGGAGTGGAGTCTTCTTTTTACCTGCCACCGTACACCTCCTCGAAGAGTTGGCTCATTTCCTGGACAGCCTTATTATCCTGTTTCCATTCAACCACGGACAGGCCATCCCTGGCAGATTTGCGAAAAGCGATCCGATCACGAAGCATCGAGTCCACCAGGGACAGATGTTGAAAATGCTCTTGGTTATAAAAATCGCGTGTCTCCTGGTCCTCATGAACAGATGGGTTTGCAGATACCCGGTTGAGGACGATAAAGGCCTGCAGTCTGTCGTTGAAACCCTTGGCCATTTCCACCAATTCTTCCATCTGCTGCAGGGTCCAGATGTCGAACTGGAATGGCTGCACCGGGATATAGGCCCGGTCGGCAACGCCGAGGGCGTAGCGCAATTCCATGGAATCCCGGCCGCCGGCGTCAATGACAATTTCATCATAGCGACCTGCCAGGTCACGGACCTGGGTTGCCAACCCCTTGCCAAATTTCTGGACACAGGAAATCTTCGGTTCCACATCCGCCTCTTCCCGGACAGTTGCCCAGAACGAAGCTGTTCCCTGGCGATCAGTGTCCAACAGCAAGACATCTTTTCCCGCCAGAGCCAACATGGCGGCCATGTTGGTTGCCAGGGTGGTCTTGCCTGTCCCGCCTTTCTCACCACCAAATACTATGACGCTCATTCCAATTATCCTCAGCAAATACTATCATATGATTTCAGATGATATGATATCATATCATGATACGACCGGCATACAAAACAAAAAATAAGCCGTCCCC
>Ga0209270_1002745_pt1 | contig 17255 bp, 14 predicted proteins | sample MTBAKSrepl1MetaG_FD_187456 | JGI IMG/M metagenome (GOLD analysis project Ga0209270, IMG submission 187456) | Enrichment culture microbial communities from Arthur Kill intertidal strait, New Jersey, USA, that are MTBE-degrading - MTBE-AKS1... | ecosystem: Environmental > Aquatic > Marine >...
CGGAACAAGCATCTTCCGTTGACCCCTTACGACATTCTGAGGATGCGAAAGGCCCTCGGGCTTCACTCGGACCATTTCCTTGAACACCATGCGCTCTACCGGCTGGACCCCCTGTCCGGATTCCCGATCCTGTCGGTGAGGATGGGGGAAGGGGACGGGGAGTGCCCCTTTGTGGGCCCTGACGGGTGCACCATCTACCATGATCGTCCCACGGCCTGCCGACTCTACCCGTTGGGGCGGTCATCGGGGGTAGGGCGGAACGGGGGTCCTCCCGAGGCGTTCTTCTATCTTCTGGATACGCCGCACTGCGAGGGGATACGGGAAGGCCAAATCCAGAGCGTCGCCGCATGGCAGGAGGCCCAGGGCCTTTTGCCCTACATTGACATGAACGACCGGATGCTGGGTCTTTTGTTCCATCCTAAGAGGGATCGATCCGTCCGGCTGAACGATCGGCAGCAGCAGAAGGTCCTGGTGGCCTGCTACAACATCGATCTTTTCAGGGAATTTGTGTTGAAAACCGGCCTGGCCGATGTCTGCACGGTTAAAAACCCGGCCCGCGAGGGCATGATGGAGGATGATTCGGCGCTCCTGGAACTGGGGTTTGCCTATCTCGACCAAACCCTCTTCCCTCAGGCGCTTTGAAGAACAAATAATCGGTTGAAATTTATATTCAATTAAATTATGAGGGGATAAACGGACAACAAGGCGCAGTAAGAAGTTGCGCCTATTTGCGTTCATTAGCGTTCATTAGCGTTCATTAGCGGTTCCAGTCTCAACCAGCGGAGGTATCCCATGACACGGTCACTCCTGACAGCCGGCGATCTCACCTCAGAGGATCTTTTTGCCATTTTTGAGAGGGCCCGAGATCTCAAGGCCCGCATCAGGGCGCGCAAACCGATCGACGCCCTCAAGAACAGGGTTATCGGCATCCTTTTTGAGAAACCCTCAACCCGAACCCGGACCAGCTTCGAGTCGGCCGTCCTGCGGCTCGGCGGCGCCACCATCTACCTCGCCCCCGGCAATCTCCAGATCAAACGGGGGGAGCCGATCGAGGACACGGCGCGGATGCTGGGAAGTTATCTCGATGCCCTTGTCGCACGGGTCTATGCCCATCAGACCGTGGCAGACCTCTCCCGTTACTCCGGCATTCCGGTAATCAACGGCCTGAGCGACCTCGATCACCCGACCCAGGCGGTCTGCGACCTGTTTACCATCCTCGAGGTCAAGGGGAGGGTCCAGGGCCTGACCCTTGCCTACATCGGCGACGGAAACAACGTCTGCCATGCACTCCTGCTGGTCTGCGCCCTGGCGGGCATGCACATGAATGTGGCCGCCCCGAAAGGCTATGGGCCCAAAAACGAGATTCTGGCGGAAGCGGCTCGCATTGCAGCCCAGACAGGCGCGAGACTGAACGTGGTTGACCGCCCGGAAGAGGCGGCGGCCGGGGCCGACGTCCTCTATACGGACGTCTGGGTCAGCATGGGAGAGGAAGAAGAAGAAAAGACAAAGCTGGGGATCTTTCAGGGGTACCAGATCAATGCCGGCCTCCTGCGCGTCGCGGCCGACGATGCCGTGGTGATGCACTGTCTCCCCGCCCACCGGGGCCTGGAGATTACCGACGACGTCATCGAAGGCCCCCGGTCCATTGTCTGGCAGCAGGCGGAAAACAAGATGCACGGGGCAGCCGCCATACTGGATTACCTCCTTTCCTGAGGACGACGGGTACCACCCGACATCGGCAAAATAATTCAGGACAAAATAATTAAAAAATTTTAGTGCGTCTCTCTGTGGCTCTGTGCCTCTGTGTGAGATATTTTTTTGGGTTGCGGTGATACGGCCTTAGTCGGGAACGGCAAAGACCACCGCCCCGTACCCCACCACCCATCGGCCCCGGCTCTCGGGGAAATCATCCCCGCTGTTCCGGTAGATGAGGACCGTCCCCTCCGGACAGCCCTTGCGCTGTGCAAACCGCATGGCCGCAAGGACCGGTCCGATCCCGCAGAAGGTCTGTCTGGAATGGTCCCATCCCTTCCGAATCCCCGCATGATCCATGGCCGCCACCAGCTTCAGGCTCTCCCTGTCCGTGCGTGTCACGAGCGCATAGTCCGGATCATGGAGCATGTCGCTGCTGGCGATGACCACAATCTTTTTCTCTTCGGAAAGCCTATCGAGCGCGGCCCCTAGATCGTCCAGGGTCCGGGGATCGTGGTCCCCCACCAGCCCGACGATGATCGGGATCCCGGGCAGGGCCGCCTGGACAAAAGGGACCTCGTTTTCAGCCGAGTGCTCGCCCGCATGGGGACGGTAATCGAGATATATCCGGGCGCTCATGGACGCCATGGCGTCTGCCCCGGTCGTGTCGAGCACGGCATCCCCCAGGGGCGTCCTCAGCACGTCTCCGTCCATGAGGGCCACCCCTTGAAAGCCTCCCCGGTGCCCGATCCCGAGCACCACCGCCGTGTCGGGTCTACCCCAGGCCTCTGTGTTGTCCCTTATGGCCCGAAAGGTGTATCCGGCCACCTTCCCGGAATAGACATACCCCGCATGGGGTGCAATGGCGGCCACGATCCTGCCGTTCACCTTGACCGGCCGCGCATTCTCTATGTACCCTTCAACCATCGCCTTCAGTTGTTTTCCGCTTCCCGGGAACCACCTTCCGGCCCCTAAAGCCTCCCTGACGATCCCTTCAGATCCCTTGCTCATCCCTTCCTCCTTCGCGGCCCATGAAGATGCGACCAGACAGGTCCCGCACAGACACGCCATCGCCGGCCACAGCAGACGGCGTGCAACGGGTTTTCTTAAAGACATCCACCCCATAAGGGACTCCTTCTCTGGTCGTGGGTTGTTCGTTGCGTGTTACCGGTTTATTGAGTTCATTGGGTTGGTTGCGTTTGTTGGGTTCGCAGTGCCTTGAGCGCTTCAGGCACCGGGAGCGGGGAGCAGGGCGTTAGGGATTGAGCCGGTGACCTGCTGAGCTGTTAAGCTATCATTCAGCATCCAGTATCGAGTATCCAGTATCCAGCCCCTAAATCAGTTCCCACGCCTGATATCCCAGAACCTCGTCCATTTCTGCCAAAAGCCCCCTGCACGGGAGCACATTGAACCGGCCGTGGGCCGATATCATCAGGGGGGTCCCTTCGGGCCTCCCCACCTTAAACAGAAGCCGGCTCTCTCCCGGATATCTGAAGACGATATCCCGCAGGTCTTCCAGGATTTCCCTTGAAGCACTGCCGTTTTCAAGGACGACCAGGATGGCCTTTACCGCGCTCAGACGCACATCGCTCAACCGCTCGATCTCCTTTGCAAGGATCTTGGCCGAGGTCTCGCCGATCTCCACGCTTCCGGTAATGAGGAGGGGCTCGTCCCCCTTCAGGAGAGGGGAAGCCCCGGCAAACACATCCGGAAATATGACCACTTCGGTGGAACCGGTGAGGTCTTCCAATTGAATGACGGCCATCTTGTCGCCCCGCTTGGTCCGTTTGAGCTTGACCCCCTCCACGACGCCGGCGATCTTGACCTGCCCCTTGTCTTTGCGGGTGAGAAGGTCCTGGACAAGGCACGTGGCAAACCGGTCGATCTCCTGCCTGAAGCTGTCCAACGGATGTCCGGTGATATAAAACCCCAGGCCCTCCTTCTCTTTCTTCAACCGATCCGCCTGAGACCATTCCGGAATGTCCGGGAGTTCGAGGAGCCCGCCGGCCGCCCCGTTTTGAACGCTTAGGGACCCGAAGATATTGAGTTGATTGGGATCGTGATTGGCTCCGCAGATGCGAAGGGCGTCGTCGAGTCCGGCAAAAAGCCTGGACCGGTATTCCCCGTTAAAATCAAAGGCCCCGCACTGGATGAGGCCTTCTAAGACCCTGCGGTTGACCTTGGATCCGTCCACCCTCCTGCAGAAGTCGAGGAGATCGCCGAACGGTCCATGCCGGCCTCGTTCCTCGATCACCAGTTCCACCGCCTTCATGCCCACGTTCTTGACCGCGGCCAGGCCGAACCGGATCTTCCCATCCACCACGGAAAAATCCGCTTGGCTTTCGTTCACGTCCGGGGGGAGGATCTCGATCCCCATGGCACGGCATTCGGCGATGTTCTTGATGGTCTTGTCCTGGTTCCCCATGTCCAGGGTCAGGAGGGCGGCCATGAACTGGACCGGATAATGGGCCTTGAGATAGGCCGTCTGAAACGCGATCATGGCATAGGCCGCGGAATGGGACTTGTTGAAACCGTACCCCCCGAACTTGTCGATCAGCCCGAAGAGCTTCTCGGCCATCTGGGGCGCAACCCCGTTCCCCACGGCCCCTTCCACAAACTTGCTGCGATGCTTGGCCATCAGCTCGGGCTTCTTTTTTCCCACGGCCTTGCGAAGCTCATCGGCCTCTCCCATGGTATAACCGGCCAGGATCTGGGCGATCTTCATGACCTGTTCCTGGTACAAAATGACCCCGTAGGTCTCCTTCAGGATCGGCTCCAGGGAGGGGAGGAAATAGTTGATTTTTCCGTTCCCATGTTTACCGTTGATGAAATCGTCGATCATGTTGCTCCCCAAGGGTCCCGGCCGGTAAAGGGCCATGAGGGCGATCATGTCTTCAAAGACCTCGGGCCGGAGCCTTCTCAGGAGGTCCTTCATGCCCGAGCTTTCCAACTGAAAGACACCGGTGGTCTTTCCGTCGGAGCAGAGCTGGTAGGTCGCTTCATCGCGGAGGGAGAGCCTTCCCAGGTCGATCGTCTTTCCCTCGGTCTTTTCTATGAGACGGAGGGCCTCCTTGACGACCGTGAGGGTCTTGAGACCCAGAAAATCGAATTTGATGAGGCCCAGCTTTTCAATCCGCTCCATGGTGAACTGGGCCATGATTTCACCCTTGTGCCCGCGGTAGAGGGGGAGGTAATCCACCAAAGGCCGGTCCGCAATCACCACGCCGCAGGCATGGGTGGATGCATGCCGGGACAACCCCTCCAGGGCACGGGATATCTCCAGGAGTTTCTTTCCCGGGCCCCCGCCCTCTTCCAGACTTCTCAATTCAGGTTCGGCCCGGATGGCATCATCGAGACGGACCCCCGGGCCTTCGGGCACCAGCTTGGCGATTCGGTCCACCTCTCCCAGGGGGATGTTGAGGCTGCGGCCCACGTCCCGAATGACCCCCCGGGCCTTCATGGTCCCGAACGTGATAATCTGGCTGACGTTTTCCTGGCCGTATTTTTCCGCCACATAGCGGATGACCTGGTCCCGGCCATTGATGCAGAAATCGATATCGATATCCGGCATGCTGATTCGTGCCGGATTGAGAAACCGTTCAAAGAGGAGCCCATACTTGATCGGCTCAATCTTGGTGATGTTGAGACAATAGGCTACTAAAGAGCCGGCCGCCGAGCCCCGTCCGGGTCCCACTGCGATATCGTGACGGTGGGCGTATTCGATAAAATCGGCCACGATCAGAAAATACCCGGCAAAACCCATCTTGAGGATCACCGAGAGTTCAAATTCAAGTCGGTCCCGATACTCCGCCCGGACGGCCTCGGAGAGCGGTCCTTCTTCCGCCTCCTTTTCCGCCAATTGCCGCGCAAGCCCGTCCCGGGCCTTTTCGGTCAGCATGTCGTCCAGGCTCTGATCCTTTTCCGCACGAAATACCGGGAATTTATACTCCCCAAAGCTCATTTCATAATTGCACCGTTCCGCCACCCGGACCGTATTGTCGAGGGCGTCCTCATACCCTTGAAGGGCCTCTTCCATTTCAGGCCGGGACTTGAAATAGAACTCGTCCGAGGAGAACTTGAGCCGCTTTTCATCATCCACCGACTTGCTTGTCTGGATGCACAAAAGCACATCATGGGCCTCGGCGTCCTCCTGGTTCAGGTAATGGCAGTCGTTGGTGCCTACCAAGGGAATGGACAGGTCCTGGGAGATCTCCCGAAGCATTCGATTGACCCGCTGCTGCTCGGCAAGTTTGTTGGCCTGGACCTCCAAATAGAAGCGTCCGTCAAATACCGATGCCAGCTCCCGCGCCTTTTCCCTGGCCGCCTCCATCTGTCCGGCCAGTGCCAGATACGGCACAACCCCTTTCAGGCACCCGGAAAGGACGATAAGACCGGCGTTGTATGTTCTGAGAAGTTCCATGTCCACGCGGGGATGGTAATAAAACCCCTCTAAGTGACCCAGGGTGACCAGGGCGCTCAGGTTCCGGTATCCCTCGTCGTTCATGACCAGGAGGGTCAGATGGTGGGCGTTGGGTCCGCCCCCCGGGGCCGGGGAGCGATCCCGCCGGTCTTTGGGGGCCACGTATACCTCGCACCCGATGATCGGTTTGATCTTTGCCTTCACGGCCTGATCGTAGAACTGGACCACCCCGAACATATTGCCGTGATCGGTAATAGCCACGCTCTCCATCCCCAGGCGCCGGGCCTTTTGAAGCATCCGGTCGATCCGGATCGCCCCGTCCAGGAGGCTGAATTCCGTATGCACATGAAGGTGCACAAATGGCAGGTCGGTCACGTTGTTCCTTCCTTTGGTCTGGTTACTGGGTGCTGGATGCTTGATACTGGATACTGGATACCGGGCATAGCCCATGGCTCATGGCATATCACAAAAATCTCGTGGGTTGGGTCAGCGATTTTGAAACCCGTGAAAGGTTACCTTATTCAGGCACCCGCCCGGTGACAAAAACTATCCTATTTTACAAATAGTGTCAAATCCCTCCTCAACAACACCGCTTGACTTGGATAATAATGAATATTATTGTATATTAAAATAATGAAAATTTAACAATATTGGAGGAGAGATTTTTTTTGACCATGAACCGAGGAGGATTCAAATGGCCCGGCTTAACCGGATGCCCGAACCCATGCGCTCCCACCTGGCCGAACTCCCCTGCCCCTCTTTTGCAGATCAACCTTGGGTGCCGGGACCGCCACTTGCAACGCGCCGTATTTCCATCATTTCCACCGCTGGACTTCAGCGACGAGGGGATCGACCCTTCGAGGGGATGACCGGTGATTACCGGGTGATCCCGGGAGACATTAAAGCCGGGGATCTGGTAATGAGTCACATCTCGACCAATTTTGACCGTACCGGTTTTCAGCAGGATTGGAATCTCGTTTTTCCCCTGGATCGCCTCCGTGAGCTTGAAGCCGAGGGGATTATCGGAGGTGTGGCCGATTACCATTATTCCTTTATGGGGGCTACCGACCCGGCGGAGATGGAAAGGGCTGCCCGAAACTTGGCCTCACTCCTCAAAGGAGACGATGTAGATGGAGCCCTTTTGGTGCCGGTCTGACCGTTCTGCACGCGCGCCGTTGGCGCGTTGGCCCATTATCTGGAAAGCGAAGGAATCCCCACCACACAGATCAGCCTGATCTGGGAGCACACTGAGGTCATTCGGCCGTCAAGGGCGCTATGGGTTCCCTTTGAACTGGGTCGCCCTTTCGGTGTCCCTGAAAACACGGCTTTCCAGCGCCGGGTGCTCTTGAAGGCACTCGAACTCCTGGAATCGCCGGAAGGCCCTGTACTGGTGGATTTTCCCGAGGAGGCGCCGGAGGATTTGACCCAAGGCGACAAACCCATGGAGGGCTGGTCCTGTCCGGTGAGCTTCGCCACGGAGTTGCGGAAGGAGACCGATCTGCAAAGGCTCCGATCAGCTCTTGACCGAGAAGTGGCAGAGCTCCTCCCCTGGTACGATCTAAGCATGGAGAAGCACGGCCGCACCGCAGTGGTGGAATTTGAACCCCGATCGGCTTCAGAATTGCTCTGCACCTTTGTTACGGATAGACAACCGGTGACCCCGAAGGTGGATATCTCCCTTGCAACGGCCCTTAGGCTTGCCGCACAGGACCTGAAGGCATTCTATTTTGAAGCCGTAACCGCCCGCCCCAGTTCAGCGCCCCCCTCAAGCAGGGAGTTCAGCCGATGGTTTTGGCAGGAAACCGCCGCCGCCCGGATATTGAAGGCGGTTAAAGAAAGATGCCTGAAAAGTGTTGACAAATCTCTGAAAATGACCGGGACCATGTTCCTGATCCCTATGGACCAGCTTTGAGAGAGGAAAATGGATTTATACCAAAACCAAATGGATTTATGCCAAAACCAAAAGGAGGAAAACCCTGAGCGATGGATCACCTCTTGAACATAAAAGAAGCGGCCCGGGTACTGAATGTCTCTGAGATGAGCATCAGACGCTGGACCAATTCAGGTAAGTTGAAATGCTACCGGGTGGGTGGAAAGCGGGAGAGACGCTTTCAGATGAGTGACCTGGAGGAATTCCTTCGCGATTCGCAGAACCATTCATTGAAGCCCCTGGGCATTGGAGATCACAAGGTGCCCGACGGTTCCCACATGACCCATTTTTATTCAGGGAGCGAGGACGCGCTCAAGGTGTCCATACCCTACCTTCTTGAGGGCATCGAGCGGGAGGAGGCCTTGCTTGTTGTGATGCCTCCCGACAGGAGCGGGGAACTCCTCGATGACATGAAACAACAGGAGCATCCCGTCGGAGATTGGCTCCAGGAAGGACGATTGAGTGTCAGCGCCGGGATGGATTCGCCGGAAGAAATGATACGGTACCTGGCAGGATTCGCGGTTAGCACCCATGAATTCAGGGTGCTGGGCGACATGATATGGACCGTTCGAAAAGGCTGGGACCTGGCAGCCCTCAGGGTTCTGGAACAGGCGCCCACCCTTATGCCGACTGTAGGAAACGGGCTCTTGCTCTGTCAGTACAGCCTGGAGGATTTCTCCGGCGCAGCCATCATGATGGCTGCAGAGTCACACCGGCAAACCATTTACAAGGGAAAGGTGCAGAAAAGCCCTTATTATCTTGAAAAAACAGGCCACATTGAATAATCCTTGTACGACAGGAGGTTCTTGGCTTTTTTGATCGATTTTTTTAAAGCAAGCACCAACGTAAGGAGCCGACAATGAATAATCAGAAATCGATCATGCGAGGATTTCTATTTTATTCCCTTTTCTTTAGCGTTTTGGTCTTTGCGGCGCCGGCCCGGTCGAACTCCATGGTGGATAATACCCTCTATGCTGAATTGCTCGATACATATGTGAAGAACGGGGTCGTGGACTACCAGGGCTTCAAAAATGAGGAGGCAAAGCTGAATCGATATCTGAAAATCCTGGAAGAGACCGACCCGAAGAAACTTCCTCGAAATGAGCAGTTCGCCTTTTACATCAACGCATACAATGTCTGGACCATCAAGCTGATATTGAGCGCTTATCCTGACATCAAATCGATCAAAGATCTGGGCAGCCTGTTCAAGAGCCCGTGGAAGAAAAAAATCGCCCGCATCGCCGGAGATGTCATCACCCTGGATACCATCGAACACGACATCCTGCGGCCCCGTTTTAAAGATCCCCGGATTCATTTTGCGGTGAACTGCGCATCCAAGGGCTGTCCGCCGTTGCGGTCGGAACCTTATCGGGGGGATAGGCTGGATGGGCAACTCACCGAAATGACGGAAGCTTTTATCAATAATCCGAAATACAACCGCCTTCAAGAAAACACGCTTTATGTAAGCAGCATTTTCAATTGGTATTCCGAGGACTTCAAGGATGGCATTGTCGGGTTTTTCAAACAATATGCTGAAGGCGATCTCAAGGGCAGGCTACAAAAAAGGGGCGGAGAAATAGAGGTCGAATATCTCGACTACGACTGGTCTCTTAACGAAAAATAGTGTGGAAAGGATGGAGAAACAAGATGGCAACCTATGATTGCGACATCGGCATTATAGGAGGTGGGGCGGCCGGTCTGACCGTGGCTTCCGGTGCGGCCCAGTTGGGGGCCAGGGCCCTCCTGATCGAGAAGGAAAAGGATCTGGGCGGCGACTGTCTTCACTTCGGATGTGTCCCGAGCAAAACGCTGATCCGGACTGCTCAGGCCTATCACACCATGAAAAACGCCCAGGCCTTCGGACTCCCGGCAGTAGAAGTGCCCCCGGTGGACTTCTTCAAGGTGAAAGAGAGAATCCAGTCCGTGATCGCGACCATTCAAGAACATGACTCGGAAGAGCGATTCTGCAGCCTTGGCGCCAGGGTGGAATTTGGCGAACCGAGCTTCATCGACGAGCACAGTATCCGACTGAAAAGGCAGCGCATCTCCGCAAAAAGCTGGGTGATTGCCAGCGGCTCGTCTCCGCAAATCCCTCCCATCGAGGGTTTGAACAAAACGCCCCATATCACCAACAAAGAGATTTTCTCCCTGGATCGTCTTCCGGCCTCCATGATCATACTGGGCGCCGGCCCCATCGCCATCGAGATGGCCCAGTCGTTTTGCCGTCTCGGGACAAAGGTATCCGTGGTTCAGCGAAGCGGGCAGATCCTCAGCAAAGAGGACAGGGACATGGCCGATGAGCTCATGGGGGTCCTGGCCGCTGGGGGGGTTATTTTTCACCTGAATGTCGGGGTCCTTGACGTAAGGGATACGGGTCACGGGAAAGAAGTTCGTATCCAAAATAAGGATGAAGAGGTCAGTACGCTGAAAGCTGAACAGATCCTGGTTGCCATGGGACGCTCTCCCAATATAGAGGGGCTTCACCTGGAAGCAATCGGCGTTGAATTCGACCGCAAGGGCATCCAGGTGGACGAGCGGATGCGAACTACCCGGAAGCATATCTATGCCGCAGGCGATGTAACGGGGAAATTCCAATTCACCCACGCCGCAGGCTATGAAGGCGGCATTGTGGTGAGCAACGCGATCTTTCATTTTCCCCGAAAGGCCGATTACACGTTCCTTCCCTGGTGTACCTATACCGATCCGGAACTGGCGGGCATCGGAATGAACGAAAAAGCCGCCAAAGATGCTGGCATTGAATGCACGGTGTTCACCGAAGCCTTCCATGACAACGACAGAAGTCTTGCTGAAGGGGAGCGGGTGGGAAAAATCAAGATGCTCCTCGACAAGGATGAGAAACCCATCGGGGTTCAGATGCTCGGACCCCACGCAGGCGAACTCCTGAACGAATGGGTGGCTGTGCTGAACGGTAAGGTGAAGCTCTCCACCCTGGCTGCTGCGGTTCACCCCTACCCAACCCTCGGGGAGATCAACAAGCGCGTGGCCGGGGCCTACCTGTCGCCCAAGATTTTTTCCGACACGGTCAAGAGAGGGTTAAAGTTCTTCTTTCATCTGAAAGGAAGGGCCTGTGGCCTACAAACAAGCCAAGAGTAGTGGTTCAGCCTGAAATATTGCTAAGGCGCAGAAGTTCAAAGCAGAAGAAAAGGAGATTTCGATGAAAATTGCAATGATCGGACTGGGACGGATGGGGATGAATATGGCGAGGCGACTTCTTCAAAGCGGCCACGAGGTAGTGGCCTACAACCGGACATCTCAGAAGACGGAGGAGATTGCACAGGAAGGGGCGACCCCGGCCTATTCTCTGCCTGAGATCGCCGAGGAACTCACGGCGCCACGGGTGGTCTGGATCATGCTCCCTGCCGGATCCGCCGTGGATGACCATCTCGCTGAGTTAAAGGCAATTCTTTCGCCCGGAGACATGGTGATCGATGGCGGTAATACCTGGTTCAAGGATGATGTCCGGCGGGCAAAATTTCTGGCAGAAAAGGGGATACGTTTCATGGACGCAGGCGTCAGCGGCGGCATCTGGGGCCTCACGGTCGGCTATTGTCTGATGATCGGCGGAACACAGGAGACTTATGAATTCCTGGAACCCATATTCACCTCCCTGGCGCCGAAAGAGGGATATCTTTACTGCGGCCCGGCGGGTGCAGGCCATTTCGTGAAAATGGTCCATAACGGCATCGAATACGGCATGATGCAGGCGTATGCAGAAGGCTTCCAGATCTTGGAGGCATCGCCCTACGCCGAGGCACTCGACTACGCCGAGGTAGCCCACCTGTGGAATCAGGGGAGCGTCGTGCGTTCATGGCTGCTGGAGCTGGCCGAGGCGGCGTTTAAAAAGGATGCAAAACTGACCGATATCCGTGGGGTTGTGGACGACTCCGGAGAGGGTCGCTGGACCGTGGATCAGGCCGTTGAAGCGGGTGTCTCAGCCCCGGTCATCACCCTGTCTTTGATGAACCGGTTTCGTTCAAGGGACGAAAATCCTTTTGCAGACAGAGTCCTGGCCGCGCTCAGGAGAGAGTTCGGCGGTCATGCAGTGGTCACATCGGACCATTCCTGAGTTCAGTAGGAGAGGAGAAATGGAGTGGACGAAATAACCCGTAAAACATCCCCAAAAAATAAAAGGGGCGCCGTTCTCAAGGCCCTTATTTTCGCAGCCTTCATCGCCGCGGCCGTTTATGTGGTGAGGTTCACACCGGTAAAAGAGTTTCTCACCGCGGAAGCACTTGGCCGGTTTCTGGATAGCGCGGGCATATGGGCGCCCATTGCCTATATGGCCGTGTATGCCGTCGGCGTATGCCTGTTTATGCCCGGCACCCTTCTCACCGGGTTAGGGGCCGCGATCTTCGGACCCTACTGGGGCTTTCTTTATGTGTGGGTCGGGGCCATGCTTGGCGCGAGCGGGGCCTTTGTCATCGGCCGGACCCTGGGGAGGGATTTTGCCGCGTCACTCATCGGAGACCGGCTGAAGAAATATGACGACTCCATCGAGCGAAACGGCTTTGCAACCGTGCTCTACCTTCGCCTTGTTTACTTCCCCTTTACCCCAATGAATTTCGGGATGGGGCTGACAAAGGTGCGGTTCTGGGACTATGTCGCCGGAACGGGCCTGGGCATTATCGTGGGGACCTTCATCTTCACGTTCTTCATCGGCACGGTAAAAGAGGTATGGGCCTCGGGAAACTGGGGGGAACTCATCTCTTTCAAGGTGTTCTTTTCTGTCGGCCTCTTTGTCTTTTCATTTTTCATCCCGAAGATCATCAAAAAGATCAGGGTACAGGACGAGACCGGCAAAGAATTCCCGTCCTGAGACTGCCGCCGGTAACCTGAGAAAACCGTGGGGATTGGTATAAAAGAATGACGGGGAGGAAAATGGAAAATGGGATGGCAAATTTCACCACGAGTCAGCGACGTACTGGAAAAGGCTCAAGATTTTGCAGAAATCAGCCGGGAGAATGCCGGTTTTCTGCTAAGACTTGATCTCGAGTCCAGAGAGAGCTATGCGGTCATGGAAACCGCCAACCGGCTTTCCAGAGAACAGTTTAAGGGAAAAGGAGAGAACCATCTCCATATCGGGGTGAATGTAGCGACCTGTCCCTTCAACTGTACCTTCTGCTCCCTGACAGAGAGAGCGGGGATCTTCAAGGAGGATGTGGATTTTTCAGAAGAGACCATTTTGGCGTGGGCCAAAATGGGCGAAACCCAGTCTGCGGATGCCATCAATCTGATGACGACGGGGACATTTTCTTTTGAGAGGCTGCTGGAGATCGGAAGGCTCCTTAAAAAAGTGGTCTCGGTTCCCCTGGTGGCCAATACCCGCGACATCACCCACCGGGAAGGAGAGAAACTCTTGGACGCGGGTTTTGTAGGGGCCTATCATGCGGTCCGCCTGGGCGAAGGGATGGATACCCCTTTCAAGAGAGAAAAGCGCATCCAAACCATCCAGGTCCTCAATGATGTGGGCTTGCTCTGGATGAACTGCATCGAGCCGGTCGGACCGGAGCACTCTCTGGATGAGATCGTGGATCTCATGTTTCTGGCAAGAGAGCATCGGGCCGTGTACAGCGGGGTCATGCGGCGAATCAATTTCCCGGGCTCTCCCATGGAAGAGTTCGGCATGATCACGGAACGGGAGATGGCCCGAATGGTGGCGGTCAGCCGGTTGGTGATGGGGGACGTTCCGAGAGCCCACTGCACCCACGAGCCGCATTCGGCATCGCTGATGGCGGGGGCCAACCTCTTTTTCCCGGAGGTGGGCGCCAGTCCCAGGGACGGAATGGCCGACACAGGGGAAGGGAGGGGGAAGAGTCTCGCTGCCTGCCGGGAGATATTCAAGGAGATGGGGTGGGACTCGGACCTGCCGTCCAACTGCTTCGCCGGCTCAAGCCGTCATGCCCGGAACCATTACGAAAGAGAGGGAATGAAATGAGTGCATTTCTGACCGGATTTCTCAAGCTGGTTAGCGGAACGGCCGTCTTTCTGGGTCTCACCATCACGTTTTCCATGGCCCAAGACATCCGGGTGGGGACCTGGAAGACGCCCCAGACCATACAGCCCTTCTTCTATGAGCGATTTGTTCCCGAAAACCGGAAGGTGACGGTCTATTCCTTCACCAATCCGGCAGACCAGAAAACGGCCCTGCTGGCCGGGAGCCTCGACATGTGCGGTACCACCCTGGCCCATGCCATTCATTCGGCCTCAATGGGTCAACCCGTGGTGGTGGTCGCGGCCCTCTGCAACAAGTGCTCGGCCCTGGTGGTCAAAAAGGGAGGGCCGGCCAAGCAGATCGCCGACCTCAAGGGGAAAAAAATCGGCTATGTGCCGGGGACCATGCACGAGATTCTGCTGCGCGAGACCCTGACCCGCAACGGGCTGTCTCCTGACAGGGACGTTCACCTGATGCGGGTGGATTTCTTCGATATGGGGATGGCCCTTGCCCGGGGAGGGATCGATGCCTTTCTCTCCGGAGAGCCGTTCCCGACCCTGGCCGTAGACCAGGGATACGGTGAAGTCCTCTCCTATCCGTACTACGACGAATCCATCGGCACGATCAATGCCGGGATGCTGGTCAGGCGGGAGACGATCGAGAAGGATCCGGAAAAGGTTCAAACGCTGGTGAACGCTCACGCCCATGCGACGGAATACCTTCAGACCCACCCGAACGAATGGCTGAAACGGGCCTCCTCATTCGGCGCCGAGCTTCGCGTTCTGGAGAAGGCCGCGCCCAACATGGATTTGGCCTGGCAAATGGACGCCGATTTTGTAAAAAGGGCACGTGCCCTGGGTGAAAGGATGGAAGAGCTTGGGGTCATCAGGAATCAACCCGATTACGATCGGCTTGTTGACCTCACATTTGTGAACAGGACGGTGAAATGATGGGACCTGCCGACAAGAGAACCGGCAACAACGCCTGGTGGTTTCTGCCGTGGGCCATTCCATGCCTCCTCATGTCTCTCTGGTGGGCAGTGAGCGCCACTGGCGTGATGCCCGCCTATCTGCTGCCTCACCCACTTGATATTGCTGAAACCGGCTATGGCTATATCTTTGGAAAGCCAGAAGGAGGCCCTTATGCAGGCCGCTTTCTCTCGGATGCCGGAGCGAGCCTCTTGAGGGTCGGATGCGGCTTTTCGCTTGCTGTGGCGGTAGGTCTTCCCCTGGGGTTTCTTTCCGGTCGTCTGTGGTTCATCCGGAAACTCATGAGTACATCGGTAAATGCCCTCAGAGCCGTCCCGGGCATTACCTGGCTTCCCCTGGCCCTGGTGTGGTTCGGTATCGGGATGAAAACCACGATTTTTCTGGTAGCCCTGGCCGCATTTTTTCCTGTCTATTTGAACGCCGCGGCCGGGGCCGGCCAGGTCAATCCGCTGCTGCTCCAGGCCGGCGCCATGATGGGGGTGAGAAGGCTGCGCGGGACCTTTGCCATTCTCCTTCCAGGCGCCATGTCGCACCTGATGGCAGGTCTAAGGCTGGGCCTGGGAATCTCCTGGGCTTACCTCGTCCTGGGAGAACTCACCGGAGTCCCCAATGGGTTGGGGGCGGTCATTATGGATGCGCGCATGCTGGGGCGCATCGACATGATTATGGTCGGGATTATTGTGATCGCCGTTATCGGCCGGATGAGCGATCAACTGCTTCAGGCGGGGATGAGATGCTGCTTCAAAAGCGCCAGGAGGATGATGTGAACTCACATCTCAAAGCAGTGCCACGTAAGCAACCCCACTCCATTGAGGAAGTGCTTCGCATCGACTGCATCTTCAAAGGGTTTCACACGGCGGGAGGATATCTGCCGGTACTGGATGGCGTGAGTTTTCGGGCCGAGAAAGGGGAACTGATCGCCATCCTGGGAAGAAGCGGCTGCGGCAAGTCGACCCTATTGAAAATCGTGGCAGGCTTCATGCCGCCGGGTTCAGGGAAGGTCCTGCTGAACGAGCACCCGGTATCACGGCCCGGCCCTGACCGCTGCGTCATTTTTCAGGAGGATGCCCTGTTCCCATGGCTGACGGTACAGGAAAACATCGCCTTTGGGTTGAAAGGAAAACAGCGAAACATGAAAGTCAGGGCACAGGAGGTGGAGTGGCTCCTGGCCCTTGTCGGCCTGAGCGAATTTAGAGATTATCTTCCCAGAGAACTCTCCGGCGGCATGAAGCAGCGGGTGGCCCTGGCCAGGGTCCTAATCCTGCAGCCGCAGGTCCTCCTCATGGACGAGCCCTTTGCATCCCTGGACGCACAGAGCCGGGAAGAGATGCAGAACCTCCTTTTATTGCTCTGGAAGGAGCTGTCCCACACGATTCTTTTTGTGACCCATGACGTCAATGAAGCCGTGGTCCTGGCAGATCGGATCCTGCTCATGGACAAAAACCCCGGCCGCATTCGTGAAGATGTCAGGGTGGATCTGCCGAGACCCCGGGAAAGAGAGAGCGGTGCCTTCCTGAATGTCAGCAAAAGGCTCCACCGGGCGCTCAGGGATTAGGATATCGGCGCAACCGGTACAATATCGTTAAACAGGCCGGGTCTTGCCGGTTTGACGGGGTGCCCAGATTGTGAAATAGCGCCCGCCCTTTTCAGGATCATCCACAACGAGTTGGAGGGAGGCTTCCACCAGTTCGCTTCGAGGAACACAAAAATGATCAAACTGATGTTTTTGCCTGCGTCAAAAACCATTATCTGAACATAATTCCTGACAAATCAAGATGAATGCATTCTAAACCGGTTAACCGCAACCAAAGTGCTCTCGAGTGACTTCCTACTATCAAGGGGGTTGGATGTTGCCAGACATCTGGAATGGTGGACAACTCATGAGGCAGCTGTTTTTGCAGCATAAAGAATCAGAAACTTGGAAAAAGGAAAATGGACATGATGAAAATGGTTGTGTTTCATTCTCGGTGCTTCGCTTCAATCAGCAGGAAGCCTTTTGCGTCTTTTGGGGGTTGTCTTTTGCCAGAAGGTGTTGACGCTTCTGTGTTGGGGTGAGGGTTGCCAAGAATCCAGGAGTTCAAAAAGCCCGTTTTTGGCGGTTGCATGTTGGGTATAGCGTTGGGTATAAAAAAAGGCTTAGAGACATGGTTTCTCTAAGCCATTGATTTTATTGGCTCCCCGGGACGGACTCGAACCGCCGACCAAGTGGTTAACAGCCACCCGCTCTACCGACTGAGCTACCGAGGATCAATTTTAAGTTTTGCCGACCCA
>Ga0209270_1002750_pt1 | contig 17219 bp, 19 predicted proteins | sample MTBAKSrepl1MetaG_FD_187456 | JGI IMG/M metagenome (GOLD analysis project Ga0209270, IMG submission 187456) | Enrichment culture microbial communities from Arthur Kill intertidal strait, New Jersey, USA, that are MTBE-degrading - MTBE-AKS1... | ecosystem: Environmental > Aquatic > Marine >...
AAAAATAAACAAATTGAAATTGTTGCGATAGGTCCACGGAAAACCATATATGAGGAGACATATATCTTGCTTAAAAGAACAAAAAAAGAAGATTGATCATGCTTGCAAATAAGTTTGTTCATATACCTATCACCGGCACGGAATACAACTACTTCCACATCTGTCACCGGAAGCTGTGGTTATTTTCTCATGGGATTCAGATGGAGCATACCTCGGACAATGTTCTTCTCGGGAAGCTGGTAGATGAACATTCATATAAAAGGGAGAGAAAAGACATTCTGATTGACGGGGTTATCAAGATTGATTTCATGGATGATGAGGCTGTGCATGAGGTAAAGAAGTCGAACAAAATGGAGGAGGCTCATATCGGGCAGGTCCTTTATTACATCTATTGTCTAAGGCAGAAGGGTATTGATATAAGGAAAGGGATTATCAACTACCCGAAACAAAGAAGGATAACCGAGGTCGAACTTACTCCTCAAAAGGAGGTCGAAATTAAAGAAACGATAGAGAAGATCGAATATATAGAATCAATGGCCGGGCCGCCGGATATCCTGAATTCAAGAATATGCAAAAAATGCGGATATGAGGATTTTTGCTACTCATGAAACATATTTATTAGCCACGAATGACACGAATGGACACTAATAGAGAAATACTTCATAAAGATTTATCTTACAAAATCGTTGGACTTGCCATGCAAATACACAGCGAACTCGGTTTTGGTTTTCTTGAAAAAGTGTATGAGAATTCCATGATGGTACTTTTTCATCGAGAAAATATTATGGCAAAGCAGCAAGCGCCGGTAAGCGTCTCCTTTGAGGGAGAAATAGTAGGTGATTATTATGCAGATATTTTAATTGAAGATAAAATAATTTTAGAGCTTAAAGCTATAGAAAAGATTACAGATGCTCACAAAGCACAGGCTCTTAATTATTTAAAGGCAATCGGCTTAAAACTGGCAATCATTATAAACTTTGGAAAGCAAAGGCTTGAATATGAAAGAATTGTTTTGTAACTCTTAAAACAATTCGTGGAAATTAGTGTTAATTCGTGGCTAAAACGGTTATATGAAGCGAAATTATTACATAACAAAAAACGGTCGTCTCAAGAGACAGGATAACACGCTTTATCTTGAGTTTGAGTCAGGTGAGCGGAAGGTAATCCCTATCGAGGACGTAGAAGGGCTTTATCTGATGGGTGAGATCGATCTGAATACCAAGCTCCTTAATTTCCTCGCACAGCAAAAAATTCCTGTTCATATATTCAATTATTACGGATATTATTCCGGCTCATATTATCCAAGAGAGCATCTGAATTCAGGTTTTCTCCTCGTGAGACAGGTGGAATGCTACAGAGACAGAGAACGGCGTATGGCTGTTGCGAGGGAGTTAATACAAAGCGCTTCACATAATATCCTTCGAAATCTGAAATATTACCGGAACAGGAAGCCAGGGCTTGAAGGTTATATATCTGATATAGAGGCCCGGTTGCCGGAGATCGAGAGTGCATCTGATATCCTTGCACTTATGGCGTGGGAGGGGCATGTAAGAGAGCGTTACTATGACAGTTTCAATTTTATTCTCGATCTTGAAGAAGAATTTACCAGAAGAACGAAAAGACCTCCTGACAATATGATCAATGCACTTATATCTTTTGGCAATTCCCTTTTATATGCTACAACACTTGGAGAGATTTATCATACACAACTGAACCCGACAATCAGCTTCCTCCATGAACCGGGAAACAGAAGGTTTTCACTGAGCCTCGATATTTCACAGATCTTCAAACCTGTGATTGTCGATCATGTTATCTTCAAGCTTCTCAATACAAAAATGCTTGATGAGAGTGATTTTGAGAAAGACGTAAACTTCTGTTATCTTTCCGATAAGGGGAGGAAAGTGTTCTTAAGGGAATATGATGAGAGACTTAACAGGACTATCAAGCACAGGAATCTCAAGAGAAATGTATCTTACAGGCATTTGATCCGGCTTGAATGTTACAAACTTGAAAAATATATTACTGGGATTGATGATTATAAGGCATTTAGAGCATGGTGGTAACCACAGAAGAACACAGATTAACACGGATGACGAAAAGATGCAGATACTCTGTGTTTTTCCGTGATGTTCCGTGGTAATGAAATGTACTACATTTTGGTCTATGACATAAATGAAAAAAGGGTGCAGAAGGTCCACAAGCTTTTGAAACGCTATCTGAACTGGGTTCAGAATTCGGTTTTTGAGGGAGAACTTACAGAGGGGCAATTCGAATCTATGAAGCTTGAGCTGAAAGAGCGAATGAACGGAAGTGAGGATTCTGTTATTATTTACAAGCTTGGCAGTTTGAAATACACAGGCCGTGAGATAATAGGCCTGGAGAAGAATATTACTGATAATTTATTATAATTTTTGTCGTCGACCCTACGGGGTATTTACATAATCTAAGGTTGACAGATAAAATTTGCTCTTTGACAACTGAACACCTTATTTTTTATAGGAAAAAATTGCCTTTTAATCGCACCAGTATGGAATTGAAATGTGCAACAGGCGAGTACATAAAAATCTTCGAATGGGCTTTTAATCGCACCAGTATGGAATTGAAATACAACGGTGGGAGAGTTAAGAAAAAGGAGGTAGGGGCTTTTAATCGCACCAGTATGGAATTGAAATTTTAAGACATGGACAACTGCAAAGTCCTTTGTAAATCTTTTAATCGCACCAGTATGGAATTGAAATTCGTTTTATCAAATTTGAGCATTTCACATTGATTTTCTTTTAATCGCACCAGTATGGAATTGAAATTCATAAAAGTTCACTCCCCTACCTCCTTTCTATGATCTTTTAATCGCACCAGTATGGAATTGAAATGTTCTGGAATAGGCTGAGATAGCTGGTTAGTCAACTTTTAATCGCACCAGTATGGAATTGAAATTGTGCTATTCCGCCCGCTTTAGGCGCCGTCTCTGTTCTTTTAATCGCACCAGTATGGAATTGAAATTGGTTTCAGACAGGTTTTACAGAATATGTAGATAAACTTTTAATCGCACCAGTATGGAATTGAAATTAATCTTGCTGCTGTACCGATTGCAGGATATTCGTACTTTTAATCGCACCAGTATGGAATTGAAATAAATAATGAAACGCTTTACCGCATGTGTAACAAAACCTTTTAATCGCACCAGTATGGAATTGAAATACATAAAATGCGCACGAGAAGCAGAATTGGCTCGTCCTTTTAATCGCACCAGTATGGAATTGAAATTTGAGAATAACGAAATGATACCCGATGTCTTTCCAGCCTTTTAATCGCACCAGTATGGAATTGAAATGAATTTAGCAATATCGGGGTTCTGTCCCTCATAATCTTTTAATCGCACCAGTATGGAATTGAAATGAATACATAAAGGTAAGGGTCATTGAATGAAATCAACTTTTAATCGCACCAGTATGGAATTGAAATTGATGAGATAGATATATCAGGGCAACATGATACTCACTTTTAATCGCACCAGTATGGAATTGAAATACCGTATCATATTTATAAACAATGTATGATTTATGCCTTTTAATCGCACCAGTATGGAATTGAAATTGTGATATTGTATTTCGCTATGAATAGAAGATTCAGCTTTTAATCGCACCAGTATGGAATTGAAATCGCGTTGATGTCTTCTGTCATCTTTGCAAGATATCGCTTTTAATCGCACCAGTATGGAATTGAAATGGCGGTGATTACACGGTAACAGACGGCGCATCTGTAGCTTTTAATCGCACCAGTATGGAATTGAAATGATGCAACAGGCACATTTGCGCTGCGGACAGGCGAACTTTTAATCGCACCAGTATGGAATTGAAATGTTGCCTGGCAGACTTGGGAAATTATGTCCGTCTTCCTTTTAATCGCACCAGTATGGAATTGAAATGAGAAAGGAGGTGGAAAATCTAATCGTGCAGCACGGCTTTTAATCGCACCAGTATGGAATTGAAATATCATGGAGAGGGCGAATGCGAATATCTTCGATGCCCTTTTAATCGCACCAGTATGGAATTGAAATGAAGATGCGCTCAGCACGGTGGCGCGCAGGGTGAAGCTTTTAATCGCACCAGTATGGAATTGAAATGAAGGAATCCGCGCTGAATACAGAGCAGACGCTTGCTTTTAATCGCACCAGTATGGAATTGAAATCATGGTGCACCTTCCCGTCGCGCGTGACTGAACCTCCTTTTAATCGCACCAGTATGGAATTGAAATATATGGGAAAAGCTTTTTATCTCAGATTCCTACGCGCTTTTAATCGCACCAGTATGGAATTGAAATGGCATCTACACAATGGCGCGCAGGATTCGGCGGAGCTTTTAATCGCACCAGTATGGAATTGAAATTAAGTTCGAGGATGCGCTCCGTGTTTTAGCATTCCACTTTTAATCGCACCAGTATGGAATTGAAATAAGTGGACAAGCTTGTAGACGCGATGCTCAAGGACGACTTTTAATCGCACCAGTATGGAATTGAAATCAGACGCTCTCGCTTTAGCAGAAGCGGCTAAAACAACTTTTAATCGCACCAGTATGGAATTGAAATTTAGGGATATCATTTGATATGCGTCTATACGTATTACTTTTAATCGCACCAGTATGGAATTGAAATAGATATGATAACCCGCACGAAGACAACCAAGTTCAACTTTTAATCGCACCAGTATGGAATTGAAATCTGTGGAATTGATTCAGTATTGACTCAAATGACGGGCTTTTAATCGCACCAGTATGGAATTGAAATGAAGGGCATCGAATCTTGACAATCTTAACGCTGCAACTTTTAATCGCACCAGTATGGAATTGAAATTACTGCAATTACAAAAGTTTATCGTATGACAAGAGACTTTTAATCGCACCAGTATGGAATTGAAATACTTCTATTCGTAGCTGAGTATCTCCATTAAGACATACTTTTAATCGCACCAGTATGGAATTGAAATATGTCTGAACGGCGTTAATATCTCTTTGCCCCGTGCTTTTAATCGCACCAGTATGGAATTGAAATTTATAGCAAGATCACCGGTAAAGTTGAATGTCTTGACTTTTAATCGCACCAGTATGGAATTGAAATTCTTGTACGAAGTGCCTGACAGATCATCGCATTGGACTTTTAATCGCACCAGTATGGAATTGAAATCGTTTAAAAGTTACTCGGGTGAACCAACATTTTATCTTTTAATCGCACCAGTATGGAATTGAAATCATATACACAGCGTTAGGTTCTGATGTCGAATGGACTTTTAATCGCACCAGTATGGAATTGAAATTTTTGCATGGGTACTATAAAGAATACGTGTCCACCTCTTTTAATCGCACCAGTATGGAATTGAAATGTTCTCTTTATATCGAAAATCAGCAATGTATGTGCTCTTTTAATCGCACCAGTATGGAATTGAAATTACAGACAGTTGGCTTTTTAAGCCCCGTCATTAATACTTTTAATCGCACCAGTATGGAATTGAAATGAAGTAGAGAAGATTAAATCAGGTTTGCAGAAAATCCTTTTAATCGCACCAGTATGGAATTGAAATTCATCATCTATGGCATAGCAAGACTGATTAATGTTGACTTTTAATCGCACCAGTATGGAATTGAAATGCTCAACTACTTTTCTCTCCGAGCAGGCAACTACACACTTTTAATCGCACCAGTATGGAATTGAAATTTATGCTTCTGCCATTCGCCGATTTTCCATTGAACGCTTTTAATCGCACCAGTATGGAATTGAAATGAATATCACCTGCGCCGCATCCGTCTGCCACTGCCCTTTTAATCGCACCAGTATGGAATTGAAATTTATTCTTATTGCTCTCATTTCCCATTTGCCATTTCCCTTTTAATCGCACCAGTATGGAATTGAAATTATAAATAACCTGATACTTTTCTTTCAGAAGATCAATCTTTTAATCGCACCAGTATGGAATTGAAATTATAAATAACCTGATACTTTTCTTTCAGAAGATCAATCTTTTAATCGCACCAGTATGGAATTGAAATGACGTAACGGGAACCGTGGCGCTCCGGACAGGCGACTTTTAATCGCACCAGTATGGAATTGAAATCCCTACTACTCTGTCTGGGATGGGAACTGCTATTAACTTTTAATCGCACCAGTATGGAATTGAAATGCTGTAAGGGAATTCACAACAAAGACAGACGCCTACCTTTTAATCGCACCAGTATGGAATTGAAATTATGTTTTAATGTTGCCGTGCAGCTCGTTCGGGCATTCTTTTAATCGCACCAGTATGGAATTGAAATGAATATCATCATGACAGCTCACTGCAATAAATTTTTCTTTTAATCGCACCAGTATGGAATTGAAATTCAGACGATTGATATGTCCCCTGCGATTCCTTCGAACTTTTAATCGCACCAGTATGGAATTGAAATGGAATAATCTACGATATCGTCGTCATTCGCATCGTCTTTTAATCGCACCAGTATGGAATTGAAATAATTGAGGGGTCTCCATTAATGCATTGTCATAAAGCTTTTAATCGCACCAGTATGGAATTGAAATTGAAGATGAGGGTGAAGTTGCAAATCCTGTAGATCGCTTTTAATCGCACCAGTATGGAATTGAAATTCATTTGTTACCGGCACACCGTCCGGTCTCTGCATCCTTTTAATCGCACCAGTATGGAATTGAAATGGACACGAGGATCGGAGGATTAAGCGACAATTTCGCCTTTTAATCGCACCAGTATGGAATTGAAATGTAGACGATCTGGTAGCTCCGACTCAGCAGTTTGAGCTATTTTCTGCTGTAATTTTGCTACAATTTGACCTACTTCATTAATTACAAAGCTGGGCAGGCGCTGTCCAGTTCTAAACAGGAACTGTAGTAGGTGTCCCCTATGGTAAGGCTGCCATCATTATTAAACTGAACAACTAAATCCCCATTTCCTATTATCCTGAATATGCCTCCAACGGGACAATCTTGATATATGTTAATTAATAACGGTTCTATTGTCTCCAGTGTATACCATCCATCAAGACAACCACCTGTTAGAGACCCCCCAATGGTTGCCTGAAAATTTATATTGTCAACAGAATCCACAACAAGGAAGAAATTGTTGTAGCTTACGGAATAATCATCTCCCTTATATATTGCTGCAAGGTCACCATTGAAAGTGGCTTTCACATGTTGGGTCGTCATATTAGTCCATTCAATTTCGGTAAAGGAAAGTTGGAAGCCGGAAGAATAGAAATATATGTCCACAGATTGATCGCTTAATGATAAATTTGAGAAATAAATGGCAAGTGCAGAAGGAGGACTACATAAATCGCCGTAATAAGTTAATGAAACCGTTCCATTCATACTTGTGGTTCCTTCTACACAGTTATAAAGCGTAAGATTAACTTGAGGATTTCTTACATCAGAGCAGTATTCAGGATTGTTCGGACCATCCCATGATAAGGAGTAAGAAGCGCTCCCACTGTCACAAATCAGTTGACCGCTTTGATACCCGGCAATCTGAATGGCTTCATTGAATAAGGGAACTTCTTTCTTAACCTTATTTAATACCCTGCCTGCTATATTCAAAGATTGAGTATCCCGGGTGTTTTGTAAGGGGATATCATAACCTGATAAATCAGTGCCGATATTACTAATTTCTTGACTGAGCATGGTTATCCCGGTTATTTGCTGGGAAGTCTGCTGATCGACCGTTTGTGAGGGTATTCCGCTCTCTCCCCCACTTATTCCTCCCCCACCGCCACCACCGCAACTCATTATTGAAAGTGCCAGAATCATAATGAAGTAAAAAGGCAAGCCAAAGACAATCCACCTATTTCTTGAAAATCTATTCATATCCTCCCCCTTTTTTTTTGTATACAGACGATATAAAGGTTACAGGTAAGCTAAAAATATAAAATCACAACCATCTTTGGTAGTCAATATAAAAATGTTAAGCAAATATATAATGTCTAAAGTTAGTTTAATGGTTGCTTTTTGTAACACCAAGATTTCTATAAATTTCAGTGAATGTGAGGCAAAATAATGAGAAGCAAAATTGACCTAAATTTGATAGAATCTTTCAGGGAGGCTGGTCATGCCTTTGCATTCACACAGCAGATTATCAATCTATGAAAACGGTCCACAGAACTATAAAGAATTTAATGAATATTGAGACACTACCCGGATATTTCAAGGTTATCGAGCAGGAAACCGGTATCAAGGCATTAACCTTACCAGGTGAACAGCTGTGAATTATCCTGAATGGAAATTCAGGGAGATGAGTCGGGGGGAGATTAACATTGATCCTATTGAAGGTGAATTCTTCTCCACCGAAGCCCTTGGAAGCCTATCCGATGCACTTATTCGAGAAGCCATACAGAATTCCCTTGATGCAGCATTACCCGGGGAAGAAGCAAAAATTGTAATAACATTCGCTTCAGATAAACTCCTGTCTCCTGAAAGTGACCCCTACTTGAAAGGGTTACAAGGTCATTTGGTTGCTGAAAACACAGGCCTGTTTAACCAGGTGAAATTGACCGATCCCATGGATTATCTCGTTATTGAAGATTTTGGTACACGAGGCTTGGAAGGAGATATTAGAGAAGATGAAGACAGAGGAGCGAGGAGCAGCAAGAATGATTTCTTCTATTTCTGGCGTAATATAGGTCGGGCAGTTGAAGGGACCACAGCACGTGGGAGATGGGGGCTTGGAAAAACAGTCTTTCAGGCTGCGTCACGGATTAACTCATTTTTCGGCTTGACTATCCGCAGAGATGACACTCGTAGGTTATTGATGGGACAATCAGTTTTAAAGATTCATCGTTCGGATGGCCGGAAATATGCTCCCTATGGATATTTTGGGCATTTTGAAGATAATTTTGCCTTGCCCGTTGAGGATGAGAATTTCGTAGAACATTTCTGCAAGCATTTTTCGCTCAAACGGAGAAGCGAATCTGGATTATCCGTAATCATTCCTTTCCCTGACAGTGATATAAAGCCTGAAGAAGTTATAAGAGCAACAATCGATCAATATTTTTTCCCAATATTAGCAGGTGATCTTGTTGTGACTATTGCAGACAGACATTCACAACAGATTCTTGACAAAGAAAGTATTGCACAATTCGTCTCTGCTACTGGTTGGCCTGACAAAGACATAATTCTGCAGCGACTTAAACTCGCTCGATGGGCTATTGATTTGCCATTAGAACACTATGAACGATTGAAAGAACCCGTAACAGCTCAGGCACCAAAATGGGATGAAAGTCTCTTTGATAAAGACCAGCTTGAACGCCTTCGCAAGAAGTTTGATGATGGAGAACGAATCCCGTTATTAGTTCCTTTATGGGTTAAAAAGACTAATGAAAGATTTCAGCATTCCTCTTTTAAAGTAATCCTGGAGCGGGATAATAATCTCGAAAGAGGAGAAGATTATTTTATACGTGATGGGGTAACCATTACTGGGATTTCATCCCTTAAACAAAAAGGCATGCGTGTTCTTGTTTCAGTTACTGATAGCCCTTTATCAAGGCTCTTGGGAGACTCAGAAAATCCGGCCCATACCGAATGGCAGGAGAGATCTCCCAAATTTAAAGGCCGCTATGATTGGGGACCTACTTGTTTACGCTTTGTAAAGAATAGCCCGAGAGAAATTGTAAAAGTCCTTTCAAGACCAGCAGAAGGCAGGGATTCAAAACTTCTTCAAGATCTTTTCTACGTTAGCATTTCTAAAGATATTGAACCACGTGAAGAATCTGAAATGCCGACCGACAAACCAGGTATCGGTGAGTCAGGCAGATCTCAACCAGAAATTATTGAGGGTCAACTATTACAACTGAAACGGACAAAACTTGGTTTTCGGCTATTTGCTCATCCCAAGGCTAAGCGCATACCTAAAGAGATTAATTTAGAAATGGCCTATGATGTTCGTGAAGGGAACCCTTTTAAGAAATATGAAACCTTTGACTTTGAACTTAACAACCGCCCGATACGCATTAGTGGCAAAGATCTTAAGATAGCAATATTAAAACCCAATATGCTTAGGATAGTTATCGAAAAGAGAGAGTTTCAATTGATGGTCACCGGTTTTGATCCAAATCGTGATCTCAAGGTAAGAGCGACAACCTCTTTGGATATGAATCAATGATAAGAAGATTTAATTATACGGGAAGGAAAAAGCTTGCTCGAACAAGGGTATCGATATCTTTAACCCAGACTTCTGATAATCTGTTAGCCTTTGATGCGGCAGTTCAGCTTGATGGCCTTGATCTTCCTCCCAGTGCAAAAATATTTATCGAGGCGTATCGAAGGGCTTATTTTAAGCGCATTTCCTGCGGAACCGTATCAGATCCGAAATTTCTTAGGAAATTCATACTGGAAGGTCTTGATCCTCAGGCTTTGGTCAGGTTTCGAGTTAAAATCGTGGATAAAAAAGGGCGTATTTTAGCGATAGCAGATAGGATTATACCGCGGCGAACTGAAGAAGAATCTACAGATAAAATATGTCTTCTTCCTGTTGATTTTGTAGATTTAGGTCAATCTATTTGGCGCCTCGACGTAGATAGCGATTGGCCAAGCCTACAATTAAATAAGCGTATAGAAAACATTCGGGAGATTGCACGATCTGACAATTATTTCCTTACGCTTGTTTACCCTGAAATAGTACGCCAGGTTCTTTATAAGATTGTCGTTGAGGAAGATCATACCGATCCATATACTGACGATGATTGGATGAGTCAGTGGCTCAGATTCGTGACAGATCTATCAGTAGATAAATTATTGCCTCCTTCAGGTGAATCCGAGCCAGTAAAGATGGAGAAACTGAAGTGGATTGACGATGCTGTGAATGCATTTTCTTCAAACAACAAGGTATTGGAAAAATTTATTCAGTCTCAGAATCTTAGGGAGAAGTGATGGGTGATCTCGTACGGGTTCTTTCTGACAAGGGTATTCAGAGTTTTAAGGGATATCTCGCTGAAATCCGTAACGGATCAACAAAAGCCCCGCCTTATGAGCTTCTAACCGACCCATGGAGTTCTGCAAAGATACAGTGGGAAGTTGAGATTGAGAGGCGGGATTTCGACAGTAAACTCGAAGCCTCCAGGTTTCTTTATGACCGATTCCGAATGCTTCCTTACTTGCAGGTTGACCAAAACATTGGGCTCTGGAGCTGGCTTTCTCTCTATTATTTCGAACTTGTGTGTCCCCGGAACGAAAACGGACGAAGACTGCCCGGGCAGGATTGCCGACATATCATAGATCTTGACTTTCGTCGATACTATTATCATCTGCTCAATGGTCCTTACAATATTTATAAACTTCATAAAGAGAAAGCACCTCTGTTACTGTCGGGGCCACTGTACAGAACGAGTACATTCTATTTACAGCTTGCATCACGTCAGGGTTTTGTTACTAACAAAGGGGTAATGGAAGCCGCTAATCTTCTTTATTATGATTTCCTTAACGGGAGGCCGAAAATTGCTGCCTTATCCAAAAAGAAGCCGGGGACACTTTTTCGCTTTATAATCGTCATACAGCAATTGGATTTGACCTATGATCTTTACAGCATGAATGGAGAGGAAGTGCTTAATCTTCTTCCTTCAGAGTTTGACGAATGGCATCCAAATAAGCTGTAGTCTTAGTTGTAGAGATATGACTACAACCAAGAAGATGAGGGACATGAGTCCGGTTCAACAATCAATTGCATTTTTCGGGTTAATCGCACCAGTATGGAATTGAAATGCAGTCGGTACCGATTAGTTTTATTCGTCGAGCCAGCGGAAGATCATGCCCTTTCTCTCCCGCCTGTCGAGCCTCGTGATGCCCTCTTCGCGTGTTGCGTCTAAAGCAGCCTCATATTCCTGCCGGCTAATGCTGCGCGCAAGAGGTTTGTGCTGATAGGCGAGGCCGCATGGGCGGTATTGATTCATGATATTTACATAGGTATACGGTGAGATCTCTTTGGCAACAAAGCGCATGATGTCTCTTGTCCCTGCAATTCCTTCAGGCAGGACCAAATGACGCAGGAGAATTCCCCTCTGTGCAATTCCGTTTTCATCGAGAACGAGATCGCCAACCTGACGGTGCATCTCTTTAAGCGCATTTCGTGCCCTCTCAGGATAGTCCTCGGCATCAAGATACAAGCGGGACATTTCAGGATCCCAGAATTTGAAGTCAGGCATATAGATATCAAAAATCCCTTCCAGGAGCTTGAGTGTTTCGACAGAGTCATATCCGCCTGAATTATAGACAAGAGGGACATTCAATCCAGCCACAATTGCATAGGAGAGCCCTTCGAGGATCTGAGGAATGACATGAGTCGGTGTGACAAAGTTAATATTGTGACAGCCCATTCTCTGGAGATGGAGCATCATGCCAGACAGGGTTTTCGCGGTTACTTCACTGCCTTCTTCCTGATGGCTGATATCCCAGTTCTGACAGAAAATACAGAGGAGATTGCAATTGGTCATGAAGATGGTTCCTGAACCATGTTTCCCGACAAGAGGATCTTCTTCACCGAAATGCGGATTGAAGCTCGAGACCATGGCTGATTGGCCGGTTTTACAGATTCCCCTTTCATCCTCCAGCCTGTTGACTTCGCATTGTCTGGGACAGAGACGGCAGTTTTCTAATATGCGAAATAGTTCTTCAGTACGCTCAGCAAGTTTTCCTGTCCGATGTGTTTCTATGTAAGATGGCGTAAACAAAGTTCTTTATTATAGCCTGTATTATTCACAAATTTCCCCATCAACCAGAGCAGATGCTGTATCGGAGAATGAGCGATGATAGTGCTTCTGCTCTGCTATTAACCCGAAAAATGCAATTGATTGTTGAACCGGAGGCACGGTCGCCTTCAAAGTCTTTTGATTTCAATCCCGACTTACGTCGGGACAAAAGGCTTTTCAGTCAACCATTCCGCCGATAAACGCATTTTCCGGGTTAAGCGCTTTATGAATGCGGGATAGAGAAGCACTGGAAGAAATGCACCTTTGAAGTAGAATCAGTTATATCAGGAAAACAATCCCGCTCAGGGGAACAAGTAATAAGCTAAAGCCAAAAAAGGACGCCCCTTCCGGTTGCAGTATACAGTAATCATCTCCAACTTCAAGGATGATTCCCCTTATGAGTTCTGTCTTTTCCCTCCCGACCAATATGCCTATTGGTTCTCCAGTGTCCTTTGCTATTTCCAATTTTTCCCTTAGTTTCATCATAACTCCCGTATCACATAAGTTTTTATTGAATAATTTTAACTTATTTTTCGTTGGGAGGGTATGGCACAATGATACGGAGGCCGCTGCCAAGGGGCTTGTTATAAATATAAAGTTATCTTTTTTATGATCCAAAAAGGGTCAGAAGAACTCATTTAGCTCTCTTGTCAAGCTCGCCACAGAATCTTTCGAGAAACTCTTTTCTGCTCATCTCATGTCCCAGACAGAAACCGGAATCGTCCATCCTATCACAACCCAGGGTCTTGTGTTTCCCGTTTGTCTTCACAACATAGGTGTGGAACATCATCATGGTATTACGGCTACCATGATTGATATAACGGACATGTGGCAGAATAATAGACTTCCCCAAGCAATATGCTTTCATTTCCGTCAACTCCTTCGTGTTCATTCCTAATTTTAGAAAGAAGAGATAGAAAAACACTGTCCTCAAAAGAGGATAAAGTGGTTAGTCAGGGATGATTACTCGGTGATGAGTAAAACCAAATAAATCTATTTAAAAGTGCTGGTTAGACTTATTTGTCCTGTCTTCTCTACTCCCCTAACAATGATTATTATAACAAATTTAATCAATTTTTGTTTCATGTTGACCTTAAAAAAATAACAATATTGAAATAGGACATATTTTTTATAAAATAATTCTAATAAACTACCCCGCAGCAGGCAGGCTGCAAGGTATCAAAAATATGCTTGTAACTGTTTGTCATTCAGCACTTGATGCGGAATCCAGAGTTTCTTTGTTCTGGATTCCCGCCGGAGCTTATCCCGTACTTGATGCGGGACGGAATGACATTTTTATACCCCGAAGCAGAGCTTCGAGGAATTCTTTGATTAAATAATGATGTAATGCAATGACATAATGCAATTTATTTAAAGTATAACATAATTTATAATTATTAACATATTGATTAATATGAATAATATTCTATACTATAAATCGTACATTTTGAAGATACATTTTAACAGGAGGCATGATCCCGCTTAACCCGAAAAATGCATTTTTCGGGTTAATTATTATGGTATACCAAACCTGTCTAAAATAAAGATTACCCCTTTAAGAAATTAAGGGATATGGCTTAATTTCAGAAGCAAAATCACGGGTAACCTCGATGAGATCGGAGTCGAAGCGGAGATCTCAGCTCTGAATGCTGCGAGACTAGTACGAGTGAAATAAGGGTTTTTATATAAAAATGAGGTAGTTTATTTTGATTCGGGAATTGAGTCATATCCCTTCTCCGGAATATTTTGGACAACAATGTTTCTGGGTAAATCATGATGAATTTTTCTCAGACTTAATCTGTTTTCAAGATGTCGAGAATATTTTAGTTGCATCAATTTTTAGGGGACGTCCTTTACTATTTCAACTTCTCAAGCCAGTAAAAGACCGATTCTCGATACTGGATAACGAATAAAAAACCGATTCTCGATACTCGATACCCGATTCCCGATAAAAACAACTAATAAAAAAACAACAACAAAAGACCGATACTCGATCAAAAAAGACGGATACTGGATGCTTGATACTGGATTCCGGATAAACAGAAATAAGAAAACTGATAATGGATACCTTAAAAAACCGATACTGGATGCTTGATACTCGATAGTCGCATAGCGAATGGCGTAAGGCGTAACTGCAAAAACGCAAAGTGTAAAGCGTTTCTCTGGTTTCTTTAGTCTATCTGGGTTATTTGGTTAATTTTGTTTCTTTGGTTTTAAAAGAACAGGTCATCTCACTCCCTCTCCATCCATTCTTCTCTGGTAATTCCTGCCTGTCTGAGTATTCTCATCAATAAATCTACGTTTATTTTCTGTTTATGAGGATTAGGAATAGTAAGCCTTAGATTGCCTTTCACCATGTATAGGTGTTTTCCTCCACTAAATGGGCCCTCAAAACCGGAGATTCTGAGTCTCTTTACAAGCTCATTATGAGGAACAGGGCCCAGTTTTGACATTTATGCAATAGCTTCCTGTATCTCTGTTATCTCATAATCTCCGAGCTTCGGAATGGGAAGGCCTTTTTTAATGCTTAATAATATCCAGCCCTCGACAACATCCTTTAGATTACTCCTGCATTCTTCAAGGGTTTTACCTGTAGCCCAAACACCCTTAATGTCTTCTATCTCACCATAGTAGGGCTCTCCATCGTCTATAATTTCATATCGTGCCCTTCTTAAGGCTTCCTCAACATATTCTATAAGCATAATTTAATCCCTCCAGTCATTTTTGTTATTTTAGCACAAGAGAGAAACTCGCAGGGGCAGGTTTTGTTTATTGCAAACATTTAGAAGACTGATACATTACGCTTTACTTTTTCCCATGGAATAAAGTCAGATTTTTTCCTCTCTATACGTGCCTTCTCCGCATCCCTGACCGTCTTGATATCATAGCCTCTTAATCGTAATTCGACCGATATGGCTTCCGGCACGTTTTCATCGAGATATAGCTTGATCATTAAACGGTTGTCTGTCTTAAAGAGGATTCGTCCTCATTGTCTGCTATATCTCTTTCTATTGTTGCCAGGTTATCGTAGTAAAAAGAAAAGGCATCATGTATCTGTGCCGGGGTCAGTTGAGGAAATTCTCTCATTATCTCTTCCACCGACATGCCGACTTTGTACCATTTAATTATCGACCAGACCGGAATTCTTGTGCCGGATATAATGCTCCTTCCTCCGCAGACACCTTTTTTTTGCGTAACGTAAGGATGTAGCTTTATTTTTTTCGCAGCAAACATTTTTCACCTCGCCTTTTTATGCTCAATTATTATAACCGATTTCCCCGGCAGATATAATTTCTCATGGGTAGTTCATTGCGTTACTTGGTTCAACGTTCTACGTTCAAGGTTACCGCGACGAAGCGAGCAAGCGGAAAAGCTGAAACGCGACAACGACCGTTTATTGCTTTTATAGAGTTTATCAAATTTATTCCTTCGGAATGGAAGTGAGTCTCCGGCTGGAAGTTAAAATCTCTAAAGCTAAAAGGGCACCAGTATCTTTAAAACATTTTCAGAGGTCGTAGGATGTATTTTCAACCGGATGACTCCAAAATGCCTGCTCAGAGGCAGAATAACCCAATCACCGAAATGCTCGTCGAGGGTTATCAGAATACGATTTTCAGCTATAGCTTTCTTCAGGATCTGCCGGTCATCAGCCCTTGCCTGCCCTGTTTCTGATGCACGAATGACATCGTGTCCTTGTTGGCGTTAAGCTTGTGCTACCTCCAGATGGAACATCTGAGCGAGATAAAGCCTTAAGCTTTCAGGCATTTACGGCTTTTAGGTCTGTGTGGTCTATTGCTGCTCTCGCATAGGAGAGAGCAGCATGGATATCTTCGCGGGTTAATTCGGGATAACCTGAAAGTATTGATTCCCAGGTCTTTCCCTCTGCCAGTTGCTCAAGAATCACCGTAATGGGAATTCTGGTCCCCTTAATCACGGGTTTCCCGTTGCATACTCTTGGATCAAGTTCGATTCTTTCTTTTAATTCCATCCTTACATCCTCTTAGCTGTCATTATAGCACAAATGCTGTTGATATCAAAATCAAACATTTACGGGACGTCGATACCTTAAAAACCGATACTCGATACTTGATTCCCGATTCCCGATTCCCGATAACTAAAAAGACGATACTTGATACTTGATACTCGATTCCCGATTCCCGATAACTAAAAAGACGATACTTGATACTTGATACTCGATTCCCGATTCCCGATAACTAAAAAGACGATACTTGATACTTGATTCTCGATTCCCGATTCCCGATAACTAAAAAGACGATACTCGATACTTGATACTCGATTCCCGATAACTAAAAAGACGATACTTGATACTTGATACTCGATTCCCGATAAACAGAAAAAGGAAACTGGGCGCTGTCAACTATTTTGTGTAAATTTGATAAAGGGGCAAATTGGGCCGCACCTTTCCTATCGGATTTGATCTCCAACTCAACTCCATCTTTAACGATATGAAAGCGAGGAGCCTATAACAGGCGT
>Ga0209270_1002755_pt1 | contig 17209 bp, 18 predicted proteins | sample MTBAKSrepl1MetaG_FD_187456 | JGI IMG/M metagenome (GOLD analysis project Ga0209270, IMG submission 187456) | Enrichment culture microbial communities from Arthur Kill intertidal strait, New Jersey, USA, that are MTBE-degrading - MTBE-AKS1... | ecosystem: Environmental > Aquatic > Marine >...
CTCCATGACTTCAGCCGAATAACTCCTTCGCATGTACCCGTGCCCCCCTCAATCTCAATCTATCGCACGAGCACCTACTGTCCAATCCGGTTGGGGGGCTTGATAGCCAGTTCCGCGGTCTGGCGCTATGACTGCGCAGCAGTAACCAACCTACACAAACCGCTGAAACTCGAGCTTGTATCCGCCCGGATCCTCGGCAAAGAAGCAGTAGACTCCGATGTCCTTGTGCAGCTTGGGCTCGGTGAGGTTTGGCACACCGGCGGCGGCGAGCTTGTCATGCCAGGCGTCGACGTCATCGACGACCAGCGTCAACAGCACGGCTTTGTCAGGTGTTGCCTTGAGCGAGCCGCGGGTTTCGTCAACGAGGCCGACCATGGCGGTCGGTCCAACGGCAAAGATCTTTGCCCAGCCCTGGTCGACGGTCAAAGGCAAGCCGAGCAGGTCCGCGTAGAAGGGCACCACGGGCGCCAGGTCCTTGTAGTAAAGAAAAGTGATCGGATATTCAATCTTCATCTCTTCGCACCTCCGCAAAGACTCGCTGGATGGAGCCATCGCCGGTCCGCTCTACGCGCACGTCTGCGGCGTAGATCCGGCTCAGCAACTCTGGCTCGATCGTTGCCGGCCCACCAGCCGCCGCGACGCGCCCGTCTGCGACCACCAAGAAGCGGTCAAAGAACTGGACGGCGAGGTTTAGGTCATGTAATACCGCTACGATAGCCGGTCCCCTGCCCTGGTCGTTGAGGTGCCGCAAGAGGTGCATGATCTCCGCCTGGTAGCCGAGGTCCAGGTGGGCGGTTGGCTCATCCAAAAGCAGCACGCGTGGCTGTTGGGCAATGCTGCGGGCGATGTATACCCGTTGGGCCTCACCGCCGCTTAATTCGCTGAGCATGCGGTCACGCAGCTCGAGGGTGCCGGTTGCGCGCATGGCGTCCTCGGCAATCGCCATATCGGCGCGACCCGGACGCTGCAGACCAGATAGGTGGGGATAGCGGCCCATGAGCACGGCTTCCTCGACCGTAAACTCGAAACCGCCACTGCCCGCCATTTGCGGCACAAGGCCGACCATCCGGGCAACTTCGGCTTGACTGAGCGTTGCCGCGTCCTTGCCGCCCAGCAGCACCTTGCCTGCCCGCGGGCGCAGAGCCCGGCAGATGACACGCAACATTGTCGTCTTACCGCCGCCGTTGGGACCGATCACGGCGAGACAATCACCCGGGGCGACGGCTAGCGACAGTTCGCGCAGCACAGTGCGCCCGTGGTACCCTGCGCTGACGCCCTGCAATTCGATCAGTGCGCTCACTCGCTGCCACCGCCAAACCCAAGCGAGCGGCCGCGGCGCGCCAGCAACCACAGGAAGAACGGCCCACCGACCAGGGCGGTCACGATGCCGATTGGCAATTCAGACGGAGCCAAGACGGTGCGGGCGACGGTGTCGGCGACCACCATCAAGACCGCGCCGATGCCGGCGGCCGCCGGGAGCAATGACCAGTGATTGGCGCCCACAAGGAGGCGTGCCAGATGCGGCACAACAAGCCCGACAAACCCGACCGGCCCGCTAACGGAGACGCATGCGGCGGTGAGCAGCGTCGCTCCAGCCACCAGCCAGCGCCTGGTCCTCTCGGCGTCGACACCGAGACCCATTGCCGCATCATCGCCCATGGTGAGAGCATTGAGCTCCTTGCTGCGCGTCAAGATCATCACGACGCCGGCCAGCAGATAAGGCACAACGGACGCGATACTGCGCCACGTCGCTCCGCCAAAACCGCCCATCAACCAGAACACGATCTGGGCGAGGAACCGTCCGGAGAAGTAGATCAGCAGCGATAGAAGCGACGATGTCCAGGTGCCGACAACCACCCCGGACAGCAGCAGACTGAGCGACGAGCCGCCACCGGCGCGACGGGCAAGCAGGTAGGCGAGGCTGACGGCGGCGATGCCGCCGGCAAAGGCAGCCACCGGCAGCCCGAGGCGAGCGAGCAGCGTGCCGGGCAGACCGAGAACGATGGCAGCCGCCGCGCCAAGCGCAGCCCCGGACGATGCGCCAAGGATGTAAGGGTCTGCCAGCGGGTTACGAAAGATCGCCTGGAACGTAGCACCGGCCAGGGCCAGAGCAGCACCACAAAGTGCGGTCAGGATCGCCCTCGGTACCCGCACCAGGAGCACGATGGTTGCAGCGGGGTCGAGCGGGTCGCCGCCGCCCGGCAACGACCCGCCCTGACCGCCGATCAAGTCAACTATCCCCCGGCCGACGATCCGCAACACATCGTCGGGCGCAATGTGGGTCGGTCCGACGCCGACGGCAAGGATCAATACCAGCGGCAACAACACCCAGAGGGCGACAACGACCGCCCGGCGGGCGCCCTTGTGGCGGGCACCGGCGGTGCCCGGGCCAGCGGGCGACGCTGCCTGCCGGATCATCTAGCGCGACACCTCGCCAACGGCCATGTTACTCAAAGAGCGCGGGGTGGATCAGTTTGGCCATGGCTTCGACTGCCTCGGCGAGTCGCGGCCCACCACGCGACATGATGTCAGCGTCGATGGTCTGGAGATTGCCGTCGCGCACTGCCGCGAGGGAGGCCCAGCCAGGCCGCTGCGCCAGGGCTGCAGCATCCGGGATCAGTGCCCCATGAAAAGTCGGAAACACAATCAACGACGGATCCCGCGCCACGACCACCTCATACCCGATGATCGGGTAGTCGGTCGCGGCGTCTGCCGTGAGGTTGATGCCCCCGGCCAGCTCGATGATCTGGTGCGTGTAGGTGTTGGGACCGGCGGACATCAGGGGGTCGTTCCAGACTTCGTAAAACACGACCGGCCGCTCCGTGACAGGGATGTCCTTGACCTTGGCCTGCACGGCTTGGATCTTGGCGCGCATTGCGGCGGTGACTTCCTTGCCCTTGGCCTCGACGCCGAGAACGGTGGCGACGAGTTCGATCCCCTCGTAGACGTCCTCCAGCGTATGCGGCTCGACGACCATCGTCTTGATGCCAACTGCCTCAAGCTGCTCGACCGGTGCCTTATGGATGGAGCTGGCCAGGACCAGGTCGGGCTTGAGCCCGATAACTGCCTCGACGTTGATCTCACCGTACCCGCCGATCTTGGGGAGAGAGGCGGTTTCGGCCGGGTAGTTGCTGAAGTCATCGACGCCGACGACCTTGGTGCCCGCTCCAACCGCAAACAGGACCTCGGTGGCGGCCGGCGCGAGCGAGACGATCCGGTTGATACGCCGGGGCAATTCGACCTCGCGGCCCATGTCGTCGACGATTTTTTGGGTGCCGAGGCCGAGGGCGCCGGCGATGGTGCTACACCCAGTGGCGGCGAAGGCCACGACCAGGCAGAGCAGGACGATGACGGTTGCGGCGCCGCGGCTGGCGCGGTGAGTTGACCGGGTTGCGGCGGGTGATGCTGTCTCAGTTGAACCATGCATTGCTGTCCACGCAGCTCCTTTGGTGGCCGCCAACAGGAAAGGCCCCTGCGTCACGCAGGGGCCGCGCTGACTGTCGCTTGCCTCTTGCCCGATCGCCGGGGGGTGAGGAACGCCAGATCCGCGGGCCCTGTCCACGAGGGCGCACCACGTTAATTGGCCGGCGGGCAGGTCTCCTGACTCCCCTTCATCGCCGCAAGGCGCCTTCCCACCGGCGTCGCGCCGGCAGTGGCATTGCCTATGGCTCACAGGTTACAGTGGCGGGACCGTTCAGGCGTTGCACCTGATTCCCTCGCTCGAAGCGCCCCTTGTGGGGGCCCGCTGGCGTATTTGGTTGTGCTCTCAGTATATGCGTTGCCGGCAGCATCGGACAAGGCGGAACCCGCCGGATTGGTGCCAGAACGCACCGAAGTGGCGGCGGGCGGCGGTTTCGGCGACGAGGTGGCGCTCAGCGACCAGAGAGGGTCAGCGACTGGCGTGCACACGCCACCGCGCCCTCAGTGGTGCACCGCCCCACCGTCCCTACGAGCGGTTAAGCCAGGTAATCGTGGCCTGCAGTACCGTGGCAAAGCCGACCCAAATCAGATAGGGAAGGTTGATCAGGGTCACCCACTGGACATAAGGCTGGATTGCGGTCAGTGCCCAGACCAGCGTGCCAAGGAGCAGGACGATATCGATCAGGGCGAGCAGGTTATTGCGCAGGCCAAATTGCAGGGGCGTAAAGGCAAAGTTAAACAACAGGTTGAGCACAAACGGCAGGGCAACCACGCCTGGGACCTCGCCGGCGGCGGCCAGCCGCAAGACGGAGCCAAACGACACCGCGATCAGCACATAGAGGATGGTCCAGACAGGGCCAAACAACCAACTGGGCGGCGCCCAGGCAGGCTTGATTAGGGTCTGATACCACCCGCGGCCTTCTCTCAAGATGGTGCCTCCTCGCCCGCCAGCCATGCTCGGATCGCCCCGGCGTGTTGCCGGGTATACGCGGAGCTCGGGTCATTGCCACAGCCCCGGCAGGTTAGATCGTAGGCGGAATTGATCAGACCGCAGACCGGGCACGCAAAGAGCAGCTCCTGCTCGCGATACCATTGATCATATCCAAGTGTCGCAAGAGATGCGAGTGACGCCCAGAGTTCGCGCCGATGAGGGCGTTCGGCTTGGAAAGCCTGCAGTTCGGGGCAAGGCAATTCGGGGCACGAGCCACACGACGGGAGACCGCGCGCCGCGGCGCAGGTGCGGAAATGACAGCTCCGGCACTTGATGTATAGGGTGTCAGAACTGCATCCTTCGCAACGCACGTCCTGAACCGACAGATTGCGCGCTTGCGCAAGTTCGACCAAGTAAGCTGGATCTGCCGAATGGCTGGCTACATACATCACGCAGGCCGGGCAAAACACGCCGCAGGCGCTGGCATGGCGCGGGTCGGCCCCCGATCCGGCTTCTGCGTCGGTAATTCCCACAGCAGTACCTCCCCACTCCGCCAACTGGACCTCTACCGTTCAAGCACGATCTCAAACACCGCTCCGTCCTGATTGTACGCCTTAATGCTGGCGCCGATCGATCTGGCGGCAGATTCCGCGATGGCGAGGCCAAGGCCAAGGCGCCCACCAGCACCTCGATAGAACCGCTCAAAGATGTGGGGCAGATCGGTTTCGGCGATACCAAGGCCGTCGTCAGCGATGCGGATCACCGGTTTGCCGTCCCTGACGAGCACTGCTACGGTCAGCACCGAACGTGCGTAGCGCAGGCCGTTGGCGATGATGTTGATGACAGCCTGGGTCAGCAGGCTCGGATCGGTGAGGGCGGTGACCGCGGCGTCTGGGCAGGCCAGTTGGATCTGCTTGCCCTCGCTGTGGGCGACGCCGCCGGCCTTCTGAACGCAGTCTTTCATCAGATCGCAGATGTTCGTTGCAGCAAGGCGTACGTCTTGGCTGCTGTTTTCGATGCGCGACAGCGTGAGTAGCTCCTCGACGAGGGTGTTTAGCCGCCGGCTCTCGGCCAGGATGATCGCCGCCGTCGCGCTCGTGTCGGTAAAGACGCCATTGACCAGGCCTTCCGCGTAGCCGCCGATGCTCATCAGGGGCGTGCGCAATTCATGCGACGCGTTTTGCAGGAAGGATTTCTGGGTCTGGTCGTACTGCCGTAGGCGGTCGGACATCTCGTTAATACTGCTGATTAAGTCGGCAATCTCGGCGCTGCTGCGGTCTTCCGGTACTACCGGGAAACCGCCGCCGCCAAGACGCTTGGCGTGGGCTGACAGGCGCGTGATCGGCCGCGAGATGCTCGTCGCGACGCCAAACGCCAGGACAACAACCAGAGCGCCGGTCAGTCCCATGATCGCCAGCAGGATCAGATTGACGGCCCCGGTAATGCCCCGGAACATGTTGGCCGAAGCGATGTAGACGATCCGTGTGCCGCGTGCGGCGGCAGCGGTCTCGCGCGCTGTCGCGAAGTACGTCGCCGCGCCGACCTTAAACCGGGTGATCTCGCCGTCCCGGCCTGCCGCCAGACGAGTTGCCGCAGTAGCGATGATTTCGCCCGTCAGGAAGCTGTCCGCCAGGCTCTGCGGGAAGAGCACCGCGCCGCCCGGCCCGAGAACCACAAACTCGGTGTGGCTGGCCAGCTTAGTAATACGCAACGCGCTGCGCAGTACCAGCAAGCGCGCAGCGATGGTCGAATCACTGCTGTCTCGATCAAGCGCTTCGAGCAGGTTGCCAAAAACCTGGCTGCGGACCAGTTGCTCGATGCCTGTCACGGTGCTCCGCAGTTCATCCCGGGCGAGCCGGTCGGCGTAGATGCCCATGGCGATGTTGAACGCCAACAGGGTGATCAAGGTCAGCAGCAGGATCATGACGACAAACGGGGTGAGGATTTTCTGGCGCAAGGTGATCATCTGTCCGCGTCAAGGGCCAGCTTGAACCCAAAACCCCACACCGACTCGATGCGCACGTTGGATGCGGCGATCTTTTTGCGCAATCGCTTGAGCACGTCGTCCGTCGCCCGGCTGTCGACGTCAAAGTCAAAGCGCCAGACGTTCTTGAGCAGTTCGTCCCTTGAAACCGCTCTTGCCGCGTTGTCGAACATGTAGGTCAGCAGGGCAAACTCGGTGGGTGTCAACTCGAGCCGCCCATCGCCAATTGCGGCCTCACGGGTCGCCGTGTTGAGCGAAATCTCGCCATAGGTCAGCAAAGGGGAAGTGTTTGCCCCGCGGTCGAGTTCGATGCGCCTAAATAGGGCCTTAACCCTGGCCACCAACTCCACCGGCGAAAACGGCTTGACCAGGTAATCATCGCTGCCGAGGGTGATCCCGGTGATGCGGTCAAGCTCGCTGTCCCGGGCCGACACAATGATGATGGGAACGTTGTGCTTCTGCCGGACCCGGGCGCAGACGCTCAGCCCATCGGTCCCCGGCATCATGATGTCGAGGATGACCATATCTGCCGGGACGGCGTCAAACTCGCGCATCAGGTCATCGCCATTGGCAAAGACGGCCACCCGGTAGCCCTCATTGCGCAAAAAACTCGCGATGATCTCGCGAATGCTGCTCTCGTCGTCGGCGACATAGATGCTCTTGGCCATCCGCCCACCAGCCTTTCGTGCTCGCATCCCCAATCTACCGCGAATGAACGCCCGCACCAAGCGGCGGCCCGCCCCAGAAAACAGCTTGCCACAGCTTTGCCACAGCTATTCCTTTGTTTGTCCCCAGCCCCTCGTGGTACCTATTAGGCGAGAAACCGAACAAGGAGGCCGATGGACAATGAAGACACGAAGGAAATCGACGGTCGTGGCGGTCTGCATTGTGCTGATCGTATTGGGCGCTGGCACCGCCGCCCTCGCGGCCGCCAATCCGGAAACCACCTCCCCTGCCCTGGCGGCAAGGATCGAGCGGTGGCGCAATCAAGTGGAAGATCGAGCCGCAGCGGCCTGGCGGCGGATTCGCGCCGGCGTCGAATTGCACCCAGAGCTCGCTCCCAAGTGGGAAGCCATCCTGGGCCTGCGAGAGGCCAACACGTCCCTCGCCGAGGCAAACGCCGGGCTGCGGACGCAACTGGCGACCGAGCTCAAGGCACTGCGCGACGCTGGCGCGGTGCTGCCGGAGGAAGTACGCGCAGGGCTGAAGGAGTACCGGCAGGAAGCTGGACGCCTGCATGAGAGCCTCCGCGCAACAGCGGGTCAACTGCGGGCGGTGCTCGCCGACGCCGTCAAGCGACAGGTATTGCGCACCCTCAACGAGCCGCAACTTGACGCCTTGCTGGATGACATCACGGCGGTCCTGACCACACGCAACAGCTGCCTGCAGGGACTCAACGACGCATTTGCTGCATCGCTCGCGCTCCTGCCGTAGCCGCGAACTGATGCGGCGGATGCCTTTGGCGCGCACCCCTATAGGCAAAGCAAACAGCTCGACCGGCGGTCCCTTCGCGGGGCCGCCGGCATCCCCTTAGTACATCCTCCCCCCGAGCGGCACCGCGCGCTCCGGCTGCAGCAATACCACTCGCCCGGCCGCATCTGGCAGACCGAGGACAAGCACTTCCGACCAAAACCCGGCGATGAGCTTGGGCGCAAAGTTGACCACCGCCAGGACCTGGCGACCGACGAGGTCCGCGGGGCTGTAAAGCTCCGTAACCTGCGCGCTTGACTGCTTGATGCCGATTGATGGACCGAAATCTATGCGTAGGCGGTAGGCGGGCTTACGCGCGCCAGCGAGCAGCTCCGCCTGCACAACCTCGCCGACGCGTACATCAATCCGGGTAAACTCTTCGTAGGTTGCGCTGTGACCATCTTGCATGGACCGACACCTCACGCGCGATGCGGCGCCATCCGCCGACTGCCAGGCAGGACGCGACGCGCACACGGCTAATTCGTCTCCGCGACAGGGAGGCGGTGCTGCATGATCCGGGGCATTACCTTTGACTTCTGGCAGACGTTGTTTTACGACCCACACGAAGCTCAACGCATGCGCCTGCGAGCCGCCGGCATGGCCGCCGTCTTACGCGATCACGGCAGATACGTGCCGCCTGCCACGGTCCTTGCGTCTATTCTAGCGTGTGGCAGACACCGGACTGTCCTCGCAGACGCCTGCGAACGCGAGTTTACTCCCATGGAACAGGTACGGTGGGTGCTCAGCGACCTCGGCATCTGCCTGCCGGCCGCCGGGTTGCCGCGGATCCTGACCGATGCTGCCGTGCCGTACTGCGAAGGCTCCCTCGCCAAGCCGCCGGAGATCTTTGAGGCTGCACCCGCGGTCCTGGCGACCCTGGCCCGTGATTACTCAATTGGCCTGATCTGCAATACCGGTGCGTCACCCGGCGTTGTGCTGCGCAACGTCCTGCACCGGGCCGGGTTGCTCAGCTTTTTTGGCGTCACGATTTTTTCCGACGAGATCGGCTGGCGCAAACCCCACCCATCCGTCTTTGCCGCGGCCGCAGACGGCCTCGGCCTAGGCGCCGACGAGTGCGTGCACATCGGCGACGACCCGTGGACGGACGGCCACGGGGCCAAGCTAGCTGGGTTTAGCGCGATCGTGCTTACGGGCGGCATGCACGCGGCGAGGCCGCAGCCAAGCACCAACGATACCCGCGCCACCGGCCCTGACGTAAAGATAGCGGGCTTGACCGACCTGCCAGGGGCCCTCGCGGCCCTCAACCGGCGCGACGCGCCAGGACGATAAGGTAGCCGTCGGTCCAGAGGTACCGGATGTCCGCCTTGCTGCTACTTGCTCTCGCGGCGCGCCGACAACAGCACGATCACGCCAAGGACGACGATCCCGATCGGCCACCAGCGCGTGAAGTAGCGCCGAAAGATCAGCCCCTCAAATACCGCTCCCATCAGGACAAAGCCAGCCGCGCCAATGGCTAGCAGCCAGCCCCCCACCCGTCCGGCGCCCTGATCGGCAGCGCCAAAGCGAGACGCCAGGAGCAAGCCAAAACCGACCGAGCCAAGGATCAAGGTCCAGGCATAGGCCCAGATCTCCCAGCGTCCGGTGTTGTTGGTGTACATCAGGAGCATACCGACCGTGGTAACGATCGAGCCGGGGATTGCCAGCGCGGCCATGCCGCGGTTTTTGCCGAGCCCGCCGACCAGCGCCGTAGCGAGCATGGCGACGCCGGGCACGAGCACAAACAGGGGCCACCATTGATCGGCCCGGATCAGCCGCGGGAAGTACGTTGCGACGCTGAAAAAGACCCCTACCGTAATCAACATAAACGCCAAAAAGAGCCGGCCGCCGCGATCTGACATGTTGTTTCCTCCTTGCGCTCTAGCCGAGCAGCTGGTAGACCGACATGAAGTGGCTCAGGCTGCCCGCGATGACGAACAGGTGCCACATCTCGTGAAAGCCAAACACGCCCGGCCACAATTTAGGCCGCTTGGTCGCATAGAAGATCGCCCCAACGGTGTAGAACACGCCCGATGCCACCAGCCACCAGAGGCCGGCCGGCGGGATGGCCCGCAGCAGGGGACCTGAAGCGGTCACGACCATCCAGCCCATTGCCATGTAAAAACCCGCCGTTACCCAGCGCGGCGCGTCAAGCCAGAAAATCTTGACCACAATCCCGATGATCGCCAGCCCCCAAACCACCGCGAGCATCGTCCATCCCCAGACGCCGCGCAGGGCAATCAAGCAGTACGGGGTGTAGCTGCCGGCAATCAATACGTAGATCATCATGTGGTCGATCCGGCGCAGGATCCGTACGCCCCGCGGGGATACCTTGAGGAGGTGATACAGGGAGCTTGCGGTGTAGAGCAGCACCAGGCTGGCGCCAAACACCGAGTACGACACGACGTGCCAGACCGTGCCCCGCTTGACTGCCAGGTAGACGAGGATCACCAGCCCAACGGCGGCGGCAATCGCGCCGGCCAGATGCGACAGCCCGCTGACCGGCTCCCGGAACCATCGCCAAAGCCAGCCCTTGTGCTCTGCCTCGCTCATGCCGTACCCTCCCCTCCTGGTCGTGCGTCAAGCGGCCGCTATCTGGGCTCAGGCCTTCAGCCCGTCGCCGGTGTAGAAACCGCTCTGGCTCAGATTGATGACCGACGGCTTACAGCCGCTCGCCGCGACGGCTGCCGCACCCCGCTCCGTGGTCAGGAACGTCGTTCCCGCCCCGATGACCAATCCCTCGTGCATAATCACTCTACCACCACAGATGGTCGTCGTGGCACGTCGCGCAACCGGATCGACGATGGTGATGTCCGCGTCGGCCACGCCGGGCCGCAAATGACCCTTGGCCGGCAGGCCGATCACCCGCGCGGGGGTCCAGGACAGCTTACGCACCAGATCAGTTGCTGACAGGACCTCAATGTCCACGAGCGCCAGGCCGTGGCTAAGCAGCACGTTGCGTGGGATGCCGCCGCCGTCCGTGCCAAGGGCGTCCACGACAAACCTGCCGTCCCCGTCGCGGGCTGCGGCCAGCATCAGCCGCGGCATCGTGGGATTGACCGCAAAGCTCAGGCCCGTGTTGGTTTCCGCGGCAAGCCAGGCGGCCACGCCCTCGTCGCCGGTGGCGAGCACGGTGTCATCGCCGATCACGCGGTGGATCCGCGCCCAACCAGCCATAATCGCGTCGCGCAGGCCATCCTGGGTGGGCGCAAAGCCGCCCATTTGCAGCCACATACCGACCCGTTCGACTACCGGCATCCCGTCGGTGCAGCGCGCGCTGGTGCCGTTGATTGACGCGAGATAGGATTCGCTGAAAAGATGTGGCGCTCCGTTGAGCAGCGAGATGCATTCTTGCGCCTCGACTACCGGATCCATCACGTTGCCGCGGCAGTAGCTGTTGACGTGCGCGAGATGCAAGCGGTTGGGACCGGCCAGTTCGACTGCCTCCCGCAAGCCGGTGATATCGCTGGCGGTCTCGGTCGTGCCGCAGTGAAAGGCCACCCAGGTCCGTTGCCAGTTGGCCTCGTCGATCGCAATCTTGGTGGCCGCCGGGGTCAGCTTGTTGTCAAAATGGATTTTGATGCCGAGCGATCCGCCGTCCAGGCATTCGTCCAGGGCCCGCCGGATCGCCGCCCGGGACGGATCCCGGTCCGGCAGGTTGCCGCCGGGCACAAGGCCGCCGAGGCTGCCCACGTTGAGCCCTGCCCCGTGGCTGGCCGCCGTCGCCAACGCATCGGCCGGCGCGGCGCCCATGTCGAGCGCGGTGGTCACGCCGGCGCGGGCCAGCATCTTGTGCGCCACCGGGCCACTGTAGCGGGACGAAAGGTGGACGTGCAGGTCGATGATGCCCGGCAGCACGTACTTGCCGCTGGCATCGATCACGCGGTCGGCCGCCAGCATGGCCGCCTGGCCGCAGGGGACAACGTCCGCAACCTTGTCCGAACGCACCACAACGTCCATCAGCGCGTCGAGGTTGCTGGCCGGGTCGACGACACGGCCGGCGCGGATGACCAGGCTCGCCGGGGCGGTCATCAGCGCTCACCCCTTCCGGCGACGATGGCACCCACGGCGGCGACTGTGCGGTCGACTTCCGCCTCCGTGTTGTACGGCGCCAGGCCGAGCCGGACGAGGCCACCGCGCGCCGCTAGTCCAAGTCGCGCAACGAGGGTCGTCGCGTAAAAGTCGCCGTCCCAGGCAAAGATGCCCGCCTCGCCCAACCGGCGAGCGATGACACCGGCATCGATACCGGCAACGGTAAAGGCAACGGTCGGCGTCTTTGCGATATCCGGACCCGCCTCGTACAGCCGCACCCCATCGACGGCCCGCAGTCCGGCACGCAGCCGCGCTACCAACTGCTCTTCGTAGCTCGCGATGGCAGCCGGGCCGCCGATCGAGCCGATGAACTCCAAGGCTGCGGCGGCGCCGGCGATGCCCTCGAAGTTGGGTGTGCCTGTTTCGATGCGGTAAGGGATGTCGTCGTCTTGTGGCACCAGCTTGTGCGGGCGGAGGCGCTCAAACGCCGCGCGCCGGCCGTACAACACACCCAAGTGCGGACCAAAGAACTTGTACGCCGAACAGAGCAAGAAGTCGCAGCCAATCGCCTGCACATCGACCGGGAGGTGGGGCACATAATGCACGGCATCGACCACCAGGAGCGCGCGGACGGTCTGGGCCAGGTGATGCGCCGCGGCGAGATCGTTGACGGTGCCGATGGCATTGGATGCGGCGCCGACCGCGATGACCTTGGTCCGTTGACCCACCTTGGCTGCAAAGTCAGCCATATCCAGCTCGCACGCATCCGTGTCGAAACGCACCTCGCGCACGACGATCCCCTGATCGCGCAGGGCAAGCCACGGCGCTCGATTGGCCTCGTGGTCCATCTCGGTAATAACGATCTCATCGCCGGGCGATAGATCGCGGGCAATCGTGCGCGCAAGCCGGTAGTTGAGGGTGGTCATGTTGGCGCCAAAGGCGATCTCCTGGGGCGATTCGGCCCGGAAAAACGCCGCAAACCGCCGTCGTGCCCCGTCAACCAGCGCGTCGGTCGCCTGGCTCGTGGCAAAGGACCCATGCGAATTGGCGTTGCGCCAGAGTAGATAACTGCTCGCGGCCTCAACGACGCCGGCCGGTACCTGAGTGCCGCCCGGACCGTCCAAAAACACAGCCGGCTGGCCACCGACAGTGGTTGCCAGAGCGGCAAACTGCGCCCGGCAGCCGCCCAGACCGCCGTGCGGATCAGCTACTCCACAAATAGCGCTCATGCTGATTAGCCCTCCGATCGATCTAGCCGGACCGCTCTACCGCTCTCGGCGGCGATCTCCAGCAGGTCCGCCAGCACTCCATAGGCAGTCTGCGACAACTGAGGATCCTGCTCCGTTATGGTCAGCGCGCCGAGCAGGTCGGTCTGAATGGTCAGGATCGAAGAAGTCCCTGCGATCTGCCCAAACGCGCCGGCCCGCGGCACCCGGCGCGGTGCCACGGTCGCGATCACCCGGCCGCCGTCATCGTAACGCGCCTCAGCGATCAGCCTGATCGCCGCTCCTTCCTGCGCGGCGGCAGACATTGCGTCCCTGGTCACATCCCGGATGCCTGTCCTGGCCACCGCGGGCGGCGTCATGCCGGCCCCCATCATCACGTTGGCCAGTGCGCACAACTTGACCGCCGCGTCCCACCCATCGACGTCGAGCGCCGGATCGGCCTCGACGATACCGAGCCCTTGCGCCCCAGCCAGTGCTTGCGCGTAGCTCTCGCCCGCTTCCATCGCGGTCAAGATCACGTTGGTGGTGCTGTTGAGGATGCCCCGGATGCCCGTCACGGTGCAGCCGCGCAGGCAGTACCGGTAAAGGTTGAACACCGGCGCGCCGTCCATGACCGTCGCCTCAAAAAGCAGTCGCCTGCCGCTTGCCTCAGCAAGGCTGGCCAACCGCGCATAATCCCAGGCGATTGGCCCCTTGTTGGCGGTCACGACGTGCTTGCCTGACCGTAGCGCCGCCTCGATGTGCTCGATTGCCGGCTGGCCGGTTGCCGCATCCAGGGTCGTCAATTCGAGCAGCACATCCGCCGAAACCTCACGGGCAAAGGTCGTCCCGTCCCATCCTGCCGGCCAGGTGGTCCAGGCAGCACCAGAAGCGTCTGCGTTGTCAGCAAGCAGATCCTCCGGCTGCAAGCCGCCAGCCGCTGGATCGGCAAGGCACATACCCCGGCTGCGGCTCGCGACGGCCACAATCTCAAACAACGGTACCCCGTTGGCCGCACGACCATGGCCCGCGACAAGCAGATCACACAGCGCACGCGCCACCTTGCCAAAGCCCAAGATGGCAATGCGCAACGGTCCCGGTCGACCGGTGGAGGCTGACATGCCTATGACCCGCGCGTGGCCAGCGACACGCCGTCAATCAAAGCCCACGGCAGCACCTGGCCACCCAGCACCTTGGTCTCGCTGCTCAGCGCCGTCAGGTGCGAGCGCAGGTGGGTAAACACGTTGAGATTGAACATGCAGTCCTTGATCCTGCCCACGATATGCCCGTCTTCGATCAAATAACCCAGGCCGATGCTGCCCGAGACCTGGCCGCTGTACGGGTTGCCGGCCCAGGCGCCGATTGACTGGGCGATCATGATCCCGCGCCGCATGCCCGCGACCATTGCCCGCCATGCGGTGTTGCCCGGCAACACCAGGACGTTGTTTGGCCGGGGGCGGGTCATGCCGCCGGTGCCTATCGGCTGCCGGCCAAGCCGGGCCGCCGAGTCCAGGTCCAGCAAAAACTCCCGCAGCACCCCGGCCTCGATCAACGGCGTCCGCCGGCAGGCCACGCCCTGGTCGTCGTACATGCGGCTGCCGTATCCTCCATCCAGGGTGCCGTCCTCAACGATGGTCAGATTAGGCGCCAGCATCTGCTCCCCCAGCCTGCCGCCCAGCGGGCTGACGCCGCGGACGACGGCGCCGCCATCGAGGCACGCGAGCAGCGGCGAAACCAACTCCGCAAATGCCGCCGGACGGAAGAGCACCGGGTAATTGCCTTGTTCGAGCGAAACCACTTTCTGCGCCGCCACAAAGTCCTCCGCCAAGCCCTGGAGCAGAGCCGCAAGGTCAAAGTCAGCGTTAGTCGTCGCGATGCCGTCGCTGATGGCCAGGAAGTCCTTGCCCCGGATCATCTCCGCTCCGACGTACATCTCAAACGTCGTCCGGTCCCACGCCGCCTGCAGCCCGGCTGTGTTTGCGATTGCACGGCGCTGGGCTTCCCGTTCCATGATCACCATCACCTGTAGGTCCGGGTGCAACCGGCGCAAGAAACTGGTGATCCGCTCGCCGTAGCCAATCATCTCGTCGGCCGTCATCGCTGCCAGACGTGGGTCATGCGCCGCCAGGCGCGCCGCCGGCACCGGCGATGGCAACTCGTAGGTGACCGGCGCGCCAAACTCGGCAACTTCAGCCGCCGCATCGACCAGCTCGGTCATCCCGTCTGGCCTCGTCGAGCCGGCCAGGCCCAGTTTGCCGTCCCGGATGACCTGCAGCACGGTCGAGAGCTCCTCCGTGTCCTCCAGGCCCTTAAGACGGTTGAACTCAAACGACACCTGGCTCGTGCGCGCCTCCGTCTGCACCGCGGTAGCGGCCATGCCGCGCGCCGCGGCAACCTCTAACAAGCGACGGTCGATCATGCGCCCTCACCTCCGACTACGACGTTGCGGATCCGGATGTGCGGCGCCCCATCCGCCGTGGCGAGCGGCGACTGCATCCCCTTGCCGCAACCGCCGGCCATATTGCTGATGACAAAATCCGACCCGATCATGTCGATCGCGTCGAGCGTCGCAAACACGTTGCCGCTCAGGTTAACATCGCGCACAGGCTCGGCGATCTCACCACCGCGGATCAGGTTGGCCCGCTCGGCCATGAACGTAAACATCTCCCCGTTGGTCTGGCCGCCGTAGGCCCCGCGCACGTAGATGCCGCGGTCGACGCCCCGCAACATCTCCGCCAGGCTGTATCGCCCAGGCCCGATGCAGGTCGTCCGCATCCGGACAATCGGCGGGAAACGATAGCTGATCGCCCGCGCATTGCCGGTCGGCGCCTCGCCCATGAGGGAGGCGGTTTCACGAGAGTGCAGGTGCCCCGCAACCACGCCGCCCCGGATCAAATCCGTCCGCTGCATCGGCACTCCCTCGTCGTCGTACGCCGCCTCACCGCGGTTGCCGCCTTCGATGCCGCTGTCATAGACGTGCAGATCGGCCGGTCCGTACCGGGTACCGATCTTGAGCAGCTCGCGGATCTTTTCGTTCTCGCTCAACTGGTCGGCCTCGCTGAGGTGCCCAAACGCCTCGTGGACGAAGATGCCCGCCATCTCAGGGTCGAGCACGACCGTGTATTCGCCGCCCTTGACCACTGGCGCATCGAGCATCGCCTTGGCCGAGGCCGCCGCCTCCAACAGCCTGCCCTCCAGGCCCTGCGTGACCCCATAGTCGGTGTTTGAGCCGGTTGACACACTTGCCTGCGTCGAAACCGTCCATCGCGCCGCCATCGCCGCCATCCGCAGCCCGATGTCCAGCTTGTCCTGGCTGATCATCGAGCCCTCGGTGTTGGCAAACAGCAGCTCGGTCCGCTTGTCAAAGTAGGTCACCGAAGTCGACGCCACCTCCGGCTGGGCCAGCATCAGCTCGTTGTAGCCTGTCAGCAACGCAACGCGCTGTGCCAGCGGCAGAGCCGTTGGATCGCTCCGGAATACTCCCGCGACGTCCGCCTGGACCGGTGTCACCGGCGCCAGCCTGATCTGCCGGCCGAGTCGTGCGCCCAGCACCGCCGCATGGGCACAGGCCTCCTCGACCTTGCGTGGCAGGTCATCGAGGCGGTTGAAGGAGACAAACCCCCACCCGCCGCCGACCAACGCACGGACGTTGCCGCCGGCGGTCAGTTCCGAGGTCACATGCCGGTTGTCACGCCCGCGAAGGCTTACCCCCGTCTGGCGCGACTGCTCCACGCGGATCTCACAGTAATCCGCCCGTGCGTGGCTCAATGCCCGCTCAAGCAGGCTTTTCATTTCGGGACCCATTGGCTACCCCCTGACCCTAAAGGCCCGTGCCCAGAGCGACGGTACCCTTTGATGTTTACTTAATGTTGTGTTGCCATGGCTGTGGAGTCGTGGCCGCCTGGACGTGACTGCCGTGGCAGCGGAGCCATGGCTGCGAGCTGTGGCTTCGAGCCGTAGCAGCGGAGTCATGGCGCAAGACATCAATATGTCGTTGTGGTTTGGCGTCCTGACGCACTCGTTTGGGTTGACCGCTTCACTGGTGAACGGTCGACGGCCCGCACCGTCTCCCAGTGACGAACAAATCCAGAAGTGTTTCATAGTGACACACTCACTCGAGTTGACCGTTCACCAGTGATGCGGTCGATGCTCCGCACCGTTTCATAGTGG
>Ga0209270_1002762_pt1 | contig 17145 bp, 15 predicted proteins | sample MTBAKSrepl1MetaG_FD_187456 | JGI IMG/M metagenome (GOLD analysis project Ga0209270, IMG submission 187456) | Enrichment culture microbial communities from Arthur Kill intertidal strait, New Jersey, USA, that are MTBE-degrading - MTBE-AKS1... | ecosystem: Environmental > Aquatic > Marine >...
CATGTTACTGTTGAATCGATTTTTTGACGTGTTCGGTATTTACCCATACTCTATCAAAAATCAAAATTATGTCAAAGAACTTATATATTACGGCACTATTGCCGCCTAAAAGTTTAACGAACTATTGTTATATTGAAAATGATAATTAACCATCCTTTCGTAAACGTGGCTTAAGGGAAGAAAGGAGAGAACCCTGTGCTGATGTTCAAGTTCATGACATTTAGATGTGGCTATGAAATTAGTTACCAGGTTTTTATGACTTAGCATAACTCCCTTGGGGAAACCAGTTGTGCCTGAAGTGTACAGAAGGCTAACCAGTTCTTCCGGCTTAATTGATGCTTTGATACTTTCCAGTTCATCCTTGTATTTACCGGCGTTTGCCTTGCCCAGTTCAACGATCTCTTTCCAGCTTTTTGCACCGTCTACATCATCATAGGTGTAAACCTCAGAGATTGAAGGAGCAGCTTCGGCTATAGGTTTAATTTTTGAATATAATCCCTTGTCGGATACAAAGACGAGCTTTGGTTCAGCATGGTTAAGTATATATTCATATTCTTCTTTGCTGATAGTAGGATAAATGGGAACATGAACTATTCCTGCCTGGCTGGCAGCCAGATCCAGAAAACACCATTCAGGACGGTTATTGGCAATATTAGCTACTTTGTCTCCCTTTTTCAGTCCTAATGCCATTAATCCATAACTGATCCAGTTGCAGTAATTTATATAGTCAGGTGTAGAATATTTCACCCACTCCCCGTTTACTTTACTGGCGAGAGCATCATCTTTGTGGGAATACAGTTCCTTATATCTTTCTAAAAGATCAAATGTTCTGGTTACTTCCATAGGTTTATTTTTGATAATGTTAAAATTGTCTAAATATACAAATATTTTAATTGGATTTATCGAATATAAATTTCGGAGGGAATGCTTAATGAAGAAAAAAAATTGTAAAATATTGTATATGAGGACGAAAAGGTTGATGATTTAATGCGGAAATTTCGAATATTTATTTCAATTTCTATAAGAGGCTGCCTGATTGACCACAATGGACACGAAGTATGCACGAAGGGCACAAAGTATATATTCATGACTGATAACTTTTTCCGCGAGCGCTGAAGCTACTCAGCGGAAGTGCTGTGTGTTTTGTGCCATGTCTGCCCTGTCTGCCCTGTCTGCCCTGTCTGCCGACAGGCAGGTGGCCGGCAGGGTTAAATATGTTTTGACTTATGACACAGCCCCACTTATAGACACACAGCCAGCGTCTCTACTTATTTACCCGGTTTCGTCCTAAAAAATGGTTACATTTTTTGTAACTCTATTTCAGGACGAGACAGGGTATGCCCTGTCCCTACTGCATTCTCTCATTTTCTCATTTTCTCAAATACTCAAATCCCTCCCCCCATCCTCTCCTTTAGAAATACTTCCGCTTTTTTCAATGCCGCATCCAGCCCCGCAGGATTTTTACCGCCGGCAGTGGCATAAAAAGGTTGTCCTCCGCCACCACCCTGTATCTCTTTAGAAATTTCCCTGATAATATCAACAGCATTGAACTTCATGTTCGTTACCAGTTCATCGGAAATCATTATGCTCAGGTTTGCTTTTCCATTGGTTTCACTGCCAATAACCAGCAAGAGATCACTGATTTCCCCTCTTAAACGATATGAGAGTTCTTTGATCTCATCAGTGTCCAGATTCTCAACCCTGGTTATAATGTAATTTATACCAGCCAGGGTTTTCAGTTCCGATTTGATCTTTTTACTGATATTTCCCAGCATCTCCTTTTTGATACTCTCTGTCTGTGTTCTGAGTACAGAATTCTCCTGGAGAATTTTTTCAACGGCTGTCAGAGGTTCAAGTTTCAGTGGAAGGATCTGTTGAATGTTTTTTAAGGTGTCGCGCAGTTTAAAAATATGTTCCGCGCATTTAGTGCCGCTTATAGCTTCAATTCTTCTTATCCCTGCTGCAATTGCACTTTCCTTTGTGATCATAAAGAAACCGATCTGACCGGTAGATCGAACATGGGTTCCGCCGCACAATTCAATTGAATCTCCAAACCGGATAACCCGTACCGAGTCTCCGTATTTCTCTCCAAAAAGAGCTATGGCTCCCATTTTTTTTGCTTCTTCGATAGGAATTGAACGCAGATCTTCAACCGGCAGATTCTGGCGTATGAGATCATTAACTGTTTTCTCAATTTCTCTAAGTTCTGTATCACTGAGCTTTTGAAAATGACTGAAATCAAATCGCAGGTAATCAGGGTGCACAAGTGAACCCTTTTGTTCAACGTGTTTACCCAAAACCTTCCTCAATGCGAAATGTAAAAGATGGGTGGACGTATGATTATTTGCTGTATCAATCCGGGTACCACCGTCAACCACTGCATGAAAGGCAGAGGAGATGTTCCCGGGAAGCTTTTCAACGATGTGTATGCTCAGGTTGTTTTCCTTAATGGTGTCGATGATCCTGGTTTTCACGCCTGAATTATCAATATAGCCACTATCTCCGATTTGTCCCCCGCTTTCAGCATAAAACGGGGTTGTATTAAATACCAGCTGCCAGTACTCCTTCCCTTTATGGTTAATTTTTCTGTAGCGGCTTATCATTATTTCATCTTCAAGTTTATCGTATCCAGTAAATTCACCGGGAGAATCCTCCAGTAGCACATGCCAGTCGCCGGTATCTTTCTGTGCATCCGATTGGGAACGTTTGCGCTGTTGTTCCATTTCCCTGTTAAAATCTTCCTGGCTCACAGTCAGGTGATGCTCCCTGAGTATAAGCTCTGTAAGATCAAGAGGGAAGCCGTAGGTATCGTACAGAATGAAAGCATCTTTCCCGCTTATACCGGAACTTTTCATTACTTTGGCCTTATCAATGTACTGATCGAGCAGACGGGTACCGGTTTCCAGTGTGCGGAGGAAAGAGGCCTCCTCTTCCCTTATAACGCTAATAATGAGCTCTTTCTGCGAAATAAGTTCAGGATAACTTTCTCCCATGTTTTTTATCAGCACTTCAACCAGTTCATACATAAACGGCTCATACATTTTCAGGAATGTAAATCCATACCGTACGGCTCTTCTGAGAATCCGGCGGATGACATATCCTGCTCCTGTATTTGACGGAAGCTGACCATCGGCAATGGAAAAAGAGATAGCCCTCAGGTGATCAGCAACTACTCTCATGGCAACGTCAGTTTCTTCCACGCTGCCATAGGTGATCCGGGTAATATCGGACAATTTTTGTATTACAGGTTGAAAAATATCAGTGTCGTAATTCGAAGTTTTATTCTGGACTACCCTGCAAAGCCTTTCAAATCCCATCCCTGTATCGACATGTCTTTCAGGAAGACGTTCCAGTTCACCATTATTTTTCCTGTTAAATTGTATGAAAACAAGGTTCCATATTTCAATTACCTGTGGATTCCCTGTGTTCACAAGTTTATAACCCGGTATTTTTTTTCTTTCATTATCATCCCGAAGATCAATATGTATTTCGGAGCAGGGGCCACATGGCCCTGTATATCCCATTTCCCAGAAATTATCCTCTTTATTTCCTTTTAGAATTCTGTCTTCAGTAAGATGTGATCTCCAGCATTCAAAAGACTCATTATCCATATCGATATTTTCTTTTTTACTACCCTCAAAAACTGTTGCATAAAGTCTGTCTTTTTCAATACCTAATACATCTGTCAGATAAATCCATGCCCAGTCAATCGCTTCTTTCTTGAAATAATCGCCAAATGACCAGTTACCAAGCATCTCAAACATGGTATGATGATACGTGTCGTGCCCGACTTCTTCCAGATCATTATGTTTCCCTGATACTCTCAGACATTTTTGAGTATTGGCCACTCTTTTATATGCTGTGCCGGTATTTCCCAGGAAAATATCCTTGAATTGATTCATCCCTGCATTGGTGAACATCAGGGTCGGATCATTTTTTATCACCAAAGGAGCAGATGGATAAATTTTATGGTCCCTGTCTCTGAAAAAATTTATAAATGAGTTTCTTAACTCGTTTGCTGTCATATTAAATTCATTTAGTGAATTAGCCTGGAATTTCTTATTTTATAATTCATATACAGGTGGTTATATAAAAACTTCCTGTTATTGTTTATCATAGAATTTATTACCGGACAATAGTGATCATATTTGTTAAAATTACCTCAAAATGCAACTTTTTCTACAGAATTCAGTAAAAATTCTTTAAAATGTTAAATGTAACAGTTTGTAAAATTAATTTTTTTACTTTACATTTGGATTTTACTGAGTTGAAAATAATGCTAACCCTTGAAACTCAAAATGTTTAAACCGAAGTATTATTTAAATCCGGAAACTTTACGGTTTGAAAAGGTGTCTCTTCCATTCTGGAAAAGAATCTTTAATACTTCAGCAGGCTTCATTTTCCTGGTTATAGTTGCTGCCGGATTACGAATAGGTTTTGATCATTATGCAGATTCTCCCAAAGTGACATTATTGCTGAATCAAAATAAAAATCTGAAATCTTCATATCAATATCTTAATGATCAAATTAACAGGTCAGAGAAGCTACTGGCAGAGGTACAGAAACGGGATGATCATTTTTACCGCGCAATTCTCGATGTTTCTCCGATACCTCGTTCAATAAGGGATGCAGGTATGGGAGGTTCTGAAAACATTAATGATCTTTTGCTGAACAGATCTGCTGATTTTGTATTGACTACTGCCAATCAACTGGAGAAACTTGCCAGCAGGGTCAAGATTCAGTCATTATCTTTAGAGGAATTATCTGAAATAGCATATCATAAGCAGAAAATGATAGCCGGAAAACCATCTATCCAGCCTATCGCGCCTGCAGACAGTTTCTGGTTAACTTCCACTTATGGTGTACGTTCTGACCCTTTTACACGTGGCAGGAGAATGCATCCGGGTATTGATCTTGCAGGACGGATTGGATTAAAAATATATGCTACCGGAGATGGTGTGGTTACTGAAGCTTCTGTAAGCAGGCATGGATATGGCAAAGAAATTATTATTAATCATGGTTACGGATATACCTCAAGGTATGCTCACCTGCACAAAATAATGGTTGAACCTGGTGATAAAGTTAAACGGGGACAACATATAGGTTTACTGGGAAGTACCGGAAGATCTACAGGCCCTCATTTACACTACGAAGTTCTTTACTACGGTAAACCTCTGAACCCAATGTATTTCTACTACGAGGACCTGAAACCTGATGAATTTTCCGAGATAGTCGCACAGGCTTCAGCTAACTGATTTCTTTTTTCGTAAATTTTATTAACTTAGCCTCCGAAGTTTTCAGAAGGTTATGAATAAATTTACCTATGATCCGGAAAGACTGCATTATTCGGAAGTAAAGAAAGACCTCCGTTCAAAATTCATTCGGAGTTTTGTTTTTATCACTGCCGGTCTGAGCCTTGCAATTTTCTTAAATGTTATTTATGCGTTCTTCTTCGATACTCCATATGAACGCCAGATACGACAGGAAAATAAATCCCTGACCCAGGATTTTGATCTTCTTTATCAGCGTTACTCCCAGATAGACACTGTCCTCAAATCTTTGAAAACTACAGATGAAAATATTTACCGCATGATATTTGAATCTGAACCGGTGAGACGGTCAGGGATGATGAAATCTGAACATAATAATACAGAGTTTTTTGATTTAATGGAAAGAGATAATGAGAGCCTTGTAAGCGAAACAGCTGATATCCTCAATGAAGTGTTTAATGAAATTTATTTAAATTCAGAAGAGTACAATCATCTTCTGAATATTGCGGGTGAAAAGTTTGAAATACTTACCTGTATTCCTGCCGTTCAACCTGTTTCAAATCCTGACCTGATAAGAATTGCTTCCGGTTATGGCTACAGACTTCATCCTATATACAAAATCCTTAAATTTCATTCAGGAATGGATTTTACCGCACCCATTGGAACACCCGTATTTGCTACAGGAGATGGAATTGTCGAAGAAGTGAATTTTACAAGAAGAGGAAGTGGAAATACTATCGTTATTAACCATGGCTTCGAATATAAAACAATGTATTCACACCTTGATGGTTTCAGAGTGAAAAAGGGACAAAATGTCAAACGCAGTAATGTGATCGGATGGGTAGGGAATTCAGGACTTTCGGTTGCCCCTCATCTACATTATGAGGTTTTACTGAATGATAAACCGGTTAACCCTGTAAACTATTTTTTTCTGGAGCTTTCTCCGGAAAGATATGATAAAATGATAGAATTGTCAATAAAATCAGGACAATCTTTCGATTAAAATCAATTGTAATTTGTAAATTTCAGAATGGCCCAGAGCGGAAAATTTATCTTTAATTCTGATACTCTTCTGTTTGAAAGGGTAAGATACACATTCAAACAACGTCTTGTCATATCCCTCCCTTTTTTCTTATTTACAATTATTACAGCTCTTTTTATCATGTTTTTCGGCTTTAATTATTTTGAATCCCCTAAAGTAAAGCGTTTAAATGAAAAACAAGCAGAGCTCCTGTTTCAGTTCAGGTTGCTGAACAGTGAACTTTCCAGGCTTGAAGAAACTTTGGAAGATATCAATTATAATGACGATCATATATTTCGCACATATTTTGAAGTTGATCCCCTCCCTGCACCACTTCGGTATGCCGGGTTCGGAGGACATGAAGAAAGAAACTTTAAAACAGGGTCTAAGTTTGACAACATGCTTAAAGAAATTTCCCGTGCAATCACAATAATGGCGAAAAGAATGGTTGTGCAATCCCAGTCTTATGATGAAGTGATTGAGATGGCTAAAACAAAAGAAAAACGTATAGCTGCAAGACCTGCAATCCAACCTGTCAGTATTAAGGAACTTACCCGTTTCGGTTCTGCTTTTGGAATGCGTTTGCATCCTATTCTCCAGGTGGTTAGAATGCATGAAGGTATTGATCTTACATGCCCGAGAGGGACAAAAATATTTGCTACTGCTGACGGAATAGTGCTTGAATCAGGATATACCCCCGGAGGGCTGGGTATCAGGATATTCCTTGATCATGGATATGGCTATAAAACTACCTACGGTCACCTGGAAAAAGTATTGGTGAAAAAAGGAGAACGGGTTAAAAGGGGAGATGTAATCGGACTTGTAGGCAGCACAGGACTTTCAACATGCCCACATCTGCATTACGAAGTGGTTGTGAACGGGAAAAAGGTTAACCCGATCAATTATTATGCAAATGACCTTACTCCCGAAGAATACGACCTGATGATCAGCTTTCTCTCAAATGCAGATCCAAGCTTTGATATTAACATGTAAGCAAATAATGTGTAAAACTTCACTTCATTCCTTATCTTATTTTCTTTTGCTGATTTTATCCCTGCCTTCCTGCTCTACAACCAGGAATCCATATCCTCCCACAAATGAAGATCATGAAATTGAAATACTTATTGGCACATTCAGGGGCAACGAACAACGGAATTATTACGGGACAGGAGATCCTGGGGGACTGGAAATAATATGGAAATTTTACCTTGGAGAAGGAGTGACCGTAATATCAAGAGCTGCAGGCTCCCGCATATGGGCAGGGGCCGGATGGACAGGACAGGCTTTGCTTGTAAAGGAAGGATCGGAAATTTTCCTGATACAGGGAGCCTATGATCATCATCTGAGAAAAATCAACGCTGCCAACGGAACTGAAGTCTGGAAATACCTGTTTGATGACGTGGTCAAAGGAACAGGAAGTTTATGGTATAATCCTTATTGCCAGGATTATGAGAATAGTATACTGATCTTTCAGGGAAGCAGATTAGGAGTTGATAACTTCCTTGATTCCAAACATGTACCAAGCTTCCGTTCTGTCTCTTATTTCACAGGTAAGGAATCGTGGCGGTTGGATGTTAAATGGACTGACAGCTATAGCCGGGATGCCGATGGATCATGCCTGGTTATTAACGATACAATTTATATGGCACTTGAAAACTCTTTACTTACTGTTATAAATACTGATCCTTCCATGACTGCAATAAAAGACAGTATGCTCCAACCACAGATATTAAAAGAGGTACCGCTATATACCAATGAAGATGTTATTGCTCATAAAAATAATATAGTTACAGAATCTTCTCCGGCACGTCTGGGTGATCATCTGTACATTGCATCCGGGTCAGGGCATGTATACGGATATAATCTTCTGACCGGAGAAATCGACTGGGATTTTTACATTGGATCCGACCTTGATGGCTCGGTAGTTATCACTTCTGACAGTTGCATACTGGTACCTGTTGAAAAGCAATATATTGAAGGAAATGGAGGAGTATTCAAACTTGATCCTTCATCAGATCCTGAAAATTCTGTTGTCTGGTTCCTGGCGGTAGAGGATACACTATACGAGGGTTGGGAAGGAGGAGTTATCGGTACACCCGGAATAAATGATCTGTACATTGCTGAAGGGGATCCGAGACTTTCTGCAATATCCGCTCTTGATGGCTTCCTGTATATTGTAAGACATGATATGGCAGATACATTAAAACGGAATCCAGGCCCGGATGGAAAGACGATGTACCCCGCTCCGACGCTTATTCAGAAATTTGAGATCGGACCATCAATCTCATCACCCGTAATTACATCCAACAAGGTAATCGCCGCAGGTTATAACGGGATATACCTTTTTGAATATGACAATACCGCAAATTTCAGATCGTTGGCGCATTACGCTTCTGCATTTGAAGCATCACCCGTAATCTGGAACAATAATATCTATATCGCCTCAAGAGACGGATATTTATATTGTTTTGGTACAAAATAATTAAAACCATTGGTTTTTATTTCAAATTTATTTAATTTGTCTCCCCCTTTTCATACCAATTACAATGCCCTATAAAGAACCTGTTATTGAAAAGCTATACTATAGCATCGGAGAAGTAGCTAAACTTTTTAATGTGAACACTTCACTCATTCGTTTCTGGGAGAAAGAATTTGACATTATAAAACCCAGGAAAAATAAAAAAGGAAATCGTTTATTTACTAAAGAGGATGTCAGAAATTTTGAGATCATCCATCATCTTGTCAAGGAAAGAGGGATGACATTAAAAGGTGCACAGAAGAAAATGCACGATAACAAAGAGGATGCTATTAATAATTATGAAATTATTCAAACTCTTACAAATTTAAAAGAGTTACTGCTTGAAATAAGAGAGGAAATGGAATGAACATTCCTTCCCTGTGCTTCCTGCACAATTACCTATAAGTAATCATTTCAAAAATTGTATAAGATTATGAAAGTCAGGGATATAATAGATATTTTTGAAGAGCTTGCACCTTTCTCATATCAGGAATCATACGATAATTCCGGTCTCCAGGTGGGGGAGAAAAATGCTGAAGTACACGGAATATTAATTACTCTTGACATTACCGAAGAAGTGCTTGAGGAAACTATTCAATCAGGATGTAATCTGCTTCTTTCGCATCATCCTTTGATCTTTAACGGGATAAAAAGCATCACAGGGGAAAACACCGTTGAAAGAATTATCGCCAGGGCTTTAAGAGAGAAAATTAATATACTTTCCGTTCATACGAACATCGATAACTCAGGTTCAGGGGTGAACAAAAAAATATGTGAAAAGCTTGAGCTTCAGGATACATCAGTATTACTTCCTGCTGAAGGGAAACTACTGAAGCTATCTGTCTTTGTTCCTGAAGATCATGCTCATGAAATCCGCGAATGCATTTTTAACGCAGGAGCGGGAGTAATTGGCAATTACGACTCTTGTAGTTTTAATATTCAGGGTACCGGCACATTCAGGGGGAACGAGAAAACTGACCCATTTGTTGGGGAGAAGGGAAAATTGCACTACGGGAAGGAAGTAAGGATTGAAACAATACTGCCGGCTTACCTGAAGGAAAAAGTAATCAGGGAAATGCTGGAAGCACACCCGTATGAGGAGGTCGCCTATGATCTGTACCCCGTTGAAAATAAATATAACAGATTCGGGTCAGGAATGGTCGGTATTCTTCCTGAGAAAATGAGCGGAGAGGATTTCCTCCTGCATCTGAAAAAAACTTTCATGTCTTCCTGCATTCGTCACAGCCTGTTATCCGGAAGGAATATAAAAAAAGTTGCAGTCTGTGGAGGAAGCGGAAGTTTTCTCATAAAAGATGCAATAAATTCCGGTGCAGATGCTTTTATCAGCGGAGATATAAAATATCACCAGTTTTTTGACACCGGTGGGAATATTCTGTTGGCTGATATAGGCCATTATGAAAGTGAACAATTTACAAAAGAACTTTTTTATGAATTAATTATTAAAAAATTCCCTAACTTTGCGCTTCATTTATCAAAAATAAATACAAACCCAATTCATTATATATAATTCTATGGCTGAGGAGAAAACAATAATTGAAGAAACCGCTGAGATTTCGGTGGAAGATAAGCTCAGAGCTCTTAAAGAAATACAAATTGTAGATACGGAAATTGATAAAATTAAGATACTGAGAGGTGAGCTTCCTCTTGAAGTACAAGACCTTGAAGATGAAATTGCTGGCCTGGAAACAAGAGTCAGGAACTACAATGAAGAAGTAAAAAACTTTGAACAAGGTATTTCTGCTAAAAAACAGGAGATCCTTAATTCAGAAACCCTGATAAAGAAATATGAAGAACAGCAATCTAATGTGAGAAATAACAGGGAATATGATTCTCTTTCAAAAGAGATTGAATATCAGACCCTGGAGATTGAATTGTGCAAGAAGAAAATAAGGGAATTCACTGAACAGGAAAAGGATAAAAAAGAACAGGTAAACCAGGCAAATTCACTTCTTGAGGAAAGGAAAACAGACCTGATAGCGAAGAAATCTGATCTTGAAGAAATTGTAGCTGAAACACAGAAAGATATTGAAAATCTTGAAAAGAAATCCGCAGAAATTCAAAAGATCATTGAACCCCGGCTGCTTCAGGCATATAAAAGAATCCGTTCGAATGCCAGAAATGGGCTGGCTGTGGTTACTATTGAAAGAGATGCATGCGGAGGATGTTTTAACCAGATTCCTCCTCAGAGGCAATTAGATATAAAATCCAGAAAGAAAATTATTGTTTGTGAATATTGCGGACGTATCCTGGTAGATGAAGAGATAGCAAAGTCCTGAAAAAGAATATCTTACCATCTCCCGCCTGCTCCTCCGCCACCGAAGCTTCCTCCGCCTCCACCGGAGAAACCGCCGAAACCCCCGAAACTTCCCCCTCCACTTCGGAAGCTGCCAAAGCTTCCTGAGTGACCACGGCGGGATCCGCTTAACATGCTCAGTGCTATCCAGAGTGGTAAATCTTTACCTATAGAATAGGATTTCCTGTTTCTTGCATTCGAAAACAGGACTATAAATAATACTAAAATTATTATAAAAGCTATGGCGCCAGCCCATGCTTCTTCCTGTCCTGCATAATTCTCTGCAGTGAATGCACCGGACAGCAATCCAAACATGACATTAACGGCTTGATCGAGCCCCCCTGAGTAATCTCCTAAAATAAATGCAGGTTTTATCTCCTTCTCAATAATTCTTTTACAAACGGCATCTGTAATGTATTGTTCCACTCCATACCCGGTGGCAATAAAGATTTCACGGTCAGCAGGATAAATTAATATCAAAACACCATTATCCTCTTCTTTTTCCCCTACTCCCCATTTCTCCCCGATTTCAGCAGCCAGCAACGATATGGGGGCGCCCTGGTGATCATTGGTGGTGACAATGAATATCTGTGTGCCGGTAGAATCCTGGTAATCTGATAATTTCCTGTTTAACTCCAGTTCCTGCCCCTCCGAAAGAAGGTCAGCATAATCATTTACCCATGCTGAGGGCTTGTCGGGATAAACAGATTGTGAATATAACACAGGGGAAGTATTGATCAGAAAGAGAAGTGTACTGATGATAATTTGCAGTTTCATTTTTTCTTGCTTTTTGGAACTTTATAAACTGTTTTTCCCCAGGGATATCTCATCAGGAAGCTCATTAATATCATCTTTCTGATATGGGAAATGATTTTTCAGGATTTTCCCGGCCATACTGATTCCGGTTACCAGTCCTTCTGTAAACTCTTCTTTTGTGAAAAAATCTTCCATAGAGGTTTTAATATCATCCCAAAAATTTTCCGGGACAACCATATTTATTCCCGCATCTCCAAGAATAGCAAATTTGCGGCTTCTAAAAGCAAGATAAAATAAAACTCCATTTCTCAACCTGGTTTTGTGCATCTTAAGCTTTTCAAAAATATCAGCAGCCCTGTCGAGCACATCTCCTTTTGTATAATCCTCGATGTGTACACGAATTTCCCCGGATGTGTCCTTCTCAGCCTCTCTGATAGCTCTAAGTATCTGTTGCTTTTGTATAGTTTTGAAGAGATTTTCTGGCATTAGTTAGGTTATTGGGTTATTGGGTTATTGGGTTATTGGGTTATTAGGTTAATGGGTTATTGAGTTAGAATTTTACTTCTGGTGCTTTTTCTGCTCCTTCCTGTGCTTTAAAATAATCTCTTCTGTCAAAACCGAAAATACTGGCTATTATATTCCTTGGAAATCTCCTGATATAAGTATTATACGAACCAGTAGCTTCATTGAACTTCATTCTTTCAAAAGATATCCTGTTCTCAGTGCCTTCCAGTTGTGATTGCAATTCAAGAAAACTCTGGTTTGCCTTAAGGTCAGGGTACCTTTCAACCACTACCATAAGTCGTGATAAAGCTGAACTTAGTTGATCCTGGGCAGCCTGGAACTGCTGAACAGCCTGATTTGTGAGGTTTGAAGGATCAATAGTAATACCGGTAGCTTTGGAACGTGCTTCAATTACGGCAGTCAGGGTTTCCTGTTCGAAATCTGCATAACCTTTGACTGTTTCCACAAGGTTAGGAATCAGATCAGCCCTTCTCTGATAGGCGTTTTCAACCTGTGCCCACTGACGGGTAACGGATTCATCAAGTTCAACCATGGTGTTGTATCCACAACCTGATAACAAAGGAACCAGTAGGAACAAAACAAACTTTTTCAGTAATTTTTTCATACTATTTTATTATTAAGGTGAGAATGGAAAATACAAAAATAAACTAAATAATCCCATAAAGAATATGTTTTCATAAAAATTGTTATTGTGAATCTTCTGTGAGGATTCCTATGATTGATTATTTTATTAACTTGCGGATATTGAACAGATACATCAGATGGAATTACAAGGATTAATTAATAACATGTTTGAGGAGGTGACCATCCCTTTTGAGAACTCTGTGCTGATATTTTTTCTTATCCTGGTGATCATCCTTATTTCTCCTTTTCTTCTTAAGAAACTGAAAATTCCGGGAATTATTGGTCTGATAATTTCGGGGATTATTATAGGGCCTCATGGATTAAATCTTCTGGAAAAAAATTCAGCTGTGGATCTTTTTTCCACCATCGGTCTTCTTTACCTGATGTTTATAGCCGGTCTTGATCTGGATCTGAATGAATTCAAGAAACACAGGTACAAAAGTATTGGATTTGGTGTCCTGACGTTTTTAATACCCATGTTTACAGGGATTGCAACCTGTTTATATATAATTGGTTATGATTGGATTGTCAGTCTCCTTATAGGTAGTATGCTTGCAACTCATACACTGATAGCGTATCCTGTTGTCAGTAAATTTGGAATTTCAAGAAATGAGGCCGTTGCTGTAACAGTGGGAGGAACTATTATTACTGATACAACTGTATTACTTATCCTTGCTGTCATTATAGGTTCTGCGAACGGAGATTTAACTGGCGGATTCTGGATCCGGATGATCATTTCAGTCCTTATATTTGCCTTTATTATTTTCTTTATTATACCTAAAATAGCAAAATGGTTTTTTAATAAACTGGAAAGTGAAAGAACTTCTCATTTCATATTTGTACTCTCGATTGTGTTCTTGTCAGCATTTCTTGCAGAACTGGCAGGACTTGAGGCTATTATTGGGGCTTTTGGGGCTGGTCTTGCAGTCAACCGCTTAATTCCTTATAATTCAGTATTAATGAACCGGCTGGATTTTGTAGGTAATGCTCTTTTTATACCGTTTTTCCTTATAAGCGTTGGAATGCTGGTTGATATAAAAGCATTCTTCATTGGCACTGACGCTGTTTTAGTGGCAATAATCCTTACAATTACAGCAATTATCGGTAAATGGCTTGCAGCTTATATTACGCAGCTTTTATTCCGCTTTTCCCGGGCACAGCGAAGACTCATTTTTGGTTTGAGTAGTTCCCGTGCTGCAGCCACTTTGGCGATTATTCTTATTGGTTTTAAAACCGGGATCGTGGATGAGAATTTACTCAATGGCACTATCATTCTTATCCTCATTACCTGTATTGCGGGATCACTTGTAACTGAAAAAGCTGCCCTTGAAATCACTATGACTGAGGAAGTCGCTGATCCATCAAAAAACGAAAAAAATATTGCGCATGAAAAAATCCTTATTCCTGTCGCTGCTTTTAAGAATATGGAGTCTTATATAAACCTGGCTACTTTACTGACTGACCATACATCCGGCTCAGGGATCACCCTTTTATCTGTCGTGGAAAATGATCCCAAAGCTGACGAAAATATCGAAATAGTAAGAAAATGGCATCAGAAAGCATACAGGGAGGCATTATCGCATGAGGTTTTCCTGGAGACAATTATTACTATTGATATTAATATTATCAGCGGAATACTAAGGGCTTCCAGAGAAATCTCTGCAAGTACTATCCTCCTGGGATGGCCAGGAAAGATTCGGTTTATTGACAAACTTTTCGGACTTAAAACAGATGGAATTATTAATAACTCCGACAGGAAAATTATTGTTTACCGGTCAGACAAACCTGTTAACATTCACACGAAAGCACTAATGATATTACCTCCCCTTTCTGAATATGAACCGGGATTTACTGATGTTATACAGCTTTTTACCCATTTTTCAGTTGTTTCAAAGACAAAAATGATTTACTACGGAACAGAAAAAACTCTCAATTTCATTAATAAATATTTTAAAGAACAAAAAAACAAAACTTCTCCTGAATATACTGTTTGTAATGACTGGTCTGATTTTAAAGGTCTGTCCGGAGCAATGAAAGAAGATGATCTTCTGATATTTATGAATGCCAGGAGAGGATCTGTATCATATAATGAAAATATGGAAAGCATTCCGGTCCGCCTGGAAAAATTCTTCCCTGATAATTCCATTATTCTTGTTTATCCTGGCATTGGCAGACGTACAGGAAGGTTTGAGGATTATGGGGATATGGATACAAGACCTTTGGAAAACAGTATCGGGAAGATCGGCAGATGGATTAAATTATTAAGCAGAGGGCAATGGAGATAACTGCTTTCTATACGAATAAATGTCGTAAATTAAAACTTTAAAACCCCATACTTATGTCTTCTGATGATTTTGTTTTTTCCGTACTTCAGGGAATCCCGGAGGTATTGCCACCCGAATCGCAATATGACACAAACGTGAGTCACTGCCCGGCAAGACCGGATATCCTGTCAACCAAGGAGAAGAAACAGGCAATAAGAAATGCACTCCGGTATTTTAAGAAGGAATTCCATGAAATACTTGCTGCTGAATTTAAAAAGGAACTGGAAAACTATGGTCGTATTTACATGTATCGTTTTAAACCGGATTACAGGATTTATGCCCGGAGTATTCATGAGTACCCCTGTCGTTCCAGGTATGCAGCTGCCATAATGCTTATGCTTTCAAATAACCTGGATGATGCAGTGGCTCAGCATCCTCACGAACTTATAACTTATGGCGGAAATGGTGCCGTATTCCAGAATTGGGCGCAGTATCTTCTTACTATGAAGTACCTTGCAAATATGACAGATGAACAAACACTCGTACTTTATTCAGGACATCCGCTCGGGTTGTTTCCCTCTCATAAAGATGCTCCCAGGGTGGTGATCACAAACGGGATGGTTGTTCCAAATTATTCCTCCAGGGAAGATTACGAGAGGTTCAATGCTTTGGGAGTAAGCCAATACGGGCAAATGACAGCAGGATCATTTATGTATATAGGCCCCCAGGGTATAGTCCACGGTACAACTATTACTCTTTTAAATGCCGGGAGGAAAATATCTGAAGGCAACAGAAGCGACCTTGATGGAAAGGTATTTGTCACATCAGGTCTTGGAGGTATGTCGGGAGCACAGGCTAAAGCAGCTGTTATTGCCGGAGGAATATGTCTTGTGGCAGAAGTGAACAGGAAAGCTATTGATAAAAGATATTCACAGGGATGGGTAGACGAAGTATATGATGACCTGGGTAAAATTGTTCAGAGATTAAAGCTTGCCAGGAAGAAAAAACAATCCGTGTCCCTGGCATACCATGGAAATATTGTTGACCTATGGGAAAAATTGTTGTCGGAAAATATTCACGTTGACCTTGGATCAGATCAGACTTCTTTGCATAATCCTTATACAGGGGGGTATTATCCTGCCGGACTTAGCTTTGAAGAGTCTGACAGCATGATGGTGGAAAACCCTGCATTGTTTAAGGAAAAAGTACATGAATCTCTCCGAAGACAAGTCAGGGCGATAAATCAGCATTCCCGGCAAGGTATGTATTTCTGGGATTATGGAAATGCTTTCCTCCTTGAAGCAGGAAGGGCAGGAGCTGATATTTTTCTTGAAAATGGCAATTATCGCTATCCTTCCTATGTGCAGGATATTATGGGTCCACTGTTTTTTGATTATGGATTCGGACCATTCAGGTGGGTATGTACTTCCTCTGATCCGCGGGATCTGAAAATCACAGATAATATTGCCCTGGAGATAATGGAGGAAATGGCAGGAAAAGCTCCTGCAGAGATAAAGAACCAGCTGAATGACAATATACATTGGATAAAGGAAGCAGGAAAAAATAATCTTGTGATCGGATCCCAGGCAAGAATATTATATGCTGATTGTGAGGGCAGAATAAAAATTGCAGAAGCATTTAATAATGCTTTGAGAATGAATGTTATCAGGGATCCTATAGTTATTGGCAGAGATCATCATGATGTTTCAGGGACTGATTCCCCTTTCCTTTAAATTAGCAGCAGTAATTAACAATAAATATTATCAAGAAAGATGTAAGTATTTGATTTTCTTTTCTTTTTGATACTTTTTCTTTTCTTTGTTAATAGTTGTTAATTTGTTAAAAAAAAGAAT
>Ga0209270_1002764_pt1 | contig 17137 bp, 14 predicted proteins | sample MTBAKSrepl1MetaG_FD_187456 | JGI IMG/M metagenome (GOLD analysis project Ga0209270, IMG submission 187456) | Enrichment culture microbial communities from Arthur Kill intertidal strait, New Jersey, USA, that are MTBE-degrading - MTBE-AKS1... | ecosystem: Environmental > Aquatic > Marine >...
TGTTATCTTCGTCAGTTCCTTTACTGACATGGGTGTATCCCTCCTTTCTTGTTCCTGTCAGAACAATGGAGAATACACCCTTTTATTTTTTACCTCAAGATTTTTACACAGAAGATTTTACGCTACCATTTAAAAAATAGATTTAAAAAACACAGCCTGGCATTCCTCATTGAGTTGCCATAGTAATAGCAAGTACTGTATTAAAAAAATCCTTATGAAAACTCCGAGACCGCATCCATATGGGGTAGTGGGTCAGTTTAGAACTGCCTGTTGAAAAAGGCCAAACATGGACAATTTGTATGCTGAACCCTGTCTCGTAAAATCAATAGGTTATGAGACCCTGAATCCCTCCAGAATGACGGCGGGCAGGCAAGTTCAGGGTGACACAAATATACTTTTTCAGCAGGCTGGGAAGAATTGACCCACTACAGTCTTACCATATAGGTCATCATAGATGTTCCACGTGGAACAATATTTTTAGTCTTCGAATCATGTTCTTAAATTTATATACCTGAAACCTGAATGTTCCACGTGGAACATAGGGATATTTATCGCAAATGACTGCCTGATAGAGAGAAAATTTAAAGATAGACTAATTTTTCCACTAATAAAACCTGCTCACCAAGTAACGATTATTGTCTTACTCAGAATGGTGCTTGGATGACTTTGTTAGTGTAATAATTCCTTAAGACAATCGGTAGATTCAAATAATTTTTTTGCAGCCTTCCTAAGGACAGATGCTATTTCTGCTCCACCTTCGATATCCTGGATCTTATCTGCCCACTCCTCATAGGAGACGGCGTGTTCACGTCCATGTTCAATCCAATGCCCGATAAGACAGCTTAGTTTCTCTAAATCTTCCATTTTATTAATATCCTCCGCGTTTACCAAGTCAATGGTTCCCTTGAATGCCTTTTCAAATAATAAATCCCTTCTTACATGTAGAAGGCTCGGTGACTGAGAAAACTCTTTCCCCTTGAATCCTCAAAATAAAAAGCCACAAAGCAATGCCTTCTCAATATCCATTGCCTTCGTGGCTTTATGTTCTTTTTGTTAATGTACTATTACATCCTGAACTTCATGTCCAGTATATCTTTAATTTAATATATTGGAATATCAAGAATTATGTCAAGACGCCAATAGACAGATATACTGGCAGCAATACAATTCAAACAATGATTTTTCTGGTACACTAGCTGAACCTGTTGCGCCGAGGACACCGCTTAATATCCTCAGGGACTGTGGCGTGAGTATTATTGGCGCAATCGGCTATTATGGTTTTCACCTGGCCTCTATTAGCGCGGATTCTCCCGGACCTTCCCGTCATGCAGAGTTACTACATTCATCTGGCTGAGCACGTTTTCCGGTTTTCCATGAATGGGCTCAAAGCTGTTCAAAAGGCAATAGCATCCGGAAAGGTGACAGCCCCACGACGGAAAAGAAATGTCTTTAAAAAAGACCACCTCGAAAGTCAACCGGAAGAGAAGTAAACCTGATAAAAAATTCTGCCTTTGCCCTGACTTTGTTTATGGGAAATCCGTTTAACAGACTTGCTCATTTTTTATAAAAGATTTTGTTCAGTATATCTACTTAGTCTATTAAACTTCGAGAATATTAACCTACATCTTATTGTTTTCCCGTAGTTGTATTGTCACCAAAAACTTTACTCTCTTTGACCTTTTGTTTGGGAAATATTATATCCAAAAGCAGAAAAAGTCTGAGTATATTGATCCATGTGTAAGGATTCCAATTTATTTCCTGCTTTTTCAATTCCTTTGGTAGCTTTTCTTCGATCCCCAATCTTACGCTGATTTTATTCAGAATTGAATTGACAATGAGAATTTGCAATATAACAGCTATGACCCACAAGATCAGATATGCCATGAAAATACTGGAATTTATATTATGTTCTGTAATTATAAATGACTGAATTACATAGGCCAGTGACAGGAAATCTATAAGGGTCATACTTATACGAAAGGGAGCATAAAGGGCTCTTTTTTCAAAGTGACCTTCTTCGAATAAATCTTTATTCCATGCTTGTATATAGTCACCCCATAACGGGAGGTCAGGTATATTTAAACTCTCTTTCAGCTCAGTTGACCACCGGTAACGCTGAAAATACTTTTCCAATTCTTTACAAAAATCAGATGCCCTTGCTTTCTTTATCTCAGCAGCTAAGAGTAAATACATGAGACCACACACACAAAAACCGAATCCCAGAAGGATCAATGTGCCGAAAAGAACATATACTTTAAACAAATAGAAAGTTAATGCAGATGAACCAATCAGGATAAACAATCCTATTTTCGTGATATCATACTGAAGTTTGAGACTCTCGGTTATCTCTTCTCTTGCATGCTCACATGCCTTCAAATACAGAGAAAACTCAGTTTCAAAAACTCTACCCTTGCTGGTATCAGTAAAATACTGTGCGTATATCTGGTTTAAACGTTGCTTAAGCTCGGCAACCTTGTTTTTTAATTCTGCTGTCTGCTCATTTTCATTCATGATATTTTTCCCGGTAACATTAATCAAATTATAATATCATTTTACATTAGATTTTATGAACTTATAAAAAATCATTTGAATATATTATTTTCATGTATTCAATAAGAGTATGATGTTATTCTAAGATATTTAAAAACATTATATTCTCATACTGAATAAAAGTTTTTTAAACCCAAAAAAACTTTACAAAAACTGCTCTTACCGGAGGTAGGTTGACCGACCGCTATTTTGCAGCGACTGCCTATCCATGTCCTGGTTCATATTCTTGTTTTACTTACCACTATTAGGGAAGCTTTGAGAATTTTACCAGGGCATGCTTATTCAGCGCACCGACTGGTGGAATAAAAGAAATCTTTACAACTGTTGTTTCCCGATTTATGACTGAACCACGGTTCAGCAGGTGGAAGGTCTTCAGCCACCGCCTGAAAATCCAGAAGGCGCTCCGCCAGTTGAAGGCCCTGAATTTATTGGACAGGCACAGCTAAAAAGAGAGACCATTTTCCTGACTTCTCCTGAGCCACATTTTGGACATCTCGTGTCTTGCTCTGTCGCTCCGATTTTTTGGATAAGTGAAAAACTGTTATTGCATGACTTGCATATGTACTCGTATATAGGCATAATGAAAAATCCCTTTAATTATATCTTTAATTTATTATTTTGTTTGATATTTAATCTTTATGTCAAGTCTATAATGAATTGTTCTTACGCCGTCTATTTCCCTATTGCCTTGAGGATAAGCTGAACAAACTCATTATCAGGCACTGCTCCGGGCAAGCTGTGCTCTTCGTTGATAATGATTTTTGGTACAGTCTGGACATTGTGTTTAACGGCGATTTGGGGAAACTCAGATAATTCAATCATGTCTGCGGTAATATGTTCATTGGCCATTGCAAAACGGTGAGACGTGCGTACAGCACGGGCACAATAAGGTCATGTTGGTGAAATCAAGATCTGGATGTGTACCGGTTTATCTACTTTTGACAACTCGTTTAGTATTTTTTTTGGAAGACCTGGATCTCTTTTACTTATATCCACTATATCCTCGATAAGACTTGTGAATTCGTAGCCGGCCGGTACCCCATAAAAGCGAATTCCATAGTCACGGTCGCCGATAAGGGCAGTAGCTGGTATCTTATCTATGCTATATTTTTTGGTTAGCTCAGCGTCTTTCACGAAATCATACACCTCAAGAAAGATTTTTCCTGATAAAGCTGCAACCTCCTCGAGAAGACCCCTGGTCATTCTGCAATGTTCGCATTCGAATTCCTGGGTGAAGAAAAGCACCTTTACATCATTTGATAATGATTTAAAGATATCGGTCAGTTTCTTCCGGTCTTTTTCAGGGATTATAGCCATTATATACCTCTCTTAAAGAATTGAATTTTTAATAAGAAAATCATACGCTGAAAGTGCTGCCTTGGCACCATCACCTGCAGAAATAACAATTTGCTTGTAAGGAACAGATGTCACATCACCAGCTGCATAGAAACCAGGGATGCCTGTCCTGCCGATGCAGTCTACAACTACTTCCCCCAGTTCGTTCAGGTTGACCAGGTTCCTCACCGGCTCTGAGTTGGGTATAAGCCCTACTTCTATGAAAACTCCTTCGCACTGAATCTTCTCTTCAGTGCCATCTGAGCTGTTTTTTATCACTACTGATTCGACGCTGTCTTTCCCTTCGATGCGGATAATTTTGTGATTATCAATGAAATGCACCTTTTCATATTTTCTAACCCTCTGCTTGATACTCTCATCGGCCTGCCATCCCTTGGTAACATTAACCAGAAAAACCTCTGCATTTACCCTCATTAAATCGAGCGCTGTTACAAAGGCTGAATTGCCTCCACCCGCTACAACAACCTTTTTATCCCTGAAGAAAGGAGCATCACAGGTAGCGCAGTATGCTACCCCTTTACCCAGGTATTCTCTCTCACCCGGTATATTGAGAGGGCGGTGATGCTCTCCTGTAGCAAAAATCACCGTATAACCTGAAAACTGAGACCTGTCTTCAAGAAGTACGTTAAATATGTTATCTTTTTTCGTTGTCTCGATAACGGCTACGCCAAAATTGATAGGGATATCAAAGCTTTTTACGTGCTCTTCGAATTTCTCGATCAGGTCTCTTGCCTGTATGTTCTGGAATCCAAGATAGTTGTCTATTTCGGATGTCTCCTTGATGATGCCACCAAAATCGATAGTTATAAGGGCGAATTTAATCATCTTCCGTGCTGCATAAACTGCTGCACTCATTGCAGCAGCCCCGCCCCCCACGATCAGCATATCGTAGATAACGCCCTGATCCGGCTTATTTAAAGGAGATATCGATGAAGTATCGAGAATTATGCCCGGGAATTCCATAAGTTAGATTTTAAAGCTCCTTAATAATCTTATCAAGTTTTTCTTTAAATTTCCTCGGGTGTGAACCTTCCCAGTAAATTTTACCGCAGTCAGGACATTCCAGAAAGTCATGTATGTTGAGGAATATAAACTCAGGGACAGAATCTTTTATTTTTTGTTTATTCGTAATTTTTTTGAGTATACCGTTACAGGCAACGCAACGGCTCAGTGGTTTAATTTGGCTTATTTTAAAGGTATTGATTACCTCAATTAGCTGATCGAGGACATTGTCTGATTTTATGAGGAGGTAATTGTTCAACCCCTTGATCTGAACCAGGCGTGTATCTCTTGTTAATATAATCCTGTCTTGTTCCCGTGCAATTCTGATAAGTCTGCTGTCTTTTATATCCCGGAAATATAGCGTGTCAAAACCCAGGAATCTCATCCACCTTGCAAGTCTTCCGAGCATTGCATCGGCTATAAATGCATAGCTTGTGTATTCCCCCAGGCCTTGTCTCGGGGTCAACGATCGATTAGTAATAATAAAAATCCCTTTCCCGAAAAATGTATTTATCGGAGGCAAGGTTGGCTTAAAGGTTGCAGCATAACCTTGCTCCCGAAGAATACAATTGGATCATGCAGATGTTGTGTCAGACCCGCCTGATACGCCTTGGTTAATTCGCTGAGGCGAAACCAATGTCTTCATTATTCGTGTGTACATTATATAATGTGATTCTTGAATTGTATGAAAATATGAGGTTACTTTTGAGAATTGCATCAGGGCATTTGATAAGGTCAATCTATCGAAATTAAAGATTTTGAGGGCGGCTTTGTCCTCAGTTTCGACAATAAATTGCATTTTCGGGCTATACGGAGATTCCCCGCGGTCTTACCGAAGGGAATCCCCAATTTCAAATGCATCTTACTCTTCTGCAGGCATTTCAGGAAGTTGAGGCTGAAATTCTCTTTTCACAAAGGTATTCCTATATCTGGCCATACCTGTGCCGGCAGGTATTATTCTCCCCATTATCACATTCTCTTTGAGCCCCCTGAGCTCATCAAGAAACCCGCTGATGGCAGCCTCGGTAAGGACCCTTGTCGTCTCCTGGAATGATGCAGCAGACACAAAGCTGTCTGTTGTTAAAGACGCTTTTGTTATGCCAAGTAATAGTGGCCTGCCCTGGGCGGGTTTCCCGCCGTTTGCCTTTACCCTGTTATTTTCCTCCTGGAAAGTTCTTCTGTCGACATTTTCGCTGATGAGGAAATCCGTATCTCCAGGGTCTTCTATACGGACCTTTTTCATCATCTGTCTGACAACTACCTCAATATGCTTGTCATTAATAGTAACACCCTGCAACCTGTACACTTTCTGGACTTCGTCAACTAGATATCTTTGCAGCTCCTGAGGTCCGAGAATGTCCAGTATGTTATGGGGATTTACTGCGCCGTCCATGAGCGGCTCCCCGGCCCTTACCCAGTCACCTTCATGGACACTCACATGTTTTCCCTTGGGTATAAGGTACTCCCGTACGTTATCTCCTCCCCTGACCGTAACAACGCGCATCCCTTTATGTGCGCCCTTGAACTCAACCATACCGTCTATTTCTGTAACTATTGCCTGCTCTTTCGGACGCCGGGCCTCAAAAAGCTCTGCAACTCTGGGGAGACCACCTGTTATGTCCTTGGTTTTTGTTGTTTCTCTCGGAATTTTTGCAAGGATATCACCCGGGGATACTATGTCACCCCTGTCAACGAGAATGTGTGCGGCAGAAGGCAACAGGTACCGTGCAGGATTATTTGTGCCGGGGATCTTAAGTGTTGCTCTTCCATGTTCATCCTTGATAGAAATCCTCGGCCTCATGTTTGCAGGATAATCGATAATGAGCTTATGTGAAAGTCCTGTTGTCTCATCGACCTCTTCCTTTACTGTAACGCCTTCGATGATGTCGCCGAGGGCAACTTTCCCGCCTACTTCTGTAATAATTGGAGTTGAGTAAGGATCCCATTCAACAAGTCTCTGACCTGCAGTGCATTTCTGCCCGTTTTTTACCAGCAGTTTTGCTCCGTAAACGACCGAGTACTTCTCCTTTTCACGACCTTTTGAATCAACAACTGCAATGCTTCCGTTCCGGTTCATGACAACTAGAAGGCCTTCCCTGTTTTTCACGGTACTGATATTGATGAATTTGATAGTCCCGGCATTTTTTGCCTCCAGAACAGTCTGTTCTACAACTTTTGAAGCAGCGCCGCCGATATGAAAAGTCCTCATGGTAAGCTGTGTGCCGGGCTCTCCGATAGATTGTGCCGCTATTATCCCGACTGCCTCTCCTATTTCAACAGGTTCTCCCCTCGCAAGATCTCTTCCATAGCATTTGCAGCAAACACCGAATTTTGACTGACAGGTAAGCACAGACCGTATCTTTACCCGGTCTATTCCGGCCTCTATAATTCTTTGTGTTATTTCCTCGTCTATTTCGTGATTCTTTTTGACGATAAGTTCTTTCGAAAAGGGGTCCCTGATATCCTCAACAGCTATCCTGCCGATAATCCTCTCTTCAAGAAGTTGTATGATCTCCCCGCCTTCGACAAGAGATGTAACTGTAATCCCATCAGTTGTACCGCAGTCCGGTTCGAATATTATTACATCTTGAGCAACATCGACAAGCCTTCTCGTAAGATACCCGGAGTTTGCAGTTTTAAGCGCTGTGTCAGCCAGTCCTTTTCTGGCACCGTGAGTGGATATAAAATACTGGAGCGGGGTCAATCCCTCTCTGAAATTCGCTGTTATAGGTGTTTCGATAATCTCACCGGAGGGTTTTGCCATGAGCCCCCTCATGCCCGCGAGCTGTCTTATCTGGGCAGTACTTCCCCTTGCTCCTGAATCAGCCATCATAAAGATACTGTTAAAAGAACGCCTCTCTTTGAGTTCTTCTTCAGAAAAGGTTTTGCCGTCTTCAGCCCCAAGCTCCTTCATCATCTCATCAGCAACTTTCTCGGTTACATTTGCCCATATATCAATGACTTTGTTATACCGTTCACCGTGAGTTATAAGCCCTTCTGAGTACTGGTTATGCACTTCGATTACTTCCTGTTCCGCAGAACGGATAAGCTCGGCTTTTCTCGAGGGGATATGCATATCAACCATGGATATCGATACCCCTGACTTCGTTGCATACCGGAATCCTAAAGTCTCCAGATTATCGAGAAATACAACCGTTTCGCGTTTGCCGGATTTTTTGTATATATGATCAATTAGTTTACCGAGTTCTTTCTTGGTCATGTCCTTGTTTATCATGGAGAAAGGAATGCCCTGCGGGACTATCTCGCTGAAGATAACTCTACCCGTGGTAGTCTCAACAAATGTTCCGTTAATTCTAACTTTTATCTTAGCATGCTCCTCCAGGATGCCGGCATCATAAGCGATCCTGACATCTTCAGGGTCAGAAAATACATTGCCTTCGCCTTTTGCACCCTGCTTTTCCTTCATCAAGTAATAGATCCCTAAAACCATGTCCTGGGTCGGAACTACTATGGGCTTCCCGTTTGCGGGGGACAGGATATTATTCACAGACATCATTAAAACCCTGGCCTCAATCTGCGCTTCTATTGATAATGGTACATGGACAGCCATCTGGTCTCCATCAAAGTCTGCATTAAAAGCTGTACAGACCAGGGGGTGCAGTTTAATCGCCTTGCCTTCCACGAGAATTGGATCGAATGCCTGAATACCAAGCCGGTGCAAAGTCGGCGCACGGTTAAGAAGTACCGGATGTTCCCTTATAACTTCTTCTAGGGCATCCCATACTTCGGAATTTTCCTTTTCGACAAGCTTTTTTGCAGCCTTTATGGTTGTTGCATACCCTTTCTCTTCTAATTTATTGAATATGAAAGGCTTGAAGAGTTCAAGCGCCATCCTTTTGGGAAGACCGCATTGGTGGAGTTTGAGCTCGGGGCCAACTACAATAACAGATCTTCCGGAATAGTCAACTCGCTTCCCAAGAAGGTTCTGTCTGAAACGACCCTGTTTGCCCTTTATCATATCGCTCAATGACTTGAGAGGTCTCTTCGTAGTAGTTTTTAAAACCCTGCTTCTCCTCCCGTTGTCGAATAGTGCATCGACAGCTTCCTGGAGCATCCGCTTTTCGTTCTTGATAATGACACTCGGGGCCTTGAGCTCTGAAAGCCTCTTCAACCGGTTATTCCTGTTGATAACCCTCCTGTAGAGGTCATTCAGGTCAGAGGTGGCGAACCTCCCGCCTTCCAACGGTACCAGAGGTCTCAGGTCCGGAGGTAAAACGGGAATGACATCCATGATCATCCATTCCGGCTGATTGCCGGACTTCCTGAATGATTCTACAACCCGCAACCTCTTTGTAAGTTTCTTTTTTACACCGATCGAAACAGCTTCGCTGATCTTGGTTCTGAGTTCTTTATAGAGCTCTTCAAGATCGACCCTCCTTAGGAGCTCTCTTATAGCCTCTGCTCCCATCCCCGCCTTAAATCTCGTGCCGTAGTCAACTGTCTTTTTCTTATATTCGTCCTCGCTGAGGAGTTCTTTTTCCTTGAGCGGTGTATCACCAGGATCAACGACGACGTAGTTTTCAAAATAGAGGATCCTTTCAAGCTGCCGCATTGGTATGTCAATGAGGGTACCGATACGGCTTGGAACGCCCTTCAGAAACCAGATATGTGCAACGGGGCTTGCGAGTTCGATATGACCTAAACGCTCACGTCTGACCTTGGATTGTATGACTTCGACGCCACATTTATCGCATACGACTCCCCTGTGTTTCATCCTCTTGTATTTCCCGCAAATACATTCCCAGTCCTTGATCGGGCCGAAAATTTTCGCACAGAAAAGACCGTCTCTTTCAGGCTTGAAAGTCCGGTAGTTTATCGTTTCTGGCTTTTTTACCTCACCATAAGACCATTCCCTAATTTTTTCAGGCGAAGCAAGCCGTATTCTCACTGCTTCAAAATCAGTTGGATCCTTTGGCCTTTGAAAAATAGAATAAATATCCTCTGCCAAATTATTCCCCCTTACCTTTTTTCTCCAGAAGTTCTACATCGAGTCCGAGACTCTGGAGTTCTTTTATTAATACATGGAAAGATTCCGGAACACCTGGCTCAAGTGTTGCATCACCTTTCACTATTGCTTCATACATGCGTGCCCTGCCGGTAACATCGTCACTCTTGACTGTTAAGAATTCTTGGAGCGTATAAGCGGCACCATAAGCCTCAAGTGCCCATACCTCCATCTCACCAAGTCTTTGCCCTCCGAACTGTGCCTTACCCCCGAGGGGTTGCTGTGTAACAAGAGAATAGGGGCCTATGGACCTCGCGTGGATTTTATCGTCAACGAGATGGTGTAGTTTCATCATATACATATAGCCGACAGTCACCGGTGTGTCGTATGGCTCTCCTGTCTTGCCGTCATAAAGTATTGATTGGCCCGTTGGGGGAAGTCCGGCCTTCTTGAGCAGGGTCTTTATTTCTGCCTCTTTTGCTCCCTCGAATACCGGGGTAGCGATAAAGATGCCGAGTGCCTTGGCCGCCCAGCCGAGATGTGTCTCCAGTATCTGTCCGACATTCATTCGTGAAGGAACGCCAAGGGGATTCAGCACAATATCCAGCGGAGTTCCATCCGGAAGATAAGGCATGTCTTCTTCAGGAAGGACCATTGCAATGACACCTTTGTTTCCGTGGCGTCCTGCCATCTTGTCGCCTATCTGTACTTTTCGTTTCATGGCAATGTAAACCTTGACGATCTTGTTGACACTTGGAGGCAGCTCATCGCCCTTCCTCTTCTTATCAATCATGTCATCATAGTGTAATTCAAGCTCCCGGATGTAGCGATTAACTTCGTTGTTTATCGAATCTATTTTCTCGCGGACAGCGATATCTTCGATCTTGATGCGCATCAGATGATCGTTCTTTATTCTCTCAAGATGCTTTTCCGTAAGCTTCTTTTTCTTCGGACAGATGATCTCTTTTGTTCTGGAGTCCTTGACATCATCCACGACCGTCTGCCCTGCAAGAAGTTCCCTTAACTTTCTGAATTTTTCTTCCTTTATTATCCTTGACTCCTCTTGAAAATCTCTTTGGAGCCTAAGGATATCTTCTTCCTCTATGCTCTTTGCCCTCTCGTCTTTCTGTGTCCCTTTTCTTGAAAAAATCCTTACATCGACTACTGTCCCCTCTATTCCAGGCGGTACATAGAGGCAGCTCTCTTTTACGTCTTCTGCCTTTTCCCCAAAGATAGCCCGGAGGAGTTTTTCTTCCGGCGTTAACTGAGTTTCTCCCTTGGGAGTTACCTTGCCTACAAGGATATCGCCAGGTACGACCTCAGCCCCTATCCTGATAATTCCGCTTTCGTCAAGATCCTTTAATGCTTCTTCCCCAACATTCGGGATATCCCTCGTAATTTCCTCCGGTCCTAATTTTGTTTCACGTGCCTCAATCCCGAACTCTTCAATATGTAACGAGGTATAAACGTCCTCTTTTACAAGCCGTTCGCTTATGAGGATTGCGTCCTCAAAATTATATCCTCCCCACGGCATAAACGCAGCGAGGATATTCCTGCCCAGGGCCAATTCTCCCTCGTCAGTAGAAGTCCCATCCGCCAGGATATCTTCTTCTTGCACGACATCGCCAACATCCACTATTACCTTTTGGGTAATGCATGTAGCCTGGTTCGATCTCCTGAATTTGATTAGATTATAGATGTCCACGCCCCCACCGTCTTCTGAGCGGCGTACAACTATTCTTGAAGCGTCAACACTCTCAACTACTCCCCCCCGTTTCGTAATTTCAAGAGCTCCGGAATCCCGCGCTGCGACACGCTCCATGCCGGTGCCCACAAGCGGTGCCTCTGGCTGTAACAGCGGAACTGCCTGCCTCTGCATATTCGATCCCATGAGGGCCCTGTTAGCGTCATCATTCTCAAGAAATGGAATGAGAGATGCGGAAACTCCCACTATTTGTTTTGGTGAAACGTCCATATATTGTACTTCCTGGGGGGAAACCATCTTGAAATCACCGCCGACTCTAGCGGAAACAGTTTCTCCTATTATTTTCCCCTTTTCGTCCATGGGGGTAGTTGCCTCGGCAATGATAAAATTTTCTCCCTCTATGGCAGTAAAGTACTCGATGTCTTTTGTTGCTTTACCGTTTATTACTTTCCTATACGGTACAACAATAAATCCAAAATCATTGATCGTAGCATATGTTGCCAGAGAGGTTATTAAACCGATGTTTGGTCCTTCAGGTGTCTCGATCGGGCAAATTCTTCCATAATGCGTCGGATGTACGTCTCTAACCTCGAAGCCTGCCCTCTCCCGTGTCAGGCCACCAGGACCAAGGGCGGACAGCCTTCTTTTATGGGTAATCTCCGATAAAGGATTTGTTTGATCCATGAACTGGCTGAGCTGACTTGAACCAAAGAACTCTTTGATAGCAGCCATGACAGGCTTTGCGTTGATCAAATCGTGGGGCATGGCTGTATCAAGGTCTGTCAGGGTCATCTTCTCCTTGATCGTCCGTTCCATCCTGACGAGACCTATTCTGAACTGGTTTTCCAGCAATTCTCCAACCCTTCTTACCCGTCTGTTGCCGAGATGGTCGATGTCGTCAACCTCTCCTTTACCTGTCCTAAGATTGAAGAGACATCTTACTATTTCTACGATATCGTCGGCAGTCAGTACACGTATCTCCAGAGGGGTATTGATATTGAGTCTGATATTGAGCTTCAGACGTCCGACCGGGGAAAGGTCATATCTCTTAGGATCGAAAAACAGACCATTGAACAGGTCCTTTGCAGTAGCCAGGGTTGGTGGTTCCCCCGGTCTTAATTTCTTGTATATCTCCAGATAGGCCTCTTCCTGTGTTTTGACCCGGTCGGTCAGGAGCGTGTCCCTGAGTGAAGAAAGATAATGCACATTATCGATAAAAAGGAGATTGAGTGTAGTTATCTTTGCTGCAAGTATTTTATTAAGGGCATCTTCTGTAATAGCCTCGTTCCCTTCCAGTATCACTTCTCCGGTCGAAGGATCAATAATATCATTCAGCGTAATCCTGCCGATGATCTCCTCCTTGGTGAAAGGGATTGTCTGGATCCCGGAAGCCTCCATTTTTTTGATTGCACTCCGGGTGATTTTACTGCCCTCCTTAACGATGAGCTCCTTAGTGTCAGGTGCAACAATATTGAAGAGGGCCTTCATCCCGAAAAGGACTTCGCTTACCGAACGACTGATTTTTTTACCATCGATAGTAATCGTTTCAATCGGATAGAATAGCTTTAAAAGATCTTCATTCGAGTACCCAAGAGCCTTGAGGACTATGGTCGCAGGGAGCTTACGCCTTCTGTCGATTCTGACATAAAGGATATCTTTTGAGTCAAACTCAAAATCAAGCCATGAACCGCGGGAAGGGATAACCCTGGCAGAATAGAGGAGTCTCCCACTGGCATGGGTTTTCCCCTTATCGTGACTGAAAAATACGCCGGGTGAACGATGAAGCTGGCTGACAACAACACGTTCTGTACCGTTGACGACGAATGTGCCCGTATCGGTCATTAAGGGCATTTCTCCGATATAAACATCCTCTTCCCTTGACTCCTTTAACTGCTTTGTCCCCTTTGGCTCATATTCCCACAGATTCAGCTTTACCTTGATCTTCAGTGGTATAGCGTAAGTGACCCCTTTCTGAAGACAATCCCGGAGAGAGAACTTCGGCTCGCCGGTCGTATACCCCAGGAATTCGATAGAGGCTGTCTGATTGTAATCCAAAATCGGGAATACACTTAAAAATGCAGACTGTAATCCCGAGTCTTCCCGCTTATCCGGAGGAATATCTTTCTGTAGAAATTTCTCGAAAGACCTCTTCTGTATCTCTATGAGATTAGGGACTTCAAGGAATTTTGGAACTTTTCCAAACCACTGCCGTTTTCTGAGAACTCTAGCCATACGTCTCCTTTTTTTATTTAATTTCTACTGTGGCTCCTTGCTCTTCAAGTTTTGCCTTTACAGCCTCGGCTTCTTCTTTGGAAACGCCGGTCTTCACGGGCTTTGGAGCCCCGTCAACTAGATCTTTTGCTTCTTTGAGTCCAAGTGAGGTGAGTTCTCTTACTACTTTAATAACCTGAATCTTCTTTTCTCCGGCTGCGGAAAGAATGACGTCAAAGCTAGTCTTTTCCTCGACTTCCTGTGCAGGTGCTCCGGCAGGTGCTCCGGCAGCAGCCACAGCAACCGGGGCAGCAGCGGTAACACCGTATCTCTCCTCGAACTCTTTAATAAATTTTGACATCTCAAGGATTGTCATATTGTCGATGAAATCGAAAACCTCTTCTTTTGTAACAGACATGTTAAACCTCCTTTTTGTTTAAACTGAGTCCTCTTAACAATTTATTTTTATTCCTGGTTTTTCTTTGTCTTTACAGCTTCCAATACATAGAGAAACTTGCACATCGTAGCGTGAAGTGCACCGGCTAATTTACTGAGCGGTGACTGTAGCCCGGCAGCGAACATGGAAAGCAGGATCTCCCGCGGTGGTATCGCAGAATAAGCCTTTAGATCATCCGTTGCATAAAAAGCACCTTCAATAATACCGCCTTTGACCTTGAGTTTATCGTTTTTTGCCGAATACTCGAAGACCTTCTTTAAAGCAGCTATCGAATCGTCATAGCTTAGAGCAATACCAACGGGTCCGGTAAAGGAATCCCGGGCAGTCGAGACAGGAGTTTGTGCAGATGCAATCTTGGCAAGGGTGTTTTTGACAACTTTATACTCTAAATTATGATCTCTCAGAAGTCTTCTCAACTCCGAAATCTCCCCTACTGTCATCCCAATATAATCGGTAAAAATAACAGCCTGTGCCCTATCAAAGTCATTTTTCAGAGCAGTTACGACCTGTTCTTTCTTCTCCCTGTTCAGTTCACACCCCCTTCCCCAGAGATGCCATATCGATCGGTATCCCTGGTCCCATAGTTGACGAAACAGATATTTTCTTCAGATACTTGCCTTTACTTGCAGAAGGTTTCGCCTTTTCAATTGATTCTATAGCTGCCTTTGCATTATCGAGCAGTTTACTTGTATCAAATGAGCATTTACCGATTGGAACATGAACAATCCCTGCCTTTTCAGCTTTATATTCTATCTTTCCGGCCTTTATGTCTTTCACAGCTTTTGCAATATCAAATGTAACGGTACCAAGTTTCGGGTTTGGCATCAGTCCACGCGGACCGAGTATTTTCCCAAGTTTTCCGACAAGACTCATGATGTCGGGTGTCGCGACCGCTTTGTCAAAATCAAGCCAACCCTTGGTTATTTTTTCAGCAAGATCTTCTGCACCCACAAAGTCTGCTCCTGCATCGAGAGCCTCTTTTTCCTTTTCTCCCTTTGCAAAAACCAGGACCCTCACCGCCTTACCAATTCCATGGGGCAGAACTACAGTCCCCCTAACCATCTGATCGGATTTTCTGGGATCAACTCCGAGATTCAACGCTAGGTCAACGGTTTCATCAAACTTCGCATACGAAACTTCCTTCAATTTGTTTAATGCATCCTCGAGCGAATAAGTTTTCCCCTTTTCAATATCAATTTTTTCGCGAGCAAGTTTAATCTTCTTCCCCATTTTCTACCTCTTTAATCAGTTATTTCTATCCCCATGCTTCGTGCAGTTCCCTCTATAATCTTTGCCGCTTGATCGAGAGAATATGAATTGAGATCGGGGAGCTTTCTCTGAGCAATCTCTTTTATCTGTGCAGACGTTACCTTCCCAACCTTTTCCTTGTTGGGTATGCCCGAACCCTTTATGATACCTGCCGCTTTTTTAAGCAGATCAGAGGCAGGAGGCGTTTTTGTTATGAACGTAAAAGACCTGTCGGCATATACAGTCAAAACTACCGGGATTATGGTCTCTCCGAGTGCCTGTGTTTTACCGTTAAAAGCCTTACAGAATTCCATGATATTTACACCGTACGGACCGAGTGCCGGCCCGACAGGAGGTGCAGGGTTTGCTTTCCCGGCAGGTATCTGTAGTTTCACCTGAGCAACGATTTCCTTCTTAGCCATAAAACCTCCCTATGTAATAAATACAAGAGCCAAATTCCAATCCGCCCCGGGCAGACCAAAATCTTGGTTCATGTTTTGGATTTTGGATTTTGGATTTATCATTTTGTTTTATTTTATGCCCTCTCAACCTGGAAAAAATTGAGTTCAACAGGCGTCTGCCTTCCGAATATGCTCACCATGACATTAAGCCTGTCATGGTCCATGTCAACATCCTCAACCGAACCGACAAAATTCGTGAATGGCCCGTCAATAATCCTGACGCTGTCACCCTTCTGGAACTGGGTCTTTACCTGGGGTACAGGACCCTTTTCTATCTGCTGGAGTATCACGGAGATCTCCTCCTCGGATAGTGCAACAGGTTGTGTTCCGCCTACAAAGCCGGTTACGCGGGGTGTGCTTCTGATAAGATGCCAGGTTTCATCGTTTAATTCCATTTCAACGAGTATATAACCGGGATAAAATTTCTTATCGCTTTCTCTCTTTTTACCACCCCTTAATTCTATAACCCGTTCGGTCGGAATAAGTATCCTTGAGATCTTGTCCTGCATCCCCTGTTTTTCCACCTTTTCCTCTATGGAGAGTTTTACTTTTTCCTCAAAACCTGAATATGTATGAACTACATACCAATTTTTTTCCATACCTTTTACCTGAGGGCCAGCCCTACCAATCTTGAAAGTCCGAAATCTACAATGCCCAAAAATACTGAAATAATTAAGACAACGATGATGACAACCCACGTAGAACCTATAAGTTCATCCTTTGTAGGGAATACCACCTTTTTTATCTCAATTTTTACTTCCCTGAAAAAGTCCTTGACCTTTTTTATCATGATATCCTTACCCTGTGTTTTGCTGTTTATGGCAGGCCAGGAGGGATTTGAACCCCCAACCCTCGGATTTGGAGTCCGACGCTCTCGCCGTTAGAGCTACTGGCCTATGCCTTTATCTCCTTATGCAGGGTATGCCGCCTGCAGTTCCGACAGTATTTTTTTAGCTGGAGTTTATCAGTCGTGTTCTTCTTATTCTTCATGCTTGAATAGTTCCTGTTCTTGCATTCAGTACATTGAAACAATATTATAATTCTCATGGGTTTCTACTCCAGGATCTCGGTGACAACGCCTGCGCCTACCGTCTTTCCGCCCTCCCTGATAGCAAACCTGAGTTCCTTCTCCATCGCTATCGGCGAGATCAGCTCTATTGTGAGGGTTACATTGTCACCGG
>Ga0209270_1002772_pt1 | contig 17091 bp, 13 predicted proteins | sample MTBAKSrepl1MetaG_FD_187456 | JGI IMG/M metagenome (GOLD analysis project Ga0209270, IMG submission 187456) | Enrichment culture microbial communities from Arthur Kill intertidal strait, New Jersey, USA, that are MTBE-degrading - MTBE-AKS1... | ecosystem: Environmental > Aquatic > Marine >...
TGCCAAAACCATGATACAATATACTCGTGGACATACTGGATCTCCTTTCCAAAGTTGATTGGTCTCTTCTTTAGAAAGGCACAGTATGTCCACTTTTTCAATTAAGTACGCTCAAACCGGATGAACCTTAAATTTCATAATGTTTGGGTTGAAAAAAAGCTTTATTTTGGCTTTTTTCAACTTATTGGTTGAAAAAAAGCATCATTTATGATTATTTTCAACCAATAGGAGGTGTAAAAATGTTTTCAACAAAAACTGTCATGCAAGCCACAGGTGCATCTTCCAACCAAATCAAATACTGGGTAAAAACCGGTATAATTTCACCTGAAAAATCTGGAAAGAACTATTCATTTAGCTTTCGTGAAATAATAAAAATAAGGTTAATAACCGACTTAAAGAAAAACGAATTAAGTCTCCAGAAAATAAGAGCTGGTATTGAAAACTTGGCAAGAATTCTTCCAGATTCTGACGAAAACCTTTCAAATTTAATTATATATACCGACGGATCAGATATGATTGTAAACGAAAAGGGCCAGTTTTTTAGTGCTATAACATCTCAGCGATATTTAATTTTAGATACCTCGAAAATTATTTCACATAGGAAGGACGCTATGAATCAGGAGAGAGAGATTAAAAAGGAGGAAAGTAATATTAGAGAGGCAGCAGCCTAACTCAATCCTTTAGGGAAGGAGGTTTCTTATGAAACCAAATTTAAAAGAATTAACCATCGAGATAACCCAAACATGCCCTAATAGCTGCTTGCACTGTTCTTCGCTTTCCAGTGAGCGTTCTGCTTATTTAATCGACATTAAAACGATCACCAATGTCTGCGCAGAAGCGAAAGAACTAGGGATTGGAAATATATGCCTGAGCGGAGGTGAACCCTTACTTCATCCGGATTTAGACAAAATAGCATTATTTATAACTGACGACCTAGGTCTAAGAATTTCTATTTATACTACTGGTATTCGCAAGGAAAGCACATTCACTTCTAATATTTATTGGGATGGGTTTAATAAAGAGAGGACAAAGCTTATTTTTGGATTTCATTCCATCTCCAAGCAAGTTCATAATGCAATAACGAGAAGAAATTTCTCTTACGATCTTACTCTAAAATCTATCAAGTCTGCGATAAACAGTAATTACAATGTAGAAGTACATCTTGTTCCGAACAAAATAAATCTTTCTACTCTAAAAGAAACTGTCAATGCATTACATCTTATGGGGGTGAGAAAGATAAGCTTTTTAAGACTTGTACCTCAAGGTTTTGCTAGTATAAACGCCCAACTTCTGGAATTGGATACTAAAGATTTGGAAAAGCTGGCTTCTACCATTTCTGAAATAAAGGATAAATATGGAGATAGCTTAAGATTTGGGATCCCCTTTTCCGGCATACTTAAGGATAGAAAAAGGTGTAATGCTGGGGATTCCAAACTAATAATTCGGTACGACGGAAAGATACTTCCATGCGAAGCTTTTAAGGACACCAGAATTACGGATTATTTTTTAGGAGATATATATAGTGACAAGCTTGAGGTCGCTTTAATTAACGGCCGAAATTTAACTAACCTAACTACCTTAAAAAGGTATACAAATATAAAAGAAACGTGCCCGGCACAACTTTTATATTCTCAAAGAACATGTCGTTATTCAGAACCCGCAGAAACTTTATCTGCCGGTTCTAATGAACCCTTACCATCTCTTGTTACTGTTTCATAGGTGGGGTCATCTCGTTGAGGATCGACAATTTCTTCAGCTGAGCTTGCTTTTTCTTTTTGTTTTCCCGGCCGAACCTCCGTATTCAAATCAATTTTTGCAGGAGGTTGAGAATTCCCCTGTAAATCATCAAGGGGACTTTCTGCACCATTCAAATTTGGGCTCAACAAGTCATGTTGTATTTCATAAGAAGGTTTAGAACTTGGCTGTCGACGACCCCATATCAATTCTTTTGCTAAAAGTCCAATAAGCAATGCGACCAGTATTGATACTGCCAACCGTATGGTAACTTGTTTCCATACCTCAATCTTAAGCTCTAGCTCTGTAAGTCTTTTATCGAGAGCAGCCGGGGATGGAACCTCCCCCTGCAAATCAGTTGCGTCTTTCGTTGTAATACTATTTTGGTTTTGGTGGTTTCCTTGATATTCATCCACAGTCTCTTTATCCAAAGAGGCAAACCAAAGCAAAAATGTTGGATCACCAGGCTCAAGGATTATTTCTTTCCCTCCAGCATTAAACACAGAAAATTTGAGGCGACCCGTGAATCCAGGATCCACATGAAAACCAGAAATATTTACTAAACCCTTAAACTTAATACCTGCCTTAATAGATATTAATCCAATGGCATCGAGAGGGATCCTGATATTTTCCTGACTGATTAATAGGGCAAACTGACCAGGGGGAATATTTAATTGTTCTTTTTCTGGTATAGTCGTTCTTGTTGGAGGGTTATCTGATGTGCGGAAAACTTGATTTCCAAGTCCCAATTCATAAGCTGCATGTTTCACACGTTCCTGCTGGAATGGCTCAACCAAACTTTCTTTTGTCACTCTTTTTATAAGTGTTTCAGATGACCAAAAAGACATCATATCTTCCTTTGATAAGCATGTGGCACCTTAATGGTGGATAGGGAGACAACTTCCTAATCGTAAGTACATTCGACTAGGATTTCGGCTCTCAGAAACAGGACAAGCACGGAAAATTGGATTCCATCCAAGATCTCTCAACCTAAAACTTCTCATCCAACTATTTTAGATTATTATTAATTTTATTAAATAGAAACATATTCTGTTTGTTCCTTAGCTATAATAATCAAAAATGTTCTAAATATCATCAAAACTCCACCTAGAGTTAGGTCGTTTCTGCTTACAAAACTTTGAAGAACATCTTTACAGTCCATATTGATCGCCATTTCGCCGTAACCATTCTTCGTGAATCTCATATTCCGGAGCCGCCCGACGCAATCGTTCATAAAATGCCGGGCTGTGATTGTGTTCGTGCAGATGCACCAGTTCATGCAGGATCAAATAATCAATTCGCTCAGGCGGCAGAAGAATCAAACGCCAGTGAAATAAAATTTTTCCTTTCTCTGTACAAGAACCCCAGCGAAAGCCGAGATCACGAATTTCAATGGATTCAGCTCTAACACCCACTCGATCCTGCAATAAATGCACACGTCTGGGGATCCAATCAGCAGCACGCTTGTTATACCAGCCAATAAATATTTCACGTCCTTTGGGAGCTAAAACACGAGGCATCAGAAACCGGTTGCCTTGAAACCTGAGCTTTTCTCCATTCCTGAACGGATGTAATTCATCGAGAAGCTTCAGACGATATTTCCTGCCCCGATAATAAAATCCCTCCCCGGAAACATATTCCTTCGCTGAAGCCTGGTGCAACTCTTCCTCTTTCCTCCCAAGTTTCCGGTAGATCCAGAGAAGCTTTTCCCGGGCAAGTGTTTCCAATCTATCCATATCAGAGTTTTCCGGTGCATGCAGAACGATACGACCATCCCGTCCCACGGCAAGTTCAACGGTTTTGCGGCGGGCACTTCGCTTCACCTCAATGGAGAGGTCCTTAATCGCGATTCTTTCCATTGCCCCACACCAGTAGCCGGTGAAGATTTCTGGCCTGATCGACAACCCTTGTGGCCAGTTCCGCCAGCTTGTCCCTGGTGACCTTGCCGCTACGCAAAAGTTTTCTATAGACAGATTTTTCCAGAGAGCGGCGGCTGTGTTCATCCCGCCAGAAGTCGACCAGGCGGATTTTTTCCCGAATCTCGTCAACTGTTGTCACAGTCAAATCGACAACTTCCCTGAACGCCGGATCCTCACTTCTCAACTCCTGTCCCCGCTCCTTTTCGATGGCCTCTTTCAATGTCCCGAAAAAAGGCGCGTGCAAACGAGGGTCGAGCCCCGGGACGGTCTGTTTGCCTTCCCGTTCGATTTCCTCCTGGATGAACTTTCTGAGCGCTTCTTCCAGGGCTTTCCAATTATCCTTGAACTGCTGAATAATGGCCTCAAGTCTTTGGCTCAGCTTTTTATAATGGGCGGGATCTTCATCGTAACGAAGTCGGATATGATGCTTCAGGGCGTGTTTCATCTCCGATGCTCTGCTGCGCGCATTCTTCTTGCGCCTGACCTGATCCAGAAAGTTAATATCAGTGATCGCAATCGGAGCAATACGCGGGTCAATTCCCTTGGCGGAAACATACTCGTCTATCAATCGCTTCATGCGACGATCAACCCCCTCCAGATTAAGCTGATTGTCACGGTAGAGATTCGCGGCTACCTTGGCTATGAAACCGAGGATTTTGGCATCCCTGACAAAGGGCATGGCCTCAGGCCTGGGCATGACGATAGCCAGGCTGGCCAAAAAGGCCCTTAATCGGTTCAAGAACTCCGCCCGAATCTTTTCATCTTCGAGCAGATCTACACAGGGTTCGATGGGCATCAAATCAGGTATGCCACGGGTATGGAAAACGGCAAGTACTTTCAGATGCCTATCCTTCAACCGGGGGATTTCGTCCAATACGCTATCAATTCCTGTTGGTGGGCGAGCTCCTCCTTCGCTGCCTTCTTCCGAATCCGTTAAAGCAGTTCGCAACTCTCTGGCAACCCCAACGTAATCGATAACGTACCCGCACTCCTTGCCGATGCGCTTTCTGTTTACACGGGCAATGGTCTGGAGAAGGTCATGTTCAACAATGCGGCGGTCAAGGTACAGAGCTTGCTCTATCGGGGCGTCAAATCCTGTCAGCAGCATTCGCATAACACAGAGAATGGCAAGATTGCTGCATTTGTCCTGGTCCTTGTGTTCAAAGGGTTTCTTGAAATTGGCTATATTTGTTTCAATTTTGGCGGGATCTGTCCAATTATCCCAATCCGCGCTCTGGTTGTGCCTTTTGGAAATAACCGCGGCAAATTCCAGATTCCTGACCCGTTCCAGGTCCTTGTATGCCGCCACCAAAGTACGATCGTCTTCTGATCGTTCAAGCAGGTCTTCATCGGCAAGCTCCAGCAATGCGGGATCAATAGCTTCGGCCTCGCTGACCAGCTCGTCCCGGGCATCACAAAGCGCCTTCTGGTAGAGGACCACTGCTTCCTGGCTGACGGCAACTACCTGGGCCTTGCAGCTTCCCGACAGAATGTTGCGCACATAATGACGGAGCATGTCCCTGGCCTTGACCGCAATGATCTTCGGCGCTTCCATCACCTTCCGTTCGGTGGCGAACTTCTGCATGATGACTTGCTGCTCGGGCTCGGTGAACTCTGCAAACCGGACAGGCACCTGGGCGTCAAGTCGGGCACCGTTCTTCACCAATCCCAATGGCACTCTCCCCTCATAAAGGATCTTGACCGTGGCCTCATCCTCCTCGGCTTGCTTCATCGAATATTTGTCGATGAAGTCGTCGAAGATGGCAAGGGTATTGCCACGGTCACGATTCATGATCGGCGTCCCGGTAAAACCGATTTTGGCGGCATTGGGCAAGGCGCGCATCAGATTGGCATGCAGGGAGAGGGTGTGGGAACGGTGGCACTCATCGATCAGCAGGAGAATTTTTTCTGAAGCATTAACCTCCGGATATTCAGCTTCATTCCGGACAACCTGGCGCAATGTTTTTGTCCTATTGTTTTCACCATCGGCCTGGCGAGCGATAACTCCGCTGTCAGCCGCTTCCAGTATGCCTCCGTCGCCTGAAAATTCGGCATCTCCGTCTGTGAGCATCATTCGAGGAGGTGGAACAGGAACCTCATATTCAAGGACTACCACCTCGCCTTCGCGGTCCTGGTTTTTCTGGACCATGCAGAAAACAAGGTCCGGACCATCTTCAGCAAGAATGCGTTTCACCCGGTCGCTGCCCGATTCGCCAGATTGCATATCATCTTTATCCGGCCGCACCCTCTCACCAGTCAGTAGCGCTGTTTCCTGCAACTGCTGTTCAAGAGAAGTCCGATCCGTAACCACCACTACTTTGAATCCGCAAAGCAAGGGCGTGGTACGCAATTTCCTTACCAGCTGCACCATGGTGATGCTTTTCCCGGACCCTTGCGTATGCCAGATAATGCCGCCGCGTTCGTCCCGCCTTCGGTCCGAAAGCTCCCTGGTTTTCCCTTCCGCCAGGCGTACCATGGCCTTCCGCACGGCCCGGTACTGCTGGTAGCGCGGACAGAGTTTGACGAGTTTTCCATCTTCCACCTGGAAGAGAATGAAATGCCTCAGGATATCAAGAAGGTGGGCAGGCCGAAACATGCCGGCGACAAGTTTCTCCTGACTGCGGAGCTTATTGCCCGGCCGGCCGATCTCAGCCAGCACCTCGGCTTCGGTGAACGGATAGGTATCCTTCCATTCCACATAATGCTTGTAATCAGCGCTATAGGTTGCCACCCTGGCCGCATAATAGCAGGAAGAAACCATGAGCTGATTCCAGTGAAAAAGATGCTCGACGCCTTCCTCCAGTTCCACCTCATCACGCTGGTTGGAGTAACGCAGCAACTGGGTGATGCCCGACTCAACAGGCTTCCAGAATCCACCATCATCGGTTTCCGCCAGGCTGGGACTTTTGCATTCAATGACAACCAGGGGGACACCATTGACAAAAAGAATAATATCCGGGATTACAAACCCTACCCGCCCGATATAATCTATGCGGAACTGATTGATGGCCAGGAAGGTGTTGTTATCCTGGCCTGCCGGGTCGAAGTCAATGAATTGGACTGTCACATTGCGTGAATGCGGACTATCACCGCCGGTTGCCCGCTGCACCGAGACTCCCTTGATGAGTTTTTCGGTCAGCTCCCGGTTGCGGTCCAGGCCACCCGGCCTGTCTGAACGTTCCAGTTCCCGGATGGCTCGGTCGATTGTGATATCGTCGAGGTTTTCGGCTGCATTGATTTTGCGGATAGCCTTTCGCAGTGGCTCGCGCAATAATACATCCCTGAAATTTTCCCGGAACGTTTTTTGCGGATAGTCAAGATCGCCCTGCAGATACTCCCAGTTCATGGCAACCAGATGCTGCAGAAGCGGGCGCTCCACCACGGTCCATTCGTTTGGAGTCTCGCGCCCGGGATCAGGATCAAGTTCGGGAATATGGGATTTCATAACTGCTCACCGGAAGGTTTCCATCAGCTGCCCATCAAGTACACTCAATTTCAGTATGGAACATTATTCAATCTACATCTTCGTCTAAACCCAAAAATAACACATAAAATATTATCCTGTATTTTCAACATGTTAAAAACAATACCCATCTAATTCTTCATCTAAAATTCGTCTAATCTCCATCTTATCTCCATCCCGGCCGCGTATGTTTAGATTATTATTTTTCTTTTGCCATAAGCATGTTACTGCACTGGGCTTTTGCCGTAATAATCTAAAAATGTTCTAAAGCTTTTCGCATATATGCATTAACTGCTATTTCATTACCTATTAAATAGGTACATTACCCATTCTTGCGCCAGCGGGCATTTGGCCCCCGCCCGAGGCAGGTCAGTTTTCCGGCATCGCGCTCATTCCGCAGAATCCGCCGCAGCATGTCAATGCCGACAGTCGGGCAACGCTCCTGCACGTCGCCGATGGAAAAATCCCCCACCATTCTACTGATAACATCAAGAACCATGGCGGTTTTTGAGCCTCTCCCGCCCTCCACCAGACCAGTTCGTCTTTCAAATTCCTGATAGGCGCCGAGTATGACCACACCCAGAAAATATTCCAGCCAGGGGGTAAGTGAATGGTTGCCTTCATGCCAGCCTTTGGATGATCGGTACAGGGTGTCATAATAGCTTTCCTTGGTCTGTTCAATGATCTGCTCCAGGCTGATGAACCGACCGACCTCATACCCTGCCTGATAGAGAAGCAGGAGAGTGAGAAGCCTGGCCATCCGGCCATTACCATCCCGGAATGGATGAATGCATAAAAAATCGAACACATAGGCCCCGATCAGAAACAGAGGATCTATTTCTCCAACCTTTCTCAATTCCGCAAAACCGGCATGCAGATGCTCCATTGATTCGGCGGTCTTGAAGGCAGGCACCGGGACAAAGCGCACGATCTTTTTTCCGTCCGGGCCGGTTTCCGTAATCTTGTTGTCCACCGGTTTCCAGTGACCGCCTTCACCCGGCAGAAACTGATAGAGGTCCCGATGGAGCTGCAAAACCAGATTTTTGCTAAACTTCATTTCCTGCGCATTGGCATGAATCGTACCCAGGACATCCCGGTAGCCGGCAATCTCCTGTTCAGACCGATTTTGCGGTGTTGTTTTATGCGCCACAAGGTCCTTGATGCGCGAAAGCGGTGCCGTCACCCCTTCAATGCGGTTTGAGCATTCGGTGCTCTGGATGACAGCGATCTGCCGGAGGGTTTCCAGGACCTGGGGAGATTGGGCCTTGAAAAGTTCCTGCTTGCCCCGGTATTCGCCGATCTGCCGGATTATCCGCAGCATGCCGTGCGTGATAGGGGTTCGTTCGATCACCTTGTATTCAAATGAATTCATGGACTACCTTACGCCTGGTGTGAGAACTACGCTCTATATAGGTAATAATTAATGATTTAGTACCTATTTATCAGGTATGATACCCATACCCTTACCCACCCCAATATCCTCAACTTTCAGCACTCATCCCTCATCCTTCCAAATTCATCCTTCATGCTTCTGCCCGGTATTTGCGGATCATCGTTTCAGAGACACGGACATGGCCGGTGAGGAGGTCCTGCATGAGGCCTTGTTTCAATCGTTTCAGTTTTCCAAGCATGACTGTTTCAACCCCGATTGTGTGATCTTGTTCTGATACAATTGACACTATAGTCTTCTGTTCATCCATTGCCGGACAAGGAATTGGAAAGTTATTTAATTGCGTTGAGTTTATCGAAGCAAGATTCGTAGATTGTTTCGAACTCAAAAGAAAATAATTTTTACCATATTGTGACCCGGAAACCGCATCCAAAAAATAAGAATTCAGAAATTCAGGGATTGGCCGGACACGAAAAACATGGTTTTGATGAAGGCAGGGTTCTATTTGGCCATCCCAGACCGCTCCGCGACCAAGTTTATCGTAATCTCCCCCTTCATTCATAAGAACATCCCCTTTTTGTAAAGCAAACCGATCGATGTCCTTCTTGAAAATGCGAATTTTTTTGATATCGGAAAGGTAGAGATAACCATCCTGGACATTGGCCACTCGCAGATAGGGGAGCTCAATAGTTCCAGTTCCCTGGGGGTTATTTCCCAAAGTTACTCCAGAAGAGACTTTCGCTATTTTCCAAAGTGGACGTATTTCCCACTCCATCGGAATCCTGCCCAGGGGTGAATCCTTGAACTGCTCGGGGTGACGGACGGGGTCGCGGAGTTCGCCGTTTTCATCAAGGCCGCGGGTGAGGAGGTCTTGGAGCATCCCCGCCTTCACCTGCCGCAGCTTGGCAATCAGGGCCTCGATCCGCCGGATGGCCTCGTCCACGGTGTCGAGGATGGCGCCAACAATTGTCTGTTCTGGATGAGGGATGGCAGGAAGTTTGATATTTTCAATGTCAAACCGGCTTAAATGTCTTACAGTCGTTTGGGATGTTTGAGCATGAATTTTGTTAAGCTTAGGCTGTAGCCAATGGAATAAGTATCGATTATTTAACGATAAAGAATTCGAAACGATTCGTGCAATTCGTTGGTTTAAAAGTGCACAACCTCCTCGCCAAGTCACAGCATTAAAATCACCATCCATTCCAATCAGGATATCGAAATCTTTGACTATAGCTTTCTGGATGATATTCCCTTGGTAGAACGTGGTTATACACTGAGACAAAAGGTCTCTGATACGGATTAATGGGTATCCATTCTTGTCAGAAAAAAGATTCGATGCGAACGGAAATCCCTGAACAATCTCTGCGTGTTCTCCGAGCCTAATTTCTTTTTCAGCGTCACACATACCCCAACTCCTTCAAAAAACCATCCAACCGTCCAGCCGCCGCATCCCGCTCCACCTGAATCGCCTGCAAGCTTATCCCGTACTTGTTCCACAGGTTTTCCACCGCCGCCCGGACCTCCTGGCGGTGCTCCTCCACATAGCGGCAGAGCACCCGTTCCAGGTCTTCGCGGCAGAGGTCGAGCACCAGATTGCGGCAATCGTCGGCGGTGAGTTCGGCCCGTTTCTGTTTGAGCACCACCAGCAGGGCATTGCTCAGATCCTTGAGGGTTTTCCTGGCCTTTTTTAAAGCCGTGACGATTTCCCGGTAAGGAGCGAGTTTTTCTTCCAGCAGGTCTTTTTCTTCCAGTAAATTTGTATTGTCTTTATCGGTCCGGAGCTGCCGGTTCACTTCCTTCAGTTGTGCTTCAAGCGTCTTGGCATAATTGGTTTTGGTCTCTTCCTCGCCTTCCTCCCGGCTGTCCTCTTCCTCATCATCAGATTGCTGTTCAAAGGCCTCCTTTTCCCCTTCCAGGCTGGCGATTTCGGCCCGGCAGTCCTCGATCTGCCGGAGATAATCGGGCAGGAGCTTGACCACCAGCTTGTGCTCAAAGGGATCAAAAAGCTCGGTCTTTTTGGTCTCGGTATCCTCGATCACATCCTGGATCAGATCGACCCAGCCGTCCACCAGTTCCTCAAAGCCCCGGGCACTGATGGTCTGAATCTCATCCCGTACAGAATCCCACCAGGTGGCAAGCACCCCGGTCACCTTGAAGCGGTCAAGGATACCCACCGGCAGCAGGGCTGCCTGGAAGGATTGCAGGTATTCATCCCGCATGATCATGGGATCGGAGGTTTGCGGCAGCTTTGCCAACCTCGGCGCATAACCGGCCCACCAGGCGCGGTAGGCGTCAAGCATGGCCGCTTCCCGAGCCTTGATGCCGGGATCGGTATCCACCGCCTGGCGCAGCCTGCCATTACCCGCCGTCTGCCGCGCAAAATCAAAATATCGTTCATCGCGGTCGACAAATAGACGGGCCACTTCAAGCCCGTGGCTCTCAGACAGTGGCCGGAGCTTCTCCACCTCCTCTTTCGGCACCCCACCCACAAGATGGGCGCGCACGTCCTGGAGTTCCGGCGGCGGCGAGTTGTCGGCATAGCGGCGAATATTGAGATTATAGTCCTCGGCCGCGAGTTGTTCAGTGGTAACCACACGGGAATAGCCGGGAATAGACTCAAAATTCTGGAAGGTCTGGACGATCTTTTCGCTGTGCTCGGCCCGCAGAAAGTTCTGGGCACGGCCTTCCTCGTAATCGCGGTCGGCATTGATGAAGAGAATCCTGCCTTTTCGGGCGGCGGGCTTGTCGCCTTCGCGGCGCATCACCAGGATGCAGGCCGGAATGCCGGTGCCGAAAAAGAGATTGGCGCCCAGGCCGATGATGGCCTCAATATGATCCTTTTCAATCAATTGGCGGCGAATCTCACCCTCTCCGCCACCCCGAAAGAGAACTCCATGAGGCATGACCGTGGCCATGATGCCGCCGGGCCGGAGCGAGGCCAGCATATGCAGGGCAAAAAGCAGATCGGCCTTCTTTTTCTCCGGCGGAAAGCCGTAGGCGGTAAAACGCTCCTGATGGCTGAGTTGTTTCTTTTCATAGGGCATGCTGAACGGCGGATTGGACAGTATCCGGTCGAAACGCATCAGCTCGCCGCCTTCCAGATGCTGGGGCGCGGTGAGGGTGTCATCGTTTTCAATAAAGGCGCGCTCGAAAACCCCATGCAGGATGAGATTCATCTTGCAGATTGCCCAGGCCGATCCCTCGTTGTCCTGGCCGTAAAGGGAGAGGTTGTCGGCATTGCCGCCATGTTCAGCCACATGCTGCCGGGCATAGATAAGCATACCTCCGGAACCGCAGCAGGGATCATAGATTCGATGGCCTTCCCTGGGGTCAACCAGGCGGACCATCAGACTGACCACATCACGGGGTGTATAGAACTCACCTCCCTTCTTGCCGGCCGACTCGGCAAACATATATACCAGGTATTCGTAGGCCGAACCCAGCAGGTCCCGGTGCTCAAAATCCTCATTGCGCATCCGATGCTTTCGGAAATGGGTAATAAGCTGCCGGAGTTTGGGATCCGGAATAGGCTTTTTGCCAATGACTCTGGTAAAATCAATCTGTTCCAGGACACCGGCAAGAACCGGATTATTCTCTGAAACTGCCGAGAGTGCCTTGTTCAGTATGTCGCCGATATTTTGATGGGCGTTTTCGTCCAGGGTGCGAAACCGGGCCTGTGGGGGCACAAAAAGGCCTTCATAGAGATTATGATCCTCTGCAAATTCCTCAGCTTCCTGCTGCGTTGCACCGCCTGATCTCTCTTGACGAATAATTCTTTCCCGTTCTTCCTCAAAAACGTCCGAGCAGCGCTTGAGAAACAGCATCCCAAAGATAAAATCCTTATATTGCGAGGCATCCATCTTACCCCGCAGGATATCGGCGGCTGCATAAAGATGGCGCTTGAGTTTCGGCAGGGTCAATCGAGCCATGGAGTGTTATACCTTCAGTTTATAGCACGTACATTCAGGCTGCACGGAAGAGCAGTCAATATGATGGTTATTAATGTAAATATACTATCTTATCAATAACCTATTCAAAACACACGGGATATGTGCATATGCTGTTCTAACAGATATTCAAAGACGAGTCTGATGCAATAAAAAATCAAGGGCAAGACCAGGGATAAGCATCACCTTTTATTCTGTTATTCTCCCAATACAGAGGCTGCAGATTTGCAAGAGTTGTTTGGCCGCCCTTTTCTTTTGGCATGATATGGTCTATTTCCCAACCATAGTCAGAGGAGGTATTGCCATGATCAGCGTACTTCATCGCTCTTCCGCAAATATCTCTTCGCCAGACTACCGGGTCATAATGTTTTCCCTTCTCATATATCGGTTTTCCTTTCTGCCAAACTGAACGTTTAGTTTGTTCATCAATGGTTTTGAAAGGGTAGCTGTAAAATGAACCTGACAATAAACCAGCCATCTTATTCTCCTCTGTTTCTGATTTTGACATGCGGTGCTTGGTTACTTCTATTACTTCAAATTAAATTCTCTTGACTGTTACAGTCTTCTCCCGCTGGCTATGATTGGTCATTTTGTCCCTCGTAACGGTAACATTGTCGAGACGCATCCAGAAACGGGTATCCATTCTGTCAAACATGCTAACCTCCCATTTTGATGAATCATCGAGGATTATAATTTTACCCGAATCCTTAATTTCCTTGATGTATTGCTTCATATTCATCTCCTATTCCTTTTATTTTTCACTTCCTATTTCAAAGGTTAGCAAAATGGTGGTATAAAAAACAATGAAATAAATAGGGGAAATTTTGCAATACCAGGGAGTTAGCGATGTGGTTTTTAGGTATAAGAAAGAAAGGGAAACGATCCATTGATGAAGAAAACATTCCGGACCTTGAGCAACTGATCAATCGTCATGAAATTCTGGAACTCCATGAAAACGTTGCGGAACTTCGCTTTTGGCTCCCAGAGCTCTGTAAACAGGCGCTGGATGAAACCGTTGAATATAATCAGACAACCCGTGTACGATATCTGAGAGAACTTTTTGTCGCTTACCTGTATGGAGAGCATGAACTGTTGAGAATGCGATCCAAGAAATCGGGGTTATATTATGAGCCACCACCTCCTCCACCAGCTGACCATTTACAAGATATTCTGTATTCTAGAGTTGCAGCCAAGGAAGTAGTGCCGGGACTAGGTAAAAATATTGTCCCCATCAAACTGTTCTTACCGGAGAAAGTAAAATACGATCTTCAGGCATTAACAGACAAAGCGACCATTCCCCTTTCTACTTTTGTCAGGGAAATTTTAATTTCACATCTCCTTGGCCACATTCTATGGCAGGAAAGGCTTCGTTCCTGGACACCTGAGGAAGAAGAGATAGGTTTTAAATGGGAAAGTGGATTGATAGAGCCGGTATTAGTATTTGATAATTAGCAAAACATACTGCCAAAAAATTTCACTCACGAACATTGAGGAAAATGCCAGGAGTGAAAAATCGGGGTACAAACTGACGATTTGGTCGGCAGTCAATTCGTTGCAAAGGGGCCTGCCTGCTTTAATGAGGCTTTGAAACAGTGTGAAACGATACCCACAACTCTTCATTATTTAATAATTACAAGAGGTTTAAATGTATTTATCGCGCATTCGAATCAAAAACTTCAGAAATTTTTCAGAGCTAGATCTACAGTTAGCCGGGAATGTAGTAATCGTAGGAGAAAACCGCGTAGGCAAAAGCAATCTACTATATTCCTTACGGCTCATCTTTGACCCAACACTACCTGATAGTGCCCGTCAGCTCAACCAATCGGATTTCTGGGATGGTTTAGGAGAACCTGGCGAAGAGGACAAAATTATAGTTTCTGTCGAAATTAAGGAGTTCGAAGATGATCTCGATGTACTGGCAATCCTGACTGACTTCAGACTTGATGAAGATCCGGATACAGTTCGCCTGACATATGAATTCCGCCCAAAAGCGGGACTTGAAGAACAACCTGCCTCGGAGGATGATTATGAATTCATCTGCTATGGAGGTGAAAACGAGACCAAAAGGTTCGGTCACGATGTGCGACGCAGGATAAACATGAACCTCCTTCCTGCCCTCAGAGATGCTGAAGGCGATCTCGCTACCTGGAGACGTTCACCACTACGCCCTCTGATTGAAAGCGCATTTAAAGACGTGAATCGTGATGACCTAGAACATATCAAAAATGCTATCGAATCAGCTACTGCTAAGCTTGAGGAATTCGAAACTGTTGAAGATTTGGAGGAAAATCTGGGAAATCTCTTCGCTGCGATGAGTGGCCCCAAGCAGGATATCAACCCTAGCTTGGGTTTCGGCGCAACGGATGTAACACGCCTCTATCGTAATATCAGGTTATTGATAGATGATGGCCGACGGACGATAAATGATGCTAGTCTTGGCTCGGCCAATATTGTCTTTCTGACATTGAAAACGTTAGAACTGAAGCGACTAATGGATGAGAATCAGCTAGATCATACTTTTCTGGCCATTGAAGAACCAGAGGCACATCTTCATCCACACCTGCAAAGGTCGGTTTACCGACATCTTTTTAAAGAGATCGTCAATGAGAAGGATGGACAACTCTCAATTCTTTTGACAACTCATTCCCCGCACATTGCCAGCATCGCACCCCTACGATCGATTCTCCTGCTCAGGGATGAGGGTGACGAAGGTACTGCTGGCTATTCCACAGCTGATATCCCTTTTTCAGAAATTGAAGTAGACGATCTTGCTCGTTATCTCGATGTGACACGGGCGGAAATATTGTTTGCACGTGGCATAATCCTTGTTGAAGGTGATGCCGAGAAATTCTTAATACCTGTATTCGCGGAAACGATAGGACAACCTCTTGATCACCTTGGCATAACCGTATGCTCTGTAGCTGGTACAAATTTTCAGCCTTACGCTAAATATCTGACTGCGCTCAATATTCCTTTTTCCATAGTAACAGATTGGGACCCGCGTGAAAAAGGCAAGAAGCCTCTCGCTGTTAATCGATCACTCAAACTCATCCGAACAATGGAACGTATCAGAACTGGAGCCACCCCAACCGCCCTAGTGGATGAACTCAAAGCGTTAGCAGAAGAGGATGAAAGTACCTTTTGTGACAGATGTGATACTTTTGGCATCTTCACTAATCTCCACACGCTCGAAGTGGATCTGTTCAACGATGATGATTTCACGGTACATATCCTTGAGACATTACGCGAGCATAAATTTGGTGCAGTAAGGGAAAGTTGGATCGATGCTTGGGAGGCTGATTCCAAGAACCTTGATATTGATAAATATCTCTCTCTGATCGAGACTATCGGAAAAGGTCGCTTTGCGCAACGTCTCGCTTCCCGTATCAAGGATATTGAGCCGCCAGTCTATATCAAGGATGCGATTGAATTCGTGGCTCGCCGTGTCTGACATAAATCTCTATCTCAAGGCCGCAGAGCAACTTCGAAGGAATCCTGGCCAATGGGCTGCCTACGAGTCCAGCGGACACTGTGTCGTCATTGCAGGGCCAGGAAGCGGCAAAACGAAGACTCTCACACTTAAACTTGCGCGGATGCTAGCGGAGGACGTCCATGAACCGAGGGGTGTCGCCTGTATCACCTACAATAACGAATGCGCTCGTGAGCTTGAAAACAGGCTAGAAGCTCTTGGAGTTGAACCAGGGCGGCGAGTCTTTATCGGCACTGTTCATTCTTTTTCTTTAACGCAGATAGTATTACCCTACGCAAAGTCGGCCCACTTGGAATTGCCGAATGAATTCAGTGTTGCCACACGTACAGAACGAGCAAGAGCGCTTGAACGTGCATACAACCGGTCGATTGGTGGACCAGAAAATCCACAAAATTGGGACCTCAGGATGACTAACTACCGTCGATCGATACTGGATAGGAACGGTGTAGAATGGAGATCTCGCAATCCCGAATTGGCTCAGCTTGTTGAAGCCTTTGAGGAAGAGCTTCGTGGAATGGGGCGAATTGATTTTGATGACATGCCACTTCTTGGAGTTCGGGCTCTGAGAGAGAACGAATGGATTAAGCATGCCCTTTTCGCAAAATATCCAATTCTTATCGTTGACGAATATCAAGACCTAGGGCTGGCGCTCCACAGGATTGTCATGGAATTTTGCTTCAGTGCGGGAATGCAATTGTTTGCAGTCGGCGATGCAGACCAGTCAATATATGGCTTTACTGGCGCCCACCCTGAGCTACTTCAAAGGCTTTCAGAACGTGAGGATGTTGAAACAATCCACTTAAGGCTGAATTATCGTTGCGGATCCTGCATCGTCACAGCTTCAAGCTATGCTCTTGGAGAAGAACGCGACTACGAAGCTGCTGAAGGTGCGGAGGAAGGAACTATTTATTTTGATCCCCGAATGGGGCAATACCGGGATCATGCAGAATATTTGTTTTCTACATTGATCCCCGATATCCAGGAGCGCTTACCTAATCTAAAACTTGGAGATATTGCCATTCTTTATCCAGCTGCATGGATTGGTGACTCGGTAGCGGAAGCTGCGGAAAGTAATGGATATCCTACAATTAGAACCGACGGAAATTCACTATATCCACGTGGAAGTCGACTGATGCGTTGGCTTGAAC